>Ga0123332_1002046_pt1 | contig 19378 bp, 16 predicted proteins | sample BioC12SIPDNA_4_FD_89958 | JGI IMG/M metagenome (GOLD analysis project Ga0123332, IMG submission 89958) | Anaerobic biogas reactor microbial communites from Washington, USA - Biogas_R2_A C12 SIP DNA | ecosystem: Engineered > Bioreactor > Anaerobic > Unclassified | place: Washington, USA...
CCAGGGTGACAGGAACTGGCTCAGGAGGTACCCGTGGCCCGCGTGGATCTCGACTGCGTCGAAACCGGCTTCACGGGCAAGTCGCGCCGCCCGGACGAAGTCTTCGATCTTGTCCTCGATGTCTCCCTCAGTCATCTCGGCGCAATACGAGAGGCGGAAGAGGCAGAACTTGGGCGAGGCGCCGAAGGGACGGCGGTTGATGACCGACGGGCTCGCGAAGAACCCACAGTGGCCCAGTTGGACCGACGCGGCTGCGCCCTCGGCGTGTACGGCGTCGGTGAGCCGCCGCAGGCCCGGCAGGACCTCGGGTCGCATCCAGAGCTCGTGCCCGAAGGCCCGCCCGTCCTTGCTGACCGAGCAGTAGGAGACGGTAGTCATGCCGATTCCGCCGGCGGCCAGCCGCCTGTGATGATCGATCAACCGCTCGGTGACCATACCTTCCTGGCTCATGCCCTCGAAGCAGCCGGAACGGATCGTCCGGTTGCGCAGTGTCACGCCGTCGAGGGCGAAGGGCGAGAAGACCAGTGAGTTGTTGCCATGGTCGGTCATCGGGTCGGGCACCATGATACCCGGTCACCCCGTCGCATGGGCGGCTTGTGTCACAATTGGCGGGATTGTTCACTACTCGGGGGCGCGACCTGATGTGGGGGAAAAGCGGCTTGAGAGACCGGGCGGCCGGTCAGGCGCGGGGCGTCGCGCGCCGGTCTCACGCTGCCGCGCGGTGGTTACTGACGATCCTCTGCGTGGGCATCGGTACGCTCTCGTGGGCTGCGGGGTGCGGAGAGGCGAGCACCGCTGCCCCCGTGACGGGAGTCCCCGATGCCTATCTCGAGCTCCTTGATGGCCGGTACGATGAGATCTTCCCCGACGACCGCGTGCTCCCGGTCCACATCACCATGGACAAGGCCGACCGAGCGGCCATGATGGCCGACCTCGTGGGCAAGCACTACTACCGAGCGGACATATCCATCGACGGCGAAGTGGTCGAAGACGTCGCGGTCCGTACCAAGGGCAGCAGTTCCTTGATGCAGGCGGCGTTCTCGCCAGATGTCGCCGCCGGGCTGAAGGTCGACTTCAACTTCTTCAACTCCAAGCGCAACTACCACGGCATAAAGAAGCTCTGTTACGGCAATGCCTTCACAGACCCCACGCTGATGAAGGAGTTCCTTGCTTACGAGATCATGGCCGCCATGGAAGTGCCCACGCCCCGGGCCTGTTTCGTGGACCTCTGGGTGAACGACGTTCACCAAGGGGTCTTCACGCAGGTGGAAGCGGTCGACGGGTACTTCGTCGAGCAACGCTTTGTCGACGGCAACGGGAACCTGTACAAGCCCGAACTGGCTGCGGGGAGGCTTGATTGGACCGAGGCGGATGCCGCGGCGCAGGAGGCGGAGGCCTCCGGCGCCGCCGGCGCGCGACCCCCGGCGCCGGGATACGGACCGGGTTCCACTACGACCAGCACTGCAGAGTCGTATAGGATCGGCGGCGGCGACTTTGAGGCCATCATCCAGCAACTCGGCGACGAGGCAGGCTGGATCCCCGGCAGACTGGACAAGTCTCGCGATGGAGAGTCTCCCGCCGCCCCCGGCGGCTCGCGCAGGCCGCCCAGGACGGACCCCATGAGCCTCATGGGCATCGATCTGGAATACCTGACCTCGGTCGGGCTGAAGACCAACGAGGACACAGCGGACCACTCCCGGCTGTTCGAGCTCCTGGAGGTCCTCAACTCCGATCCCGATGAGGTGTCTGTGGGCGATCTCGAGAGAGTGCTCGACGTGGACGAGGTCCTTCGCTGTCTCGCCGCCTTGGTGGTCCTGGTGGATCTGGACAACTACATCGGGATGGGTCACAACTACTATCTCTACGAGAACCGTGGGCGGTTCTCCATCATCCCCTGGGACCTGAACATGTCGTTCGGCGGGTTCGAGTCCGGTCTAAGCGAGGCCCAACTCGTCGGTTTCCTGGTCGACGAGCCCACTGCGCAGTCGCTCGACATGTACCCGTTGGTGAAGCAGTTGGTCAAGGAGCCGGAGTGCCTGCAGAGGTACCATGACTACCTCCGCGAGCTGATCGAAGGGCCGTTCTCGATCGAGCGGATGGATGCCCGCATCGAGGAGATCGCCGGAGTCATAAGGCCCCACGTGGCAAACGACCGTCACGTGTCGCTCAGGCGCTTCGAGGAGGGGCTGAACGAGCACCTTGCCGGCCATGCTCCCAGCTGGGCCATGGGGGGCGTCTTCATGGGCCTGAGACACTTCGTGGAGGAGAGATGCGCTTCGATAGACGCCCAGTTGAGCGGAGAGAAACAAGCGAGTCACGGGGACGGCAGCGGAAATCGCGGGGGCTTCATCATCGGCGGGCCCGGTGGCATGGAGTCGCAGGGACCTCCCTTTGACCGGCCGTGAGGCCGGCGGAGGCCCGGCCCCGGCAGGGCTCTCCGTTGTCGGCCGTGCCGCGGCGGCGTCGCCATGTGGGCGACTTGACGCCCGCTTTACGGAGGTCACGTTAGGCTGTACCGCGCACTCTGAGACCGGGACATGTGGAGGCGACCATTTACGATGAAACCGACGGCGACGCCCACGTGCCCCTCCAACCTGCACGTCAGTCCGGGCAGCCCGGTCTTAGAGGCTCTGCCGCTTCGCCAGCGGGTGGAGCAGAAGTTCTTCGTCCACCCCTCCAGGGAGGCACTGGCCTTCGCTCTCCTCCGCCGGACCTGCCGAAAGGATCAGGTGTACCCCGTGGGGCAGGTCAACAGCCTGTACCTCGACACGGAGGATCTGGAGCAGCACGAACGGTCCGCTGCCGGAGAGCTCGCCAAGGACAAGGTGCGGATACGCTGGTACGGCGAAGAGCACGACCCGCACAGGGACGATGGCGGCGCCGTTCATCCGGCCCAGGAAACCGTGAGGGTCTGGTTGGAGCTGAAGTCGCGCCGGGGGTTCTCCTCCACGAAGCAGCGGGTCGAGATGAACGTACCCGCGGCAGCCCTCAGCCGGCATGCGCTCGCACGGGGTATCGTCTCGCCCACCACGATGGTGCGGACCATGGCCGGTTTCGGTTTCTTTGCTGGGGCGCGTCTCTGCCCGGTGATCGTCGTCAGCTATCGGCGCTACCGCTTCATCGAGCCTCTGACCGGCTTTCGCATCTCCATCGACTCGCACGTGCGCTCGACCGTGGTCATGCCGGGCATCGGGCGTGGGGAACGGGGCTTGGAGCTGCCTGGGGCAGTGGTGGAGGTCAAGGGCCCGGCGTTCGACGTGCCGCCGCCTCTGCGCGAGATCGCCGAGATCGGGTCGTCGTGGACCAGGTATTCCAAGTATTCGGCGTGTCTGGATGCGCATGAGGCTCCACAGGGCAGCGTGTCAAGGCTGTGGCCGTCCGGTGTCATGGACGCCGCCCCTGGAGTGCTCAGCTGGTTCGACTCGAACGGGGAAGCAAGCGGAGTGCGGCCGGTGGATATCACCCCGCGCTCCGCGGAGGGATACGAAACCGAATAGAGAGCGGACAGAAAGGTCGCAACATGTGGGAGGATCTGACGTCGACGTGGGAGGGCATGCTGTCCTCGCTCACCTGGACCGAGGCCATCATCGCCTTAGCCTTCTCGGCGGTGTTCTCGCTGGTGGTGTACTTCATGTACCACCTGTTCTATGGATCGAGGCACATCGGGGCCGGGGTGCACCGCATGTTCCTCATCGGGGGACCGGCTATCACCGTTCTCTTCTTGGGCATTCAGACCTCCATCCCCCTCTCCCTGGGACTGCTAGGCGCGCTGTCGTTCGTGCGCTTCCGCACCCCGGTGAAGGACCCGGCTGAGATCGGCTTCCTGCTTCTGCTCATCGCGTCGTCCATCGGCGCCTCCACCGGCAACTACATGGTCATCGGCCTGTTGATCGTAGCCGTGTTCGTGGTGCTTGGGATCAAGTGGCTGCTCCGTGATCGAAGGGCGCTTGGGACTCGGGGCAGCCTGATGATCTCTCTCGGCCAGGACGAGTTCGGTCCCCTGGAAGACAAGATCAAGACCTTCATGAGTGAGCGGCTGAAGAGCCTCTCGCTGCAATCGATGTCCATCGTGGACGAACGGGTGAACCTCCAGTATCAGTACAAGCAGCAGCCGAGCCTTGACTGGACGGCCTTGGTGAACGACCTGAACCGACTGACCGCCCCCTCCAAGGTGGAGATCTTCGTAGGCTGAGGCCCAGGCTCGTCTGGTCCCGTGCCACAAAGGAAGAGTGGTCGTTCCATGAAGAAGCCGTCGACAGCATTTGCAGCGCTCGGGTTGGGTCTCGTCCTGATGATCGGGGCGGCGGGCTGCGCGGGCACCGAGGCCTTGGCGGACTCGGACCAGCCGGCGATCGAGACCCTCACCACTGAGAGGGGGTCCGCGGCGGAAACGCCGGCGGCAGGAGGCCCGGCGAAGGACGAGGGGTCCGGCGGTGATGACGTGACCGCGGCAGCCGCTGCGACGCCCGTCGTGACCTACCCGAACCCCTACACGGTGATCTACGACGACGAAGACCTTGACGACCACTGGAACAGCTGCGCGGCTTCCTTCATCACGCTGGCCGGCGACTCCCTCCGCTTCGACGGCGCCGGGGGCTCGACGGATGGCAACCGGGTCACCATCAAGGCGGCGGGCACCTACGTCGTCAGCGGCGCGTCGACCGACGGGCAGATAGTCGTCGACCTCGAGGAGAAGGGCGTGGTAAGGCTGGTGCTGAACCGTGCGGACATCACCTGCCCGACCAGTTCGCCCATCTACGTCAAGAACGCCACCAAGACGGTGATCACGTTGGCCGAAGGGACAGAGAACGCCGTGACCGACGGCGATTCGTACGTGTTCGAGGACGCCGATTCGAACGAGCCTGATGCGGCCATCTTCGCCAAGGACGACCTCACCATCAACGGCGCCGGCTCGCTCACGGTGACGGGCAACCACAACCACGGCATCGTGGGCAGGGACGACCTGAAGATCGTCAGCGGGACGATCACGGTGGAGGCGGTCGGCGACGCGATCAGGGGCAAGGACAGCATCGGCGTCAAGGGCGGCACCGTAACGGCTACGGCCGGGGGTGACGGCATGCAGGCGAACAACGACGTCGACACCAACAAAGGGTACGTGGATATCCAGGGCGGCGTCATCGACATCGCCGCGGGTGAGGACGGCATCCAGGCCGAGAGCACCCTTCTGCTGGCGGCCGGCGACGTGACGCTCTCCACGGGAGGCGGCAGCGGCGCGAACGGTGGCGGCGGGGCTAACGGTGGCGGCGTGTACGCCGGTGGCTCCGGAACAACGGCCAAGGGGTTGAAGGCGACCGGCGCGGTCTTTGTCACCGGGGGCACCCTGGTCGTCGATTCCTCCGATGACTCCATCCACTCTGACAACACGATCTGCATCGAGGGCGGCGACCTCACTCTGTCCTCGGGCGACGACGGCGTGCACGCCGATAACGCTCTTGAAATCGACGGAGGCGGGTTGACGGTCGCCGATTCGAACGAGGGTATCGAGAGCGCGATCATCACCATCAAGGATGGGATCGTGAGCGTGAATTCCAGCGACGACGGCATCAACGTGGCCGGAGGCGCGGACGACTCGTCGGTGAGCGGACGGCGGGGTCCGGCCGCCTTCACCGTCAACGAGAACAACAAGCTGCGCATCGACGATGGATACGTGACGATCGATGCCAGGGGAGACGGTGTCGACTGCAACGGCCGTATCTTCATGACCGGCGGCTCACTCATCATCAACGGCCCTGTCAGCGACGGCAACGGCGCCTTGGACTATCTGGGCGAGTTCACGATCTCAGGTGGCTACGTGCTCGCGGTGGGCAGCTCCGGCATGGCCCAGGCCCCGAGCGAATCGTCCACGCTGCGGTCCATCATGGTCGGGTTCGATAGCGTGCAGGCGGCGGGTACGCTGGTGCACATCGCGGATCAGGATGGCAACGGCATGGCGACCATCGCACCGACCAAGGAGTTCAAGTCGATGCTTCTGTGCTCGGCGGAGATTCGAGAGGGCGCGACGTATACCGTGTACGTGGGAGGCACCTGCACGGGCACCGCGACCGATAGCGTCTACTCGGGCGGCGCATACACGCCCGGGACCGAATATGCGGCGTTGACGGTGTCGGGCATCGTGACCACCTACGGTTCGTTTGGCGGCATGGGAGCGATGATGGGCGACTTCGCGCCGGGGGGCGCTCACGGCGGCCGCGGTGGTGGAGGTTTCCCCGGCGGCGCCGCGCCCGAAGACGGCGAGTAGCCGGTCGTGGCGTATCGGCCGGCCGCGCCGGCTGTGCCGAAGGCGCCACGCCACAGCGGCCGCAGGCCGGGAACCGCCGGTTTCTCCATCCCCGTCCGAGGGGACACTACCTCACATCTGTCGCTATCTAGGGGGTGATCCGGATGAGGAAGTCACGACTCGTGAGCTTGGCGCTCATCGGGCTGGCCGTGTTCCTGGTGATGCCATTGCAGGCGGCGATGGCGAGCAGTTGGACCCCGATCGAGAACAGCAGCAACATCAATCATCATGCCGTGGACTTCATCGATGCATCCAATGGCTGGGTGGGCGGCATCACCTTCATCCCGCCGGGCATGGTGGGCTTCGAGGACTCCGGGATCATCAGCCGCACCAGCACCGCCGGTGGGAGTTGGGAGGCCGCGACCAGTCACGAGGCGGGGGAACTCCAGTACGGGTGGAACTTCCTGACCGTGACGGCGCTTGATTTCATCGACGCGTCCAAAGGCTGGGCCACTCTCAGCGACGGCAGCATCGTTGCGACCGCCGACGGCGGCGCCCGGTGGGTGCTGCAGGCCAAAGGCTCCACCGGATACGCTGACAACAACTGGAGCTACTCCTCCCTGAGCATGGCCGACGCCACCCGCGGGTGCGCGGCCGGGAGTTGGGTGGGTTTCGCGGGGGTCAGCTACCCCAGGATCGCCCACACGGTCGACGGAGTGGAGTGGAAGGAGGCTGAGCTGCCTGACCTGCCGGACTGCTCCCTCGATTCAGTGTGTATGATCGACAGTGAGTATGGCTGGGCGGTAGGGACGGCTGGGACCTCTGACCAGAGTCTCTTGATGCTGGTGACGCGCGATGGGGGAGCTACGTGGAGCCGCCAGACCAAAGGCCTTCCTGCGGGCGCCGAGCCGCTCCACGGCGTCTGGTTCGTCGATCGGGAGCACGGCTGGGCGGTGGGCGACTCCGGAGCCGCCCTTGCCACCGTGGACGGCGGGGCGACTTGGTGGAGCCGGCAGACAGGAGTCGATGAGACCCTCCTCAGCGTGCGCTTCGCAGGACCCAGTGTAGGTTGGATCGTGGGAGAAGACGGTCTGCTTCTCGAGACCACGCAGGGTGGAAGCTCCTGGGCGGCCCAATCCTCCGACGTGCCCGCCACCCTTCGGGCTGTGGCTGCCGCCGGCGGGAAGGTGTGGGTCGTGGGGGACGAAGGCGTGATCCTTAGCGCGACCGTTCCCGAGCCGGATCCAGGCGCGGCCGTGTTCACCGACACGGCGTCGTCTCCCTACGGCACGGCCATAGAGAGTCTGGCGGCCGCCGGCATCGTGAACGGCTTCGGCGACGGTACCTTCCGGCCGGACGCCACCATGGCCCGGGCTCAGTTCGCCAAGATGATCGTGGGCACGCTGGGTGTGGCGCACCATAGCACGACGGTCACCCGGTTCACCGACCTCGGCGCTCCGGATGCCGCCGGCTATCCGCACAGGTTCGTGCAGGCGGCCTTCGACCGTGGCATAACCTACGGTGTTGACACCGCCCGGACGCTGTTCGCGCCTTGGGACGCCATCCGCCGTGACCAGGTGGTCAGCATGATCGTGCGGGGCGCGACGGAGATGATGCCCGGCGTCCTCCTGGACCCACCCGCGGGGGCACCGTCCTTGTTCGCCGACGTACCTGAGCCGCATGGGGAGAACCTCCGCATCGCCGAGCATAACGGGTTGCTCGAGGGCTTGACCGGGATGGGAGCCGGCTGGAGCGTTCTCACTTCCGCGACCCGGGGCGAGGTCGCTCAGATGCTCTACAACCTAAGGCTGAAGTAGGCCTTGGCAGGACTGTCCGTCTCGCCGGGAGTCGCCGTCCGCGGCGCCTCGACCGGAGCGGCCCTCGCTCAGAGAGGCGCCAGAGCGTTCTCCAGGTCGGCGACCAGGTCGGCCGGGTCCTCCAGCCCCACGGAGAAGCGGAAAACGCCCTTGCCGGCGAAGGCCCGGTATGACTTCTCCTGCTCGGGGGTCAGACGGAACGACGAGCGCAGCAGATCGTCCGTGACCAGATAGCAGGTGAGGGTCCGGTTGTGCCCGAGAGAGACGGCGTAGTGGATGATTTCCAGTCTGTCGGACAGCAATTGGGCGGCTCTGGGGCCGTCCTCGACCTGGAAGGTCAGCATGCCGGAGAAGTTGTCCATCTGACGCTTGGCCAGTTCGTGCTGAGGATGCGAAGACAGCCCCGGATACATCACCCGGGTCACCTTGGGATGCTGTTCCAGGAAACGCGCGACGGCGAAGGCGTTCTCCTCGTGGGCGACCATCCTGATGGGGAGGGTCGCCATTCCACGCAGGATGAGCCACGCGTTGAAGGGGCTCATGATGCCGCCCATGTGGATGGCCATGGTGCGAAGCTTCTTCATGGCTTCAGCCCGGCCGATCAGCGCGCCGCCTATTGCATCGCCGTGCCCGCAGATGTACTTGGTCAGCGACTGGATCACGTAGTCCGCGCCGAGCTCGAGCGGCCGCAGGCCGACGGGCGTGGCGAAAGTGGAGTCGACCGAGACGGCGACGCCGGCTTCATGCGCGATCTTGGCGACTGCCTCCACGTCGGTGAGCCGCAACAAGGGGTTCACCGGGGTCTCCAGGTAGACGAGGCGTGTGTTGGGCCGGAGAGCAGCGCGAACGTTCTCCGGCTCCGAGGTGTCCACTCGGGTGACCTCCACGCCCAGGCCGGGCAGCTTCTGGTTGGCGAACTCAGATGCGGCCGCGTAGGTCACATCGCTCATCACCAGATGATCGCCCGCCTTGAGCGTGTTCAGGAACAGAGCGGCGATGGCGGCGACTCCGCTGCCGAAGGCCACGGCTTCTTCGCCGCCTTCGAGTGCCGCGAGCTTCTGCTCGAGCTGGCGGATGGTGGGGTTGCCCCATCGCGTGTAGACAAACGGGGTCTCATCGTTCATCTCGTCCGCGGAGAACGCCACGCTTGGGTCGATGACGAACGTGGTCGACATGACGATGTCGGGGGCCGACGCGCCGGTCAGGGCATTCGCCGGAGTCCCGGCGTGGATCGCAGCGGTTCTCACGCCCACAGGGCGGGACTTGTCATCGGAACGTGATGCTTTCAATTGAGCTCCCGAGGTTCGCATTTCCTGTCACGCCGTTTCTTGAGCGCAACGCGCGTGACACGTCCACGATCAGGTGACGCCCATTGTGCCACATGGAGCCGCGTGGTGATTCGGCGGGACGTCTCCGGCCATGAGGCGACGTCGGGGCCGCCCGGCCCAACGGTGGTAGTATTTGCTCACTTTCCTTCTCGTGAGGAGGCTTCTGTGTCGGTGCTGCGGTGTCGCGGTGGTGCACTCGCTGCGATAGCTCTATTCGCTGCGGTCCTCACGGTTCTCCTGTGTGGACTGTTCCTGCCGCGACAGGCCCTGGCCGAGGGCCCGTTTCGCATCACGTCCCAGATAGAGGATCACGTCGGGGCCGTCCAGGGTCGCGAAGCGGAGATCCAGTCGGCCCTCGACAGGCTCGAGTCCGAAGAGCGTGTCCAACTCTGGGTCGTCTTCGTGGACACCTTCTCCGGCGTACGCGCCCAGGACTGGGCCGACGAGACGGCGATCGAGAGCGACCTCGGCCTGAACGACGTCCTCCTTGCGGTAGCCACGGAGGACCGGAGCTACGCGTACTCGGTGGACCAGGACTTCGAACTATCTGACGACGAACTCGACGAGGTCATGCTCGAGGATGTGGAGCCGGCCCTCCGGCGGAACGACTGGGCAGGAGCCGCTGTCGGCGCGGCCACGGGGATGCAGCGCGTGCTGTCCGGCCAGGTGGTCACCACCGTGACGACGGCTTCCGGGGGCGGCGTGCTCACCACGGCGAACGTGCCGTCGACGGCTGGGGGCGGGGCCGGCGATGCAGACGACGGCTTCCCCTGGGGCATCTTGATCGGGCTGATCGTGCTCGTCCTCATCGTGGCTTTCGTCGTGCTGGTGTCCCGGCGGTCCCGGAAGAGGGGTGCGCAAGGAGGAACTCCCGGGACGGGGGGCGGCTCGGCTCCCATCACGCTGGAGGAACTCAGGCGCAGGGTGGGCGCGGAGTTGGTCCAGACAGACGACGCTCTCAAGACGAGCATCGAGGAGCTGGGCTTCGCGATAGCCGAGTTCGGCGAAGAGGAAGCCGCGCCTTTCGAGAGGGCTGTCGACACGGCCAAGGTCCAGGTCAGCGAGGCCTTCAAGATCTACCGGGAGTTCAACGACGGCGCGGACGAGCAGACCCAGCGCCACATCCTGAACGCCGTGCTTGAGCGCACCACGGCGGCCAACAAGGAGCTGGACGCCCAGGTGGAGCGTTTCGACAAGCTACGCGACCTGGAGAAGCAGGCGCCCCAGGTGCTGGCCAAGTTGGAGACCGACCTGGCGGCGCTCGAGGCCCGCATACCTCAGGTCAGGGAAGAGTTGGCCGGGCTGGCGTCTGTGTACTCACCCGCCGCTTTGACCGCGGTGACCTCCAACCCCGATGAGGCGGCGTCGCGGCTCGAGTTCTCGCGGAGAGAGGTGAAGGAGGGCTTGGGGGACTTGGCCGCCGGCCGGGCGGGCGAGGCCGCCGTAGCGGCTTTGGCCGCGCAGGAGGCCGCCGGCCAAGCGCAGGCCTTCCTCGATGCGGTGGGTCGTCTGGGCAGGGAGTTGGCAGAGGCTCAGGGACGCATCGACGCGGCGGTCGCCGAGACGCGCCGGGATATCGCAGAGGCCCAGGCGTCGGGCGCCGGGGGGCAACTCGCCTCTCTCGTCGCCACGGCGGAAGCGGCGGTTGCGGCGACGGTGGCGTCTGCCGGCCCGGATGGGGGCCGAGACCCGCTGGCCGCGCTCCGGCATCTGGAGGACGCCGACGCGGCACTGGAGGGCGCCCTTCAGCAGGTGCGCGATGCCCAGGCTCAACGGGTGAAGGCGGCGGCCGCTCTGGATCGGACTCTGCTCGCTGCGCGCACTCAGGTGGCCGCCACGGCGGACTATATCACCACCCACCGTGGCGCGGTGGGTGGCGGACCACGCGCGCGACTGGCCGAGGCTCAGAGCCATCTCGATCAAGCGGTCGCGCTGAGCGCATCAGACCCTGTGACGGCGCTGCGGTATGCGGCGAACGCGCATGAACTTGCCTCGCGGGCGCTCAACGAAGCCCAAGCCGACATGCGGCAGGCCACCACCAGCGCGGGAGTGCCCGGCATGGATCTTGGGTCGAGTGTGATCGGGGCTATCCTCGGCGGTATCCTGGCCAGCGGGCTGGGTGGGGGTAGTTCCGGGGGGTCCGTCTTCGGCAGTGGGGGGAGCTCGGGCGGGTCCATCTTTGGCGGCAGCAGGCCGGGCGGCAGGACGGGTGCGGGCGGGCGGTTCGGAGGGAGCTCGAGCAGGTCTTTTGGCGGAGGCGGTTTCTCCCCACCCTCGTTCGGTGGGACCGGCACGCGCATGCGTCGTGGAGGTGGCGGCCGCTTCTAGGGCCTCGGGTCGGGGTGGCCCGAAGTGGAGAGCAAAGTCCAGGCCTGTGTGCTGGACACGAGATATGGAACATAGACACTCAGTCACGGCAACGGGAAGGAGAGCAGCAATGGCACAGCAGTCCATCCTAGGGCGGATAGCGCAACTCGCGCGCGCCAACATCAACGCGCTCATCGACGCAGCCGAAGACCCCGAGAAGATGCTGGATCAGATGATCCGCGACTACATCAACAGCATCGCCGAGGCCGAGGAAGCCGTGGCCCAGACGATCGGCAACCTGCGCATGATGGAGGAGGACTCCCGCGAAGCGCAGAAGACGGCTGCCGACTGGGGCGTCAAGGCCGCTGCGGCGACTAACAAGGCCAAGGGACTGCTTGCCACCAGCCCCTTGGAAGCCGAACGTTTCGAGAATCTGGCCCGGGTCGCCCTCAAGCGCCAGATAACTTTCGAGGAACAGGTGCAAGACCTCGCGGGGCCCATCACGCAGCAGACAGAAGTGGTCGCCAAGCTCAAGAGCGGGCTGCAGATGATGCACGTGAAGCTCGAGGAGCTGAGGACCAAGCGCGACGAGCTTGTGGGGCGGGCCAAGGTGGCCGAGGCCCAGATGAAGGTGCAGGACGCCCTCAAGAGCATCAACATCACCGACCCCACCAGCGAGCTGAACCGGTTCGAAGAGCGGATCCGCCGCGAGGAGGCGAAAGCCGCCGGCATGGCGGAAGTGGCCGCGTCCTCGCTGGACGGCCAGTTCGACACTTTGGACGACCTAGCCGAGGATGCCGAGGTGGAGAGGCGGCTGGCAGAGCTCAAGGCAGCCGAGTAGGGCAGACCTACCGGGATCTTGGCGGGGCGCCGGCGTAGGACGCCGGCGCCCGTCCGTTGTCTTCGGTCCCGGGACCTTCGACTCGGCGAGCGTCACGCGCCCTGGATCTTCTCACCTCTATCCGCGATCCACGCGGCGATCCTGTAGACCAGTCCCGCCGCCACGGCCGCCGCGTAGACGCCGAAGCAGATCTTCAGAAGCACCTGTTGCCCCAGGTCGTAGCCGAGCAATAGCCCGTGCGCCAGCGCGGCCGCGAACAAGAGGTAGCTGACGCGGTGGATCCAGCGCCAGGTGCGGCGCAGAGCGCGCCTGGTGACGGCGGCGAGGATGGTCCCTGCCAGCAGGACTAGGACAACAGGCCCCACCCAGGCCGGTCCGGTCTGATAGCCCGCCAGGCCGAATACCGCGACCATGATGCCGTGAGCGAGGGCGATCGCGAACGCGGCCAGACCCACCGTGACGTGGAGCCGGTGCATCGTGTGCGGTCGGGCCAGCCGGTTCAACAGGGGCCGGAACGCCCCGATCACGATGTTGGCGGTGATGAGAGTGAGCGCCTCCAGCGCGGCCAGCCGCAGGGTGGTCCACAGGGCGTCGGTCGCGGCGGTGCCGGACAGTCTCACGGCCAGCGGCGGGATCACCAGCATCGCCAGGCCGACCGCGGCCAGGCCGACACGCCAGGCTACCCGCTTCCGATCCACTACTGCGCCAGCTCCCCGACGACAGGCATCCTCTCGATCAGGGCCCGCATGTTCGCAGGAGCTCTCTTGAGCACCTCCGAAAGATCCTGTCCGGCAATAGCGCCTGCGCCACAGGCGGAGTGCTTGCCCTCGGGCCACATGCGGCTTGCCGAAACGTCGTATACGACTCCGTCGACGGCTACGTAGGCGGCCCTACCCTCGTTGCCGTCGTACCCAGCTAGTTCGTCCAGAGTGAACACCTTCTCCTCCGATCCTGTGGTGGTCGAGCCATCCGTGCCGGTCGTGGCCGGCTGGGTCACGGACGGTTCCGTCCCGGGCGGCGCGGTGGGTTCCGTCGCGTCGCCACCACAACCCGGAATGCCAAGGGCGAGCAGGAGCAGAAGCGCGAGGAGTAGACACGTGCGCCTGATCTTCATGATTTCCGTGGTAGACACTACGACCTAGGCCGGGTATCCCACCACCTGCGAGAGAGTGACCACCTGGCCCGGTTCCAGCCGCATGGCCTCGAAGAGAGGAGCCCGGTCGAACAGCGCCCTGAGAACGGTCGCCAGCCCAGCCGAAGCGCAGTACAGATAGACGTTCTCGGCGGCGGCGGCACAGTCGGTCCAGCGGAAGACGTCGAAGTCCCCGGCCCCCCCACCGTACATTTTGGCCATGTCGGCTACGTAGACGAGGCTCACCGGGACGTCTACGATCCAGGGCTGATGCTCGCCTGCGAGCATGGGCCGGATGTCGTGGGGGACGATGCCCTGGAGAGTGTTGGCGACCGCGTCGTACAGGTACAGACCGTCGGCCCGCGCGACGTAGACGGCGATCTGTTGCCAGTTATGCGCCGTCGGAGACGTGCGGCAGCCCTTGGTCCCGATGCCGGTTCCGCCCTGCTCCCGGGTCATGCCGACGGCGGCCCAGAGAACGTTGGCGAGCTCCTGCAACGGTAGATCCTTAGTGCTGTACGATTCCCGGGTGCTGTGCCGTTGCCGGATGGCGTCCATGAGGGGCATGCCCCCGCTCGTTTGGGGCTGCGGGAGCTGGATCGTCTGTTCCACGTCTGCCTCCGAGTGCTTCGATCACCAGATGCATTTGGGGCCGGCCGTGAGCCTGGTCGCAGGAGTCGACGTTAGCACAGCCGGCCTGATAGATGAACGGGCACTGTACTCCGCGGCCCGGCTCTGGCATCCTGTCCTCATGAACAGGACCACCGGCAAGCGTGCCCTCATCGAAGTGCTTCGCCAGGAAGGCGTGGAGTACGTCTTCGGCATCCCCGGGGCGACCGAGATCCACTTCATGGACGCGCTGGAGGAAGCTCCCGAGATCAAGTACATCCTGGGACTCCAGGAGGTGGTCTGCGCCGGCATGGCCGAGGGCTATGCCCGGGCTACCGGCAAGCCCGCCTTCCTGAATCTACATACCGCTTCCGGCTTGGCCGCCGCCTCTCCCCTCCTCTACAACGCCAAGTTGGGCGGCGTCCCGTTGGTGGTCACGGTGGGCCAGAATGATACACGGCTTCTTCAACGCGACCCGCATCTGACCGGCGACATCGTGGGCATCGGCAGGCCTCACGCCAAATGGGCGACTGAGATCGTGCACGCCGAAGACATCCTCGTGGTTATCCAGAGGGCCTTCAAGATGGCCCTCCAGCCGCCCATGGGGCCCGTGGTCGTCTCCCTGCCCCAGAACGTACTTCAGCAGGAGTTCGACTTCACCTACGAGCCGCGCACGGAGGCACAGACGCGGCTACGGCCCGACGCGGCCGCGGTGGCCAAGGCCGTGGAGATCCTCATCTGCGCTGAGCGCCCCCTGCTCCTCGTCGAGAGCGGGGTGGCGCGGAGCGGCGCCCTGGACGAAGTGGTCAGGTTCGCGGAGCTGATCGGGGCGCGCGTGCACCAGGCCTGGATGGCCGACGTCAACTTCCCGGTAGGCCACCCGCAGTACCTGGGCGAGCTGGACCCGACCGACCGCTCGAGCGAGCCGGTGCTGAAGGAAGCCGACGTCTTGATCGGCGTCGGTTGCTCTCTCTTCTCGGCCGGCTTCTACGATTCGCAGGCGCCGTCGCTATCGCGCACCAAGATCATTCACATCGACGACGATCCCTGGGAGATCGGCAAGAACCTCCGGACCGACTGTGGGATCCAGGGCGACATCAAGACAGTTCTCGCGGAGCTGAACACCGCGCTGCAAGCGGCGGCGTCGACGGCGCTGCCGGCCGGCGAACCCGAAGCCAGGGAGCGGGTCCGGCGTCGGGCGGCTGAGCTGGCCGAGGAGAAGGCGCAGACGCTCGCTGCGCTGCAGGAGCGCTGGACGGCCCAGCGCAACCGCATCCCCATCGCCCCCTCGCGTCTGATGACCGAGATCGCTTCGGCCACGAACCCCGACACCGTGATCGTGGACGACTGCTGGTCGTCATCCGGGATACTCCGGCAGATCGTGGCCCCATCGCGGCCCGGGCGCTACCTCCGCTCCCGGAAAGGGGGCAGCATCGGTTGGGGCCTACCCGGAGCCTTGGGCGTCAAGCTGGGGTTGCCTCGCAAGCAGGTGGTGGCCGTTCTCGGCGACGGGAGCGCAGCTTGGTCCATGCAAGGGCTCTGGACGGCCGCCCGCTACCGGATCCCGGTGACCTTCGTCATCACCAACAACGCCACCTACGGCCAGGTCAAGCTGGTCCGCAAGCACGTGCTGGGAGACTACCCTCTGGAAGAGAAGCACGAGGGCATGGAGCTGGATCGCCCTGTCATGGACTTCAGCCTGCTGGCCAAGTCGTTGGGTGTGGAGTCGGAGCGCGTCCAAGTGCCCCACGAGCTGGGCCCGGTGCTGGGGCGTGCCACGAGCTCCGGGGAGCCCCGGCTGGTGGAGGTCATGGTCGGCCGCTAGGGTCCTGTCGGGCCGCCTGGACCCTGCTACCAGCGGAACTTCTTCTTCACCTCGGGCCGGAGGAGATACACGATCACGATCAACGGCAGCAGTATGCCCACGATGGACGACCAGTAGAACTGGTCGAACACGAACTGCAATATGACTCCGATGATGGCGACGACCGAGATGATGAGGAGCGCCATCCATGCCCAGCGCCGCAGGCCCAGGAAGGATATGGCGAAGAGCAGGTAGAGGGCGCCGATGACCAGCATGAGCACGCCCGCCCCGATGGCACGCGCGCCTTCGATGTCGGAGTGGATGCCGAGGATCCCGCCCGCGTTCAGGCCGCCCACTCCCAGGGCGCTGAAGCCGGCCAAGAGCTCGATGATCGCCCCTATCAGGGCGAGCACCCCGATGATCCATACGCCGATAGGTCTCTTGGTCACGTGGCACCTCCAAGGAGCGGTCGCTGTGGGACGGGCACTGTCTTCAAGAGAGAATCGTACCCGGAACAGCAGGCGGAGAAACGAGGACAGGGGCGCGGCGCTCTCCGCGGCACAAGCCTCACAGGCGCTACAGATTCACCACCCTGCCGGCCCGCATCATCGTCTCGGTGATGGCGTACATGTTGGAGATCTCTCCCACCGCCACCTTCTCCTTGAGGCCGAAGTGCCCCAGGCAGGTGCCGCAGAGGAGTATCTGAGTCCCCTTATCCACCAACACCTCGAGCTCGTCGAGCACCGGCGACCCCTCTGTGGCCAGCATCACGCCCGCGTTGAACAATATGAGGGTTTCGGGTCGCGGGGTCACCTCGCTGAGCGTGTGCAGGTGACTCCTCATGAGCACGCCGCCAAGTTCGTCGTCGCCGTTGCCCATGGTGTTGCTGGATATGGCAAGGACAAGCGGCTCCGAGCCGTCGGTTGCCTGGAATGGCGGTGTCGCTTGCGGTTCATGGTCTGAAGATCGAGCATCCATCATCAGTCTCCTTTCTTGGAATTCTCATCGCGAGATCGTGTATGCCGGATACCCGCACCTCGGCCTTCTCGAGCACCTGCTCAGCCTGGGAGCGGTCGCTGAGCGACACCCGAAGGCACACTCCGCACTGGGAACTCAGAGTACGGGGCACCGGGATGAGCCTGCAGGCGACGCCGGCCTCGATCAGGGCGGCCTCCCCTTTGATGGCGTGCGAGGCGGAGGGCACGAGGAACACGCTGTGTGAGGGTGTTTGGAGCGTCATCGGCGGTCGCTGCTCTCTTCGACGGCGGCGATCGGGCGGGCGTCGCAAGCCAGTTGCCGGACCGCGTCGATCGCGGCATCGACGTCTGCGACGGTGGTGAAGGCGCTCAGCGAGAGTCTCACGGTCCCAGAGGGGAAGGTCCCGAGGGTGCTGTGGGCGAGGGGGCTGCAGTGCAGGCCCACTCGGGCGGCGACTCCGAACCGCTCGTCGAGAAGCAGACCCAGCTCACCCGGTTCCAGGCAGTCGAGTGTGAACGACACCACCGGGAGTTGCTTGGCGGCGTCGAGGGTCCCGTACACCGTCACTCCTGGGATGTTGCCCAACCGCTCGATCAGGCGCTTCGTGAACCCGCGCCCCCGGTCACGAAGCTCCTCGACTCCCTGCTCCATCACCCAACGGACTCCCGCCTCCAGACCGGCCAGCCCGACAGCGTTCGCGGTGCCGCTCTCGAACTTGTCCGGCAGGAACTCCGGCTGGTTCTGCGATTCAGACCAGCTGCCGGTCCCTCCGTGAACGAACGGCCGCAACCGGCCGGCGTCCATGCGCTCGCCGATCACGAGACCCCCGGTGCCGGTCGGTCCATACAGGGATTTGTGCCCGGTGAAGGCCAACAGGTCGACACCGAGATCCTCCATGTCGATGGGCATGGCGCCCACCGACTGGGCGCCGTCGACCAGCAGCGGAATACCATGGGCGCGGGCTAGGGTCGCCACCTCTCTCACCGGGAGGAGCGTCCCGACCACGTTGGAGGCCTGGGTCATGGCGATCAGCGCGGTCTCGGGGCGGAGCGCCTGCTCCACGTCGGCCGGGTCGAGCACCCCTTGCGGAGAGCAGGGGGCGACGGAGACCGTGACTCCTTCGGCCTCCAGTGCGCGCAGCGGCCGCATGACGGAATTGTGTTCCATGGCGGTCGTCACCACATGCTGCCCAGGTTCGAGCAGGCCGAAGAGCGCCAAGTTGAGGGCATGGGTGGCGTTCGCGCAGAAGACCACTCGCAGCGGGTCTGAGACGCCCAGCAGTCCGGCCATCGCCTCCCGGGCTCGGTAGACCACCCGGGCCGCTTCGATGGAAAGGCGGTGGCCGGAGCGGCCGGGATTGGCGCCCACCTCACCCAGGTAGCGTTGCATAGCCGCCATCACCTGCGGCGGCTTGGGCCAGCTCGTGGCCGCGTTGTCGAGATAGACGACCTTCATAGTCATGCGATCGTTCGTGCCTCGCTCATCCAGCTTCCGGCTCGACCTATCGGGCTCACCCTATCATCTCCAGGAATGCCTCCACGCGGGTGGAGAGCTGGCCGATATCGCCCGGCGAGTAGTCGGTGTCGATGCGCAGGACCGGGATGCCGGCATCCTGCGCCGCCCGCGTGACCAAGGTGGCCTCGATCTGGTAGGGGCCGCAGAACTGTAGATCGTACTGGATGATCCCGTCCACCTTGTATTCCCTGGCCAGGCGGATGACGTCGTCGATGCGGGCCGAGTTCGGCGTGAAGCAGGCGCAGTTGATGTCCAGGTACTTGTCGGTTATGGCGTCGAGCATGCCCGCCAGGTCGGCCGGTGTCTCGTCCACCAGCTTGGAGTAGTATCGCGAGCCGGTGCACAGCTCCTCCATCACCACCACTGCGCCGGCCTTCTCGATGACGTCGTGCATCTTCCAGTTGGGGATGGCCATGGGGGTACCGGTCACCAGGATGCGCGGCGCTCCAGGGGCGCCCACGCCCTCACCGGCGGCCACCCGCGCTTCGAGCTCATCGGTGATCTTGCCGACCATGGTGGTGAAACGGGGCACGTCGTCATAGAAGGCCACCTGCACTGCGAGCAGGGCGTCTTTGCCCGAGATCGGCGAAGGCGAAGCCTTACGGGCGGCGTTCAGTCGCTGCAGAGCGCGCCGCTTGTCGTTGACTTCTCTTGTGGCGGCGGCAAGGGCTTCGGTCGTCAGCTTCCTCCTGCTCACCTCTTCGAGCTTCGCGATGAGCCGCTCGATCTCGGCTCGCCAAAGGGCTCGATCCTCGGCCCTCTTCATCTGAGGGAGTTCCATCACGTGAAGCGGCGTCAGCTCGGCGAGC
>Ga0123332_1002052_pt1 | contig 19342 bp, 18 predicted proteins | sample BioC12SIPDNA_4_FD_89958 | JGI IMG/M metagenome (GOLD analysis project Ga0123332, IMG submission 89958) | Anaerobic biogas reactor microbial communites from Washington, USA - Biogas_R2_A C12 SIP DNA | ecosystem: Engineered > Bioreactor > Anaerobic > Unclassified | place: Washington, USA...
ATCCGCGCCATCCGCAAGGACGTGCTCGCCAAGTGCTACGGCGGTGACATCAGCCGCAAGCGCAAGCTGCTGGAGAAGCAGAAGGAGGGCAAGAAGCGGATGAAGATGGTCGGCTCCGTCGAGGTGCCCCAGGAGGCGTTCATCGCGGCGCTGTCCCAGGACGGCGGTGCGGGGGAGAAGGCCAAGAAGTGAGCGCCACCCCCGCGGAGGTCGCCTACCTCGCGCGCACCCGCTCGTTCACCCGGCGCGGGGGGCGGATGCCCCCGCGCCACCAGGCGGCCTACGACCAGCTCGCCGACACCTACGTGATCGACGTCCCACGGGAGGGTGGCTCGACAACGGTCGCCCCGTCATACGTCCTGGACCCGGTCGCGGTCTTCGGGCGCCGCGCCCCGCTCGTGGTCGAGGTGGGGGCCGGCTCCGGCGACGCGCTCATCGCCGGGGCGCAGGCGCTGCCGGAGACCGACTTCGTCGCGCTGGAGGTGTGGCGCCCGGGCATCGGGCAGTGCCTGTCCCGGCTGGTCGACGAGCCGCTGCCCAACGTCCGTTTCGTCGAGGCCGACGCCGAGGTCGCGCTGGCCACGATGCTGGCCCCCGGCTCGGTCGAGGAGGTCTGGACCTACTTCCCGGACCCCTGGCCCAAGCGCAGGCAGCAGCACCGCCGGATCGTCGGCCCGGAGTTCGCCGACACCGTCTGCCGCGTGCTCCGGCCGGGCGGGGTGTGGCGGCTGGCCACGGACATCGACGACTACGCCGCGCACATGCGGAAGGTGCTGGACGCTCACGAGGGGCTCGAGCTGATCTCGACCGAGCGGGCGCCGCTGCGGCCCGTGACGCGGTTCGAGCGCAAGGGCACGGCCGTCGGGCGGACCATCACGGATCTGGCCTACCGCCGCCTCTGAGGGCCTCCTAAGGTAGCCGCGAACTGCGCGAACACCTGCTCTGAGGTAGTGCCTGACGCGGAGATAGGACGTTCCCCCGATGTGGGGGCCTACCTCAGCAGCCGACTCTGGATACATCGGGTTCATCGGGGACCCGAACCAGATCGGAGGACAGCATGTTTACCACCCTCTCGCCCTACCTGAGCAGCGAGATCGACTACCGCCGCGAGGAGCTGCGGCGGTCCTGGGGGCGGCGTCCCAGCCGCGCCCGTCGCGCGGTGGTCCGGCCCACGACGCCGGGCTCCCACCGCGTGGCCATTGCGCGCTGACCCCCGGGGCCAGCCATGATGGAGGACGTGTCCACACCACGCACGCAGACCCCGCTCGTCGGACGGGCGCGCGAGATCGACCACTTGACGGCAGCAGCCGGCATCGGCAGAGACCCGGTGTCGGCTGCTGTCGTGCTTGGCGGCGACGCCGGGGTCGGCAAGACGCGACTGCTCTCCGAGCTGGGGGCGCGGGCGGAGCGGGCGGGCTGGACGGTCCTCGTGGGGCACTGCCTGGACTTCGGGGACAGCTCCCTGCCCTACCTGCCCTTCACCGAGCTCTTCGGGCGGCTGGCCAGCTCCGCGCCGGAGCGGGCCGCGGTGCTGGCCGAGTCACGACCTGCCATCAACCGGCTCCAGCCGGGTCGGCGCATGCGCAGCGGCAGTATGCCGGGGGAACGGGGCGCGCAGACCGCCGCGGGCGGTGGGGGGTCGGCGGGGGACGACGCGGACGAGGGGATGGTCCGCGGAGAGCTGTTCGAGGCGGTGCACGGCACGCTGGAGGAGCTCGGCGACACGGCCCCGCTCTTGGTGGTCGTGGAGGACGCCCACTGGGCGGACCGGTCCACCCGCGACATGATCTCCTTCCTCTTCGGTCGCGGCTTCACCAGCCCGGTGAGCGTGGTCGTCTCCTACCGGAGCGACGACCTGCACCGCCGGCACCCGCTGCGGAGCGCGGTCACCGAGTGGGGTCGCATCCCCGGCGTGGAGCGGCTCCACCTCGATGCGCTCGCCGACGCCGACGTGCGCCGCCTGGTCAGGTCCGTGCACGAGGCGCTGACGCCGGGCAGCGAGCTCCCCGAGGACCGCGTCCGCGAGATCGTGCGGCGCGCCGAGGGCAACGCCTTCTTCGCCGAGGAGCTGCTGGACGCCAGTGAGCTGGACGGCGAGACCCTCCCGGCGGACCTCGCCGACCTGCTGCTCCTCCGTCTCGACCGCCTCGACGACGCGGCGCAGACGATGGTGCGCGCGGCGGCGGTCGCCGGACGCCGGGTCGGTCACGACCTGCTGGCTGCGGTCGTCAGCCAGACCGACGGGGAGCTGGACGGTGCCCTGCGCGGAGCGGTCGAGGCGAACGTCCTGGTGCCGGATGGCTCCCACTACGCGTTCCGCCACGCCCTCCTGGCCGAGGCGGTCTACGACGACCTGCTGCCGGGGGAGCGCAGCCGGCTCCACCGGGCCTACGTCGCTGCCCTCCGGTCGGGCAGCGCGCTCGGCTCCTCGGCCGAGCTGGCCCGCCATGCCCGTGCGGCACACGACCTCGTGACGGCCGTGACCGCCAGCATCGAGGCGGGCGATGACGCGATGCAGGTCGGTGGTCCGGACGAGGCCGCCGAGCACTACGAGCTGGCGCTGCAGCTCCTGGAGGACCCGGCCGTCGCCGACCAGGTCGACGTGGACCGGGTCCACCTGACGGTGCGCACGGGGGAGGCACTGCTGGAGTCGGGGCACACCCAGCGCTCCACCGCGCTGCTCCGCGCCGGGCTGTCGCGCCCCGACGCGCCGAAGCGGGGGGACGACCGGGTCGCCCTGCTCCTCGGCTTCGCCCGGGCCGCGATGATGAGCGAGGACGACCCGGAGACCGCGCTGCGGGCCACGACCGAGGCAATGGACCTGGTGGGTCCCGAGCCCCGCGCGATCCGGGCGACCGCACTGGCCCAGCACGCGCGCGCCCACATCGGCAAGGACCGTTTCGCGGACGCCGTCCGGTTCGCCCAGGCGGCCCTGGACCTCGCCGACGAGCTCAACCTCCCCGGCACCGCGGTCGACGCCGCGACGACCCTCGCCAGGTTGCAGGAGTTCCTCGGCGACCCCGAGGCCTCGGTCGAGGCGCTCACCGAGATCGTGGAGCAGGCGCGGGAGGGCACCGAACCGGCGGCTCTGCTGCGGGGGCTGCACCAGCTCGGAGGTGCCTACCTGGAGCTGGGCAACGTGGCCGCGGCGCGCGCCGCCTACGACGAGGCGGTCGGGCTGGCCAGCACGTTCGGCCGGACCTGGGCGCCCTACGGGTTCGACGCCCGGGTGCTCAGCGGCATCACCGCCTACATGCTCGGGGACTGGGTCGCCTCCGAGCAGGCAGCCAGCACCAAGGGACAGACGGTGCCTCCGGCCCACCGGCTGGTGCTGGCGGCCCTGCGGCTGATGGTCGCCGCGGGGCGCGGGGACCCGGCCACCATCAACCTGGTCGAACGCTCCCGCTCCTCATGGTCGGAGGAGGGCTTCGTCGCGATCATGGCGGCCGGGGCAGGGATCGACGCCTACGGGGACGACGGTCAGCTGGACCGCGCGGCCGAGGTCTACGACGAGGTCGTGTCGATCGTCAGCGCGCTCTGGAACGTCCCGCGCTTCTTCGGGCAGGTGCGGCTCGCCGGCCTCCTGCTGGGGCAGATGGGCACCAACATCGCCTCGGTGCCGCAGGCCGAGCGCGCGGCCCTGGTGGAGCGGGCCGCCCGGATCAGCGCGGTCGCCGACGAGACGGTGGCGACGCGAGAGGACGCGCAGCGTCCGATGGGGCCGGAGGGACAGGCCTGGCACCACCGGGTCGGCGCTGAGCTCCTCCGGCTGCGCTGGCTGACCGGGATCGACGCGCCCGACGAGGACGAGCTCCGCGAGGCCTGGGAGCAGACGATCGCGGCGTTCGTCGTGCTGGGCCACCAGTTCGAGATTGCCCGGTCCCGCACCCGGCTGGCCGCGGTGCTGCGTGCGCAGCGGGACACGGCCGGTGCCCATGAGCAGTTGGCCCTCGCCCGGCATACCGCGACAGAGCTCGGAGCCCTGCCGCTGCTCGCCGAGGTCTCGCAGCTCGAGCCCGGCGGCGCGCCCCCGGTCGAGACGGCCCCCGGCGAGCCGGACCTCACCCCGCGGGAGCGGGAGGTGCTGACGCTCGTCGCCCAGGGGCGCACGAACGGGCAGATCGGCAAGCAGCTGTTCATCAGCACCAAGACCGTCAGCGTCCACGTGTCCAACATCCTGGCCAAGCTCGGCGCCGCCGGCCGCACCGAGGCTGCCGCGCTCGCCCGCGCCCGCGGGCTGCTCTAAACGCGCTCGCCCGCGCCCGGGCTGCTCTCAGCGCGCTCGTCCCAGGCGTCGTCCTGGCTGGCCGGCCCGCCGAGTGCCGCGACTTTTGTCGCCGGGTGCCCAGATGGCGTCAAGAGTCGCTGCAGTCGGCGCGGCGTGCCCGGCCGGTGAACGAGTTCTACCCACGATTCCAACGAACCGTGGGTAGAACCCGTGCACATGCCCCCTGTCTCACGCTGGCGGCGGGGGGACAGGCTGGCCCGGGCACGTGCCGCCCCGTCTCACGCTGACGGGGCAGCGCGAGACAGGGTGGTGGCCGCTGCCGGGGGGACCGGGTGACCGAGGGTGGTGGCCGCTGCCGGCGGGTCAGACCTCCCAGCGGAAGGTGCGCGTCGCGATCACGAACACGACCACAGCCCAGACGGCCATGACGGCGAGCTGGAGCCAGGGCATACCGAGCCCGAACCAGGCGTCGTTCATCGCCTGCGACGCGGCGCCCAGCGGGGTGAAGGTGGCTACCTTCTCGACCGCGTCCGGCATCAGCGGGCCAGGCGTCCACAGGCCCGCGACGAAGAGCATCGGGAAGTAGATCAGCATCCCGATCCCGGAGGCGGTGGCCCCCTTGGGTGCCAGGCCGCCGATGAGGACACCGATGCTGAACATCGCGGCTACGGCCAGGAGGAAGACCACCAGGGCCAGCAGCGGGTTCTGCGGCATGGGCGTGCCGAAGACCAGGGACGCGACGAGCAGGGAGAGGGCACCACCGACGGCGACGCCGGCCAGCTGGACGAGGATCTGCGCGGACAGCACGCCCTGGGGTCGCATCGGGGTGGTGGCCATACGGCGCAGCACCCCGGTCTCGCGGTAGCCCGCCAGGTAGGCCGCCACCGTCGTCAGGCCCCCGGTCGCGGCCGCGACGCAGAGCATCAGCGGCGCGAAGAGGTCGACCGCGCGCAGGCCCAGCCACGGCTCGGGCAGGTCGGTGATCGGCTCGCGCATCCCCGGGATGGCGTATCCCATGCCGATCAGCAGGACCGTGGGGAAGAAGACGACGAAGAACAGGTTGCCCGGGTCGCGCAGGAAGAGCTTGGCCTCGGCAGCGATCAGGGCGGACAGGCCGCGGGTGCCGGTGCGGCTGCGGGGCGGGGAGAGGGTGGCGGCGGTCATGACGGGTCCTCCTCGGACGGGTGGCCCACGAGGGCGACGAAGGCGTCCTCCAGGCTCGGGCTGATGGTCTGCACCTCGTCGGGCACGATGCCGCGCGAGTGCAGGGCGATGATGACGTCGGGCAGCACGGTCGGGCCGCCGGTGACCTCGAGCAGGGTGCCCGAGTCGGTGCGGCGGTGCTGTGCCGTGACCGTGGTGGTGGCGTCGGCGCTGGTCAGGTCGGTGACGCTCGGCAGCTCACGGAGGACCTCGACGTCTTCCAGCGGCTCGTTCAGCGTCATCCGGAAGGTCACCCCGGTGCGACCCTGACGGGCCAGCTCGGCGGGCGGTCCTTCCGCCACGACCCGGCCGTCGTCGATGATGATCACCCGGTCGCAGAGACGCTGGGCCTCGTCCATGAAGTGGGTGACCAGCAGGATCGTGACGCCGCTGTCGCGGACGGCCTCGATCAAGTCCCAGGTCTCGCGGCGTGCCTGCGGGTCCAGGCCGGTGGTGAGCTCGTCCAGGATCGCCACCCGAGGGTTGCCGACCAGGGCCAGCGCGATCGAGAGACGTTGCTTCTGTCCTCCGGACAGGTCGTCGTATGCCGTGTCCCGCTTCTCCTGCAGGCCCAGCAGGGTGATCAGGTCCTCAGGCTCGCGGGGGTCAGCGTAGAAGGAGGCGTAGAGCCGTAGGGCCTCGGCGACCCGCAGCTTGCCGGGCAGCCGGGACTCCTGGAGCTGGACGCCCAGCACCTCGCGGACCGGGGCCGGGTCGTGCTGCGGGTCGATCCCCAGCACGGAGACCGTGCCGGCGTCGGCGGTGCGCAGCCCGGCGACGGCCTCGACCGTGGTGGTCTTGCCGGCGCCGTTCTGCCCGAGGATGCCGAGGATCTCTCCGGGTCGGACCTCGAAGGAGACGTCCGCGACGGCGACCTTGTCGCCGTAGGTCTTGCGCAGCCCGCTCACCCGGACCACCGGCTCGGTGGAGGGGGAGGAGGTGGTGGGTGACGGCATACGGGTGGTGGGTGTGATGTTCATGGTCAGGCCTTCTTCGAGTCGATGGGAACGTCGCGGACCAGCAGGTGGAAGACACCTGCCGCGGCGACGAGGATGGCGATGGCCAGGGCCGTGCCCCAGGGGGCGATGTCGGCCGTCCAGCCCCACGGGTTCCACTGCACGCCCCGGCCCAGCCCGAGGAAGCCGACCGCGGCGAGCGGCAGCAGCGACAGGGGCAGGGCGATGGTGCCGAGCCACCCGCCGAGGCGGTAGTAGCTGATGCCGACGAGGGAGCCCGCGATCTGCCCGGCCGTGAAGAGCACGACCAGGCCGAAGCCGTAGGTCAGCACCCCGCCGTTGAAGACCGGGATGCCCGCGCCGTCCGATCCTCCGTGCACCCAGCCGAGACTGTCGTAGATCTCCCGCTCGACCAGGAGCGCGAGGGTCGCGATGACCCCGTTCAGCGCACCGACCGCGACGTTCACGAGCAGCGCCGCCTGGGTGAAGGACCGCCGCGTCATGCCGTTGGCGACATGGATCGGCAGGTAGGTCACCGACAGGATGATGGCGATGCTGAACGGGAACCAGAGCGCTCCGTGGTGGCTGAACGCCACCCCGGAGGAGGTGACCTGGTCGACGTTCCGTGAGACGAGGAAGATGATGACGGCGGTCGCCGGCAGGACGATGGCCCAGAACCACAGCGTCAGCATGTAGACGTAGGCACCGGTCAGATAGCCGAAGGCGCTCAGCCACTGCGGGGTGCGCCGGGTGGTCGCCGGCGCGGCGGTGGTCGTGGTCATGATGCCTGCTCCTCGGGCTGGGGCTCGGTGAGGTGGATGAACAGGTCCTGGAGCGGGACGGCACCGACCTGGAGGCCGTCGTGCTCGGCGGCTTCCAGCGCCTGCTCGTCCAGGTCGCCGAAGACGGTGACCTGGCGGGTCGGGCCGAGGTTGCGGGTGCCGACCACCTGCAGGCCGGAGGCGTGCTGGTCGACCGTCGCCGCCGGACCGGTCAGCGTCGCTCCGCGGGCATGGAGGTCGTCGGCCTCGCCGGAGAGCAGAAGCCGCCCCTCGTGCAGGATCGTGACGGTCTCGAGCATGTGCTCGACCTCGCTGATCAGGTGGCTGGAGAGCACGATGGTGCGCGGTCGCTCGGCGAAGTCGGTGAGGAGCTCGTTGTAGAAGCGCTGCCGGGACGGCGCGTCCATGCCGAGGTGCACCTCGTCGAACATCGTCAGCGGTGCGCGGGTCGCCAGGCCGACGATCGCGCCGAAGGCCGACGCCTGGCCGCGGGAGAGGGCCTGGGGCTTCTTCCTGGGGTTGAGCCGGAAGGCCTCCATCAGCGACTCGGCGTAGGGCCGGTCGAAGTGGGGCCGGGCACCCTCCAGGAAGGTCAGGTTGGTCTTGAGTCGCTCGTCCACCAGCAGGTCGCCGCTCTCGCGGATGAGGCAGACGTTCTCCATGACCGACTGGTTCTCGAACGGGTCCTGGCCGTCGATCCGGACCGTGCCGCGGGTGGCGCGCCGCAGCGAGGCGAGCACGGACATCAGGGTCGTCTTGCCGGCCCCGTTGCGCCCGAGCAGCCCGTGGATGCGGTCAGCGGCCAGGTTCACGGTGATGTCGGTGAGCGCCGGGGTCCTCCCGTAGCTCAGGCCGAGGTTCTCGGTGCTGACTGCGTAGCCGTTCATCGTCCCTCCTCGGAGGTGTCGGTGGCGGCCGGCACGGAGCCGGCGTGCGTGGTCAGGTAGTCGGTGAGGTCCTCGGTGCTCAGCCCGAGCAGTCGCGCCTCGCGGATGACCGGGTCCAGTCGCTCGGTGAAGAAGGCCTTACGCCGCTCGGCGCGGAGGCGGTCGGCGGCCCCGGGCGCCACAAACATCCCGACGCCCCGCCTCTTGTAGAGAACCCCCTCGTCCACCAGTTGCGCAAATGCTTTTGCGGCCGTGGCCGGGTTGATCCGGTAGGTGGTGGCGTACTGCGTCGTGGACATGACCTGGTCTTCTTCCTCGAGCGCACCGGAAAGGACCTCGCCACGGATCGCCTCGGCGATCTGGTGGTAGATCGGTTCACGCCCGTCGAACATGCGGCTCCTTCATTGGTTCATTACTCGACTAGTGAACCAAAGAAGGTGGGACATGTGCAAGTCTTTTCTCCGGTCGACCTCCGGAGGGCGCTTCATGACACAGCAGTCACCTGGACCGCAGGGGTGGGACAAGAACCCGGGCCTCCCCATGCCGCAGCACCCCACGGCCGCGGCACCCGCGCCAGCGGCGGCCGTGGGCGAGGGCGCGGCCGGGAAGCCGACGGTCCTGGCGCGCGTCAGTCAGCTGCTGGCGCTTCTCGTGGTGCTGGCTGCGGCGGTGATCTCAGTGCTGCTGGTGCTCGTGGTGCTCGGCTCGGTCTTCGGTGACGCCCGCCGCGACCCCCACGGGTACGCGCTGATCTTCGGCTCCATCCTGCTGGTGCCGACCTCCCTGGTCGGCGCGTTCGCCCTGCCCTTCGTGGCCCGCCGTGACCAGCTCCGGGGCCGCCGGTGGGCGCTATGGGGTGCGCTCGCCTGGGTGATCGCCGCCCTCGCGATCGCCGGCTTCGCCCTGTTCGGCGGCTGACGCCCCGCCGCGGGTCAGCGGCAGGGGCGCTGACGGCGCCGCTCGATCTCGTGGGGATGCTGGGGGTGTTCTGGGGGCACCTGATTGACCCGCGGGGACCCGGGCGGGTGGCCCTCGATCTCGTGGGGATGCTGGGGGGGTCTGAGTGCACCCGATTGACCCACGAGACCGCTCTCGCCGCCGCCTGTGGACAGCCGAAACCGGGCCGCCCGGATGTCTGCCACGGTGTGGCATGGACTTAGGGCGGGTAGCGCGACGGCAGAACATGGTCGTGACAATGGAGCAGGCGCGAGACGCCGGGTTGACCAAGAGCGCGGTGCGAGCCCGGCTCGATCGTGGAGCGTGGCAGACGATGCAGCACGGCGTCTATCTCACTCACAGCGGACCGATCGGGGAGAGTGAGACCGCCCGTGCGGCACTGCTCGCCGCCGGGAAGGGGGCCGTGCTGAGCCACGAGTCGGTGTTGTGGGTGTGGGATCTCGGACCGGCTCCGAAGGCCTGGACAATCCTCGCGCCGCATGCGCGCCGCAGAGTGATCGAGGGTGCTGAGCTGATCCGGACAAGGCGTCCGTTCTCGACCCGGTCCGTGAACGGGTTCGACACCACGCTACTTCCGCGGGCGATCATGGACCTGGCGGACCGCCCGGGGGCCAAGGTCGATGACGTGATGGCGCTCATCGCCAAGGTGTGTCAGAAGGGTCTGACGATTCCGAAGCGCCTCAGCACTGAGCTCTCTGGCCGCCGGGCCCACCGCATGCGGCGGCCACTGGAGTTGATCCTCGGAGATGTTGCGGAGGGCGTCGAGTCCCTGGCTGAGCAGCGCTTTCTCACTCGAGTGGTCAAGGCGCACGATCTGCCACCGTTCGCGATGCAGGTCGCAACGGATCAGGGTCGCGCCGACTTCCTCACCGAGGAGTTCGCCGTCCGGGCCGAGGTCGACGGCGTGGCGTTCCACGCCGGAGGATTCAGGTCCGATCGGCGTCGGGACCGCAAGGCGAGCGCCCAGGGTGTCATCACGATTCGGGCGACCTGGTGGGACGTGGAAGACGAGCCGTGTGATGTGGCGCAAGACCTTGCCGACACCCTTCGTGCCCGGGGTTGGACCGGCTCGCCCAGTCGGTGCTCGGAGGAATGCGGTCTACGCGGCCTGGGTGCAGGCGTCTAAGGGTGCCCACGCGATGCCCCGGCAGCGGCTGTTGCTCGTGGGGAAGGCGAGGGTTGTGTGGGGGTGCCCGGTTGACCCACGAGAAATCGGCCGGGGGCGGCGTGCTGCTCGTGGGGAAGGCGGGGGTTGTGTGGGGGTGCCCGGTTGACCCACGAGGCTGACGAGGCAGCCGGCGGGGGCGGCGTGCTCCTCGTGGGAAGGGCGCCTCGTGGGGAAGGGGTGGCTCGTGGGAAGGGTCGGTCGTGGTGCGGGACCGCCGCGGGTCAGTCGCCCGTCATGTCGCGCGCCCGCTTGACCAGCAGCGGGTCGGGAGGCATCACGATGGTCTCGTCCTTGTCGGTGTAGTCGAACTGACTGAGGAAGAAACGCATGGCGTTGAGGCGGGCCCGCTTCTTGTCGTTGCTCCGGATCATCGTCCACGGGGCATGGTCGGTGTCGGTGCGGCGGAACATCTCCTCCTTGGCCTCGGTGTAGGCCTCCCACCGGTCCAGGGACTCCAGGTCCATCGGCGAGAGCTTCCACCGGCGCACCGGGTCCAGCTGCCGGATCGCGAACCGGGTCCGCTGCTCGGAGCGGGTGACCGAGAACCAGAACTTCGTCAGGTGCGTGCCGCTGTCGACGAGCATCTGCTCGAACTGCGGAGCCTGGCGCATGAAGACCTCGTACTGCTCGTCGGTGCAGAAGCCCATGACCCGCTCGACACCGGCCCGGTTGTACCAGGAGCGGTCGAAGAGCACGATCTCGCCCGCGGTGGGCAGGTGCTCGACATACCGCTGGAAGTACCACTGCCCCAGCTCCCGCTCGCTCGGCTTGCTCAGCGCCACCACGCGGGCGCCCCGCGGGTTCAGGTGCTCGGTGAACCGCTTGATGGAGCCGCCCTTGCCGGCGGCGTCGCGCCCCTCGAAGACGATGACCACCCGCAGCCCGGTGTCCTTGACCCAGTACTGCAGCTTGAGGAGCTCGACCTGCAGGAGGTACTTCTCGACCTCGTAGTAGCTGCGCGAGAGCCGCTCGTCGTAGGGATAGTCCTCCCGCCACGTGTCCACGGCCCGGCCGTCCGGTGTGATCAGGTCCGGGTCGGAGCCGCCGTCGTCGCGGACGGTGTAGCCCTCGGCGCGGAGCCGGTCGATGTACTCCCGAAGTTCCTGTTGCACAGGACGACAGTAGGGCCTTCAGGTGAACGGTGGGTGCACCGGGGCCGGTGATCGGTCCGCACCTGAGACACTGGAGTATGCCGTCAGCACAGCCCGTGGGTCAGCCCGTGCCCGCGGACGGCCGGCTTCCCGAGCAGGCCCTGGCGGGCCTGGGGGAGCGGCCGTTGGGGATCTACGTGCACGTCCCGTTCTGCCGGGTGCGGTGCGGCTACTGTGACTTCAACACCTACACGGTCCCCGAGCTGGGCGGGCACGGCGCGACGGTCGACACCTATGCCGACGCCGCGCTGGCCGAGCTGCGCCTGGCCCGGGAGGTGCTCGCGGGCGGACGGGAGGTTCTCGCGGCCGGGTCGGCAGGACGACACTCCGGCGCGGGGAAGGCGCCGCAGGTGTCCACGGTTTTCTTCGGGGGCGGCACCCCGACCATGCTCCCGCCGCTGGACCTCGTGAAGGTGCTGGACGGCATACGGGAGCAGTTCGGACTGGACCACGACGCCGAGGTGACGACCGAGGCCAACCCGGACACGATCACCCCGGAGGTGGCCGAGCGGCTCGCTGCCGGAGGGTTCACCCGGGTCAGCCTGGGCATGCAGTCCGCCGTGCCGCACGTACTGGCGACCCTGGAGCGCACCCACGACCCCGCCAACGTGCGGAGTGCAGTGGAAGCCGTTCGCGCCGCCGGCCTGCAGGTGAGTCTGGACCTGATCTACGGCACTCCGGGGGAGTCGCTCGAGAACTGGCGCACCAGCCTGGAGGCGGTGCTGGAGCTCGAACCCGACCACGTCTCCGCCTACGCGCTCGTCGTCGAGGACGGCACCAAGCTCGCGGCCCAGGTGCGGCGCGGCACGGTGCAGATGCCCGATGACGACGACGAGGCCGACAAGTACGAGTTGGCCGAGCGGGTGCTGGGTGGTGCGGGCTACGGCTGGTACGAGATCAGCAACTGGTCCCGCGCCGCGGAGGGCCGGTGCCGGCACAACGAGAGCTACTGGCGCGGGGCGGACTGGTGGGGGGTCGGGCCCGGGGCGCACAGCCACGTGGGTGGCGTGCGCTGGTGGAACGTGAAACACCCGGCGCCGTATGCCGAGCGCCTCGCCTCGGGCGTCTCGCCCGGCGCGGGCCGCGAGGTGCTCACCGCCGAGCAGCAGCACGACGAGGAGGTGCTGCTGGGGATCCGTCTGGCCGAGGGCCTCGACCTGGGGCTCGTCGAGGGGCCGGGTCGGCTCGCCGTGGCCGGGCTGGTCGCCGACGGCCTGCTGGACGGCCGGGCCGCCGTGCGCGGACGGGCGGTGCTCACCGTGCGCGGACGCCTGCTCGCCGACACGGTGGTGCACCGGTTGCTCAGCGGCTGAGAGACACGGCAGCGGCCCGCCGACATGGTCGACGGGCCGCTGTGGGATGCGGGGGAGCGGTCAGCTGAGGACCTTGAGCTGGAAGGGGTAGGTGTAGGTCTCACCGCGCGAGGCCCGCAGGGCGCCCTTGATGTGGACATAGGCGGCCACCACGTAGATGACGATCCAGAACGGGATGACCAGCAGGAACCCCAGCCCCAGCGTGACGACGCCGAAGACCCAGCCCGCGATGTACAGGAGCCAGAACGTGAGGTTGAAGTTGAAGGCGCCCGCTGCCGCATGGCGGGTCGGCGCGCTCACGTCCTTGCGGAGGAACCAGATCAGGAGCGGTCCGAGGATGCTCAGACTCCCTGCGCTGAAGATGTAGGCGATCGGTGCGGACAGGTGCGCCAGGATCATCCAGGTCCGCTCGTCCCCGGCGGGCTGAGGCTGGTAGGCCTGCTGGTTCTGATATGCCTGCTGGCTCTGGTGCGACTGCTGGCCCTGCCACCCCTCCTGCGGCTGACTCTGCCAGCCACCCTGCGGGGTGGAGCCGGCGGACTGACCTGGCTGGTCGGCATACGGCTGCTGCCCGGCGTCGCCGGACGGGGGAGGCGGGGGCTGACCCGGCTGCCACTGTGGGTTGTCGGTCATTTCAGTCCTCCTGTGGGACGGTGACGAAGTCGATCAGCTCCTCCACGCTGGCCAGCAGCGAGGGTTCGAGATCACTGTAGGAACGCACGGAACCCAGGATCTGTTTCCATCCTCGCGCAACATCGGCCTGCGTGCGGTGCGCCCAGCCGAGCTCGGCCAGCACCGACTCCTTCCACGGCCGGCCGCGCTCGATGACCGGCCAGGCGTCCAGTCCCAGGCGCGCGGGGCGCACCGACTGCCACACGTCGACGTAGGGGTGCCCGAGGATGCGCACCCACCGGGCCTGGGGCAGCCGTTCGGCCGCGCGCACGATCCGCTCCTCCTTGGTGCCGGGCACCAGGTGATCGACGAGCACGCCCATCCGCCGGTCCTTCGTCGGCGCGAAGTCCCGGATCACGGCGGACAGGTCGTCCACGCCGTCCAGCAGCTCGACGACCACGCCCTCGACGCGCAGGTCGGCACCCCAGATCTTCTCGACCAGCTCGGCGTCGTGCCGGCCCTCGACGAAGATCCGGGACCCAGCCGCCACCCGGGCGGGCGCGTCGGCGACGGCGCGGGATCCGCTGGCGGTGCGGGAGGCGGCCGCCCTGGCCTGTGCGAGAGCTTCCCGGTCCGCGGAGGTGGGCGGGGTGAGGACCACGGGGCGCCCGTCGAGCAGGAACCCCGGCCCGAGGGGGAAGCCCTTGCGGCGACCGTGCCGGTCCTCCAGGTGGACCACGCGCATCCCGCCGGCCTTCTCGACGCGGACGATCGCCCCGACATACCCCGTCTGCACGTCCTCGACTACGAGGCCGAGCTCGGCCTCGGTGGGCACGGCGCGGCCCCCGCGTGGGGCGCGCCAGTCGCCGGACAGGACGTCGGTGCCGTATCGGTCGCTCACCGGGCCAGGGTAGGCAGGCGAGGGGGAGGCACACAAAGTCCCGGACGAGACCGCGACACGCCGATCACGTGCAAAGTTTCCGAAGTTTTTTCGCCCGACCCCTTGTGTTCGTCACCGAACCGGGCTAGAACTGTCCTACGCACCTCGGAAACGAGGAGCTGACCGCAAGGCTTCGTCGCGGATTCGCGATCCAGGTTCGTCCTGGTGACCACCACTGGTGATGCAGTGGCGCGAGCCATCGACTCCTTGTCCGGTCGTTCGGAGCATCATGCCGGACACACCGTGGGCCCCTCGCAAACTCATACTTTGCGAGGGGCCCACACCTCATCTGTGTCGGCTCACCACAAGCCGGGGTCCCTGCGGGCTCATACCAAGCAGGGGCAACCACATCATTTGTAGCGGCACCACCGCCTCCGGAGCGAACTCCGGAGGCGGCGTGTCGTGAACCTCACACAGCGTGCCTCCGTCCACCGGTCGGCCCCGCAGGGGCGAACCGTGCGTGAAACGACGTAGACTGGCACTCGGCCCGGCAGAGTGCCAACGGGGTGAAGGAGGTGGCCGGCATGAGCGGTGACGACCGCAGGCTGCAGGTGTTGCGCGCGATCGTCCAGGACTACGTGCGCACCTCCGAGCCGGTCGGCTCCAAGGCGCTGCTCGAGCGGCACCAGCTCGGGGTCTCTGCGGCCACGGTGCGCAACGACATGTCGCAGCTCGAGGAAGAGGGGCTGATCGCGGCGCCGCACACCAGCGCGGGGCGGGTGCCGACGGACGCCGGCTACCGGGTGTTCGTCGACCGGCTGGCCACCATGAAGCCGATGACGCGCGCGGAGCGCCGCGCCATCGAGGAGTTCCTCGCCGGTGCGGTCGACCTGGACGACGTGGTGGGCCGCTCCGTCCGGCTGCTGGCTTCGCTCACCAACCAGGTGGCCGTCATGCAGTACCCCTCGCTGTCTCGGTCGACGGTCCGCCACATCGAGCTGGTGTCCGTGGGCGGCACCCGCGTCATGGTCGTGCTCATCGTCAACACCGGACGGGTGGAGCAGCGGGTGGTTGACGTCGGCCGGGAGATGACCGACCCCGCCGGCGAGCAAGTCCTGCAGGAGCTGCGGACGATGCTCAACGCCGAGGCCACCGGTCAGGCGCTGCCGGACGTCTCCGCCCTGCTGCACCGCGCCATGGAGCGGATGGAGCCGGGCAACCGGGCGGTCGCCGAGGCCGTCGTCGATTCGTTGGGGGAGGCACTCCTGGCGCAGACTGAGGAGCGCGTGGTCCTGGCCGGGACGGCCAACCTGGCGCGCGTGGTCACCGACTTCCCCCGCTCCATCGGGCCCGTCCTGGAGGCCCTGGAAGAACATGTGGTGCTGTTGAAGTTGATGTCCAACATGAGCAGCTTCCTCGACGAGGACTCCGTGGCCGTGAGCATCGGTGCGGAGAACTCCTACGAGGGACTGCGCTCCACGTCGGTGGTCGCGACGACCTACGGCAGCGCCGGTGGCATGGGCGTCATCGGCCCGACGCGGATGGACTACCCGACGACGATGGCGTCGGTGCGGGCGGTCGCGCACTACGTGTCCGAGATCCTGGACAGCTAGAAAGGCTTTTGAGTGAACGACTACTACGGTGACCTGGGTGTGCCCCGCGAGGCGACGCAGCAGGACATCAAGCGGGCCTACCACAAGCAGGCCCGCAAGCTGCACCCCGACGTGAACCCGGGCCCGGAGGCCGAGGCGCAGTTCAAGAAGGTGAGCCAGGCCTACGACGTCCTCTCCGACCCCACCAAGCGCGCGGCCTACGACCGCGGCCAGGACCCGTATGCCGGGGCGAACCAGGGCTTCGGCCAGGGGTTCAGCTTCACCGACATCATGGACGCCTTCTTCGGTGGGGCCGCCGCGGGCGGCGGGCGTGGTCCGCGGTCGCGGACCCAGCGGGGCCAGGACGCGCTCGTGCGTCTGGACATCGACCTGCGCACCGCGGTCTTCGGCGGCCAGGAGACGGTGGTCATCGACACCGCCACCCGCTGCGCCGCGTGCTCCGGGTCGGGCAGCCAGCCGGGGACCGGCACCCGCACCTGCCCGACCTGCACCGGGCGCGGCGAGATCCAGTCGGTCCAGCGTTCCTTCCTGGGCCAGGTGATGACCACCCGGCCGTGCCCCGAGTGCCGCGGCTACGGCGAGCTGATCGAGCAGCCCTGCGTCGACTGCGCGGGCGAGGGACGGGTGCGCGCACGTCGCGACCTGACCCTGAAGGTGCCCGGCGGCGTCGACTCCGGCACCCGCATCCAGCTCTCCGGCGAGGGTGAGGTCGGCCCCGGTGGTGGGGCGCCCGGTGACCTCTACGTCGAGATCGCGGTGCGACCGCACGAGACCTTCCGCCGTCGCGGCGACGACCTGCACTGCTCGGTCCAGGTGCCGATGACCGCCGCCGCCCTCGGTGCGACGCTGACCGTCGAGACCTTCGATGGGCCCACCGAGGTCGACCTGCGGCCCGGCAGCCAGCCCCAGGACACGATCACGCTCCCCGCCCAGGGGGTGACGCACCTGCGCGGCACCGGTCGCGGCGACCTGATCGTCCACCTGGACGTGCGCGTGCCGACCAAGCTCGACGACAGCCAGCGCGAGCTGCTGGCGCGGTTCGCCGAGGAGCGGGGCGAGTCCCGTCCCGAGGGCCGCTTGGCACCGGCCAGCTCCGGCCTGTTCGGCAAGCTCAAGGAAGCCTTCTCACCGCGGTGAGCGCACCGCTGTTCTTCGTCGCGGCCGGGTCCCTGGCGGCCGTCGCGCCCGGCGACGAGGTGCACCTCGACGGGCCCGAGGGCCGCCACGCGGCCACCGTGACCAGGCTGGCCCCCGGCGAGGAGCTCTCGGTCGCGGACGGCTCGGGACGGGTGGCCCGCGGCCGCGTGAGCGCGGTGGGGCGCGGTGAGCTCGACCTGGTCGTCGAGGATATCGCCGACGAGCCGCAGCCGGAGCCACGTTTCACGCTGGTGCAGGCCCTCGCCAAGGGCGACCGCGACCTGCTGGCCGTCGAGGTCGGCACCGAGCTCGGGGCGGACGAGGTCGTCCCCTGGGCCGCAGCCCGCAGCGTCGTGGTCTGGCGGGGGGAGCGTGCGGCCAAGGGGCACGCCAAGTGGGAGCGCACCGTGCTGGCTGCCACCAAGCAGGCCCGGCGCGCCCGGATCCCCGCGGTTGCCGAGCTCGCCGACCGGAGTGCCGTGCTCGAGCGCGTCCGCGCCGCTGACCTGGCGCTCGTGCTGCACGAGGAGGCCACCGAGCCGCTGGTCGCCGTCGACCTGCCCGCGGCCGGCGAGGTGCTCCTGGTCGTCGGGCCCGAGGGCGGGATCAGCCCCCAGGAGACCGAGGCCTTCGTCGCCGCCGGGGCCCGCGCGGTGCGCCTGGGCAGCACCGTGCTGCGCACCTCCACCGCGGGCGCGGCCGCGATCGCCCTGCTCAGCGGCCGGTCCCGATGGGCGTGACCGCCACCGCCGTCGACCCGCACCGCCCCTCGCTGCTCTCCCCAGAGAACCGACCGGTCTCGATCGGCACGACGGCCCTGATCTCCCTCTTCGCGGTGGAGTACATCGCGGTCGGCACCGCGATGCCGAGCGTCGCCCGCGCGCTGGACGGGCTCGGGCTCTACGCCCTGGCGTTCGGCGCGACCATCGCCGCCAGCGTCATCGGGATGATCCTCGGCGGGTGGTGGTCGGACCGCTCCGGCCCGCGGGTGGTCCTGCTGGCCGGCGCCACAGCCTTCAGCGCCGGCCTTCTCGCCGCCGGGCTGAGCACGAGCATGGAGCTGTTCGTGGCCGCCCGCGGACTCCAGGGGCTGGGCAGCGGCCTGGCGACGGTCGCGATCTACGTCGTGATCGCCCAGGGCATCCCGGACGGGCTGCGCCCGCGGATGTTCTCCCTCCTGGCCGCGGCCTGGGTGATCCCCGGACTGGCCGGGCCCGTCCTCACCGGTTTCCTGGTGGAGCACGCGGGCTGGCGCTGGGTGTTCCTGGGCGTCATCCCGCTCGTCCTGGTCAGCATGGCGGTGCTGCTGCCCGCGCTCGGCCGCACCGAGCCCAGCACGGACGCGCCCTACCTCGGCGTCGCCACGATCCTCTGGGCGGTGGTCGCCGCCGTCAGCGTCGGGGTGCTGAACCTGGGCGGGGAGCGGATCACCGCTCAGGACGTGCTCATCGGCCTGCCGTTCGCCGTGGCCCTCGGTGTCGCCGCCTGGCGGCTGCTCCCGCCCGGCACCTTCACCCTCGGCCGCGGCCTGCCGTCGGTGATCTCGGCCAGGGGCGCGATCGGCGCCTCGTTCATGGCCTCCGAGGCCTACCTGCCCCTGATGCTGCAGGACCTGCACGGCTACAGCCCGGCCGAGGCCGGTGGGGCCCTGGCCGTCGGCGCCGTGACCTGGGCCGGTGGCTCGTGGCTGCAGGGCCGGCTCCGCGACACCGTCGACCGGGTGCGGGTCATGGTGGCCGGCTGTTGCATCATCCTGCTGGGCACCGCCCTGCTGTTCACCGCGATCGCGCTCTCGTGGGCCGGCTGGACGGTGCTGGTGATCTGGGGCATCACCCAGACGGGCGTCGGTGTCGCCTACCCGACGACCTCGCTGCAGACCATGCGGCTGTCCCCGCCGGAGGTGCTGGGCAGCAACTCCTCCTCGCTGCAGGTCAGCGAGGCGCTCGCCTCAGCTGTGGCCCTCGCCGGCGTCGGGGCCGTCTTCACCGCCCTGTATGCCGGGTCGCACCAGAGCGCCTTCCTCGCCGTCGCCGTCGCCTCCGTCCTGGCCGGGATGGCCGCGGTCGCCACCTCCGCCCGGTCCCGTCCCGCCTGACGCTACGGTGGCCCCATGGCGACATCCAACGACTGCCTCTTCTGCAAGATCGTGGCCGGGGAAATCCCCAACGACACGGTCTACGAGACCGACACCGTGCTCGCGTTCCGGGACATCACCCCGCGGGCGAACACGCACGTGCTCGTGATCCCGAAGGCGCACCAGGACACGCTGGCCCAGATGGCGGGCGAGGGCGCCGACCTGGCCGAGCTCTTCGCCGCCTGCGGGGAGGTGGCCCGTCTCGAGGGCATCGAGGAGAGCGGCTACCGGGTGGTGAGCAACGTGGGGCCGGACGCCGGCCAGGAGGTCTTCCACGTGCACATCCACGTGCTGGGTGGGCAAAACCTCGGGCCGGTCGCG
>Ga0123332_1002054_pt1 | contig 19336 bp, 15 predicted proteins | sample BioC12SIPDNA_4_FD_89958 | JGI IMG/M metagenome (GOLD analysis project Ga0123332, IMG submission 89958) | Anaerobic biogas reactor microbial communites from Washington, USA - Biogas_R2_A C12 SIP DNA | ecosystem: Engineered > Bioreactor > Anaerobic > Unclassified | place: Washington, USA...
CGTTCCTTCTGGCCCACGCCGAAGCGGTGCTCCTCGTCGACGATCAGCAGGCCGAGGCGCTTGTACTCGATGCTCTCGGCCAGCAGGCGGTGCGTGCCGACGACCACGTCCACGCCGCCGTCCTTCAGGCCCTTCAGGACGTCGCGGGCGACCTTGTCGGGGGTGAAGCGCGAGAGCATCTCGACGCGCACGGGCAGCCCCGCGAACCGGTCCCTGAAGGTCTCGAAGTGCTGCTTCGCGAGCACGGTGGTGGGCACGAGCATCGCCACCTGGTAGCCGTGGCCCACGACGCGGTGCGCGGCCCGCAGCGCGACCTCCGTCTTGCCGAAGCCGACGTCGCCGGAGATCAGGCGGTCCATCGGCACCTCGCGCTCCAGGTCGGCGAAGACGTCGGCGACGGCTTTCTCCTGGTCGGGCGTGAGCTCGTACCCGAAGTTCTTCTCGATCAGCGGGTCCCAGTCGGGCAGCGGCGGGAACGCCGTGCCCGTGGCGACCTGGCGCTTGGCGTAGGCCTTGATCAGCTCGGCGGCGAGCTCGGAGGCGTTGACGCGCGCCTTCTCGCGCGCCCGCGCCCACTCGTTCGTGCCCAGCGTCGAGAGGCGCGGCGGGTCGTCGGTCGTGCCGGGGTGGCGGCGCAGCAGCGGCAGCTGCTCGACCGGCAGGTAGAGCTTGCCCTCGCCGGCGTACTGCAGGAGCAGGTAGTCGCGCGTGACGCCCACGACCTGCCGCGGCTCGAGGCCGAGGAACCGGCCTATGCCGTGGTCGGGGTGGATGAGGTAGTCGCCGACGGTGAGCTGCGAGGGGTCGTGGACGGCCTTGCCCGGGAGACGCTTGAGCCGCCGTCCCCCCTGGTAGCCGTAGAGCAGCTCCTCGGTGAGGACGACCTCCTTGCGCTCGGGGTCGCGGTAGCCCCCCTGCGTCTCCTTGGCGAGGACCAGCGAGACCTGGCCGGGGCGACCGTCGACGCCGTTGCGCCAGTGCGTCTCGTGCTCGTCGAGGACCTTCTCGCGCAGGTAGCGGCCGGTGCGCTCGAACTTCAGGAGCAGGTTAACGGCGTAGCCGTCGCGCAGCCACATGTGCACGTCCTGCGCGAAGGCGGTGAGCTTGCCGCGGTAGTAGCCGAGAGGCTCGAGCGGTACCGCGCCCCTCTCGAGGTCCAAGGGGTCGCGCCCGAAGCTCACGACCTCGCGCCGCGCGAGGTGCTGCCACAGCCAGGCCGTGCCGAGGACGGCGGTGGCGGCCGCGCTCCCGGCGCCCGCCTCGCCCTCGGCCTCCACGCGTCCCGACGCCGGGCCGCCCGCGGACGTCCCGTCCGCGCCCGCGTCGGGCGCGGCGCCCGGCATCAGCTCGGGAGCGTCGAGGAACACCGTGCCCGGCAGGTGCTCGAGGAGCCTCGTCGTCCACTCGGAGCGGTCGTACTCGGCGAGCGACACCGGCGCCAGCACGTGGGCGGTGCGCGCCTCGCCGTGCAGCGTCAGCGTCTCGAGCTCGTCCCCGAAGAACTCGAGGCGCAGCGCGCCATCGGCGTCGTCCTCGCCGAGGTGGACGGTGAGGGTGTCGCCGCGCACCGTGAAACCGGGCGCCGCGTCGCGCTCGAGGCCCAGCCTCACGAGCGCGGCCAGCAGCTCGTCGCGCGGGTAGTCGCGGCCCGTCTCGAGCCGCAGCGCCAGCGCCCCCGGGTCGGGGGGCGTCGGCGCCAGCGCGGCGTCGAGGCTGACGACGACCTTGTCGGCCAGCGCGTGCCAGTCGGTCGGCCCCGGCTCGACGGTGACCTCGGCCCCGAACGCCCGCGCGTCGGTGAAGAGCGGCAGGCGGTCGGGGGTCGTGAGCAGCACGGCGGGACCGTCGTGGCGCGCGAACAGGGCCAGGCGCGCCACGCTGGGCAGGCCCAGCAGGCGGCCGGTCACGGTCTGGGTCGGGGGTTCACGCGTCGTCGTCATGCTCGGGGTGGTCCAGGGCGGCGCGGTACGCGACGTTCCGCGGCGCGCCCAGCGCCGCGAGGGCGCCGCGCAAGAGACTACCCCTTACGCCGGCCGCCGCCAGTCGCGCGGCCGCCTCCTCCGGCGCCATCCCGCCGACGCTGGGCCCCTCGTCCTCGTCCTCCGCGTGCGCGCGCGGGGCGACCACGACGACGACCTCGCCGCGGGCCGGCTCGGCGGCGAAGCGCGCCGCCAGCTCCGCGAGCGTGCCGCGGGCGGTCTCCTCGTGGAGCTTGGAGAGCTCGCGGCTCACGCTCGCCTGGCGTTCCCCGCCGCAGGCCGCGGCCAGGTCGGCCAGCGTCTCGGCCAGGCGGTGCGGCGACTCGTACAGCACGCTCGTGGCGTGGCTCGCGGCGATGCCGCGCAGCCGCCGCGCGCGCGAGCTGCCCTTGCGCGGCAGGAAGCCCTCGAACGTGAACCTGGCGGTGGGCAGCCCGGAGGCGACGAGGGCGGGGACGAACGCGGTGGGCCCGGGCAGGACCTCGACCTCGACGCCCGCCTCGAGCGCCAGCCTGACGAGCTCGGCGCCGGGATCGGAGATGCCTGGCGTGCCGGCGTCCGTGACGTAGGCGACCCAAGCGTTCTCGGCCAGGAGCGCCGGCGCGCGCGACGCGATCGTGTGGGCGTCGAGGCGCTCGAGGCGCGCGGTGATGCCGTGCTTGTCGAGCAGCACGCGCGTGCGGCGCGTGTCCTCGGCGCCCACGACGTCGGCGCGGCGCAGGACCTCGAGCGCCCGCAGCGTGACGTCGCCGAGGTTGCCTATCGGGGTGGGCACGAGGGTGAGGCGGCGCTGGGCGGTCGCCGCCGGGCCTTCCGTCATGGGCCGAGGCTACCGCGGTCCGCGGCCACCGGCCGTCGGGAGGCCTCGCCCGGGGGCGGCGTGCCGCGTGCGAGCCACGGGCCCCCGAGCGGTCGGGCGCCGGGCCCGCGGGCGGTCGGTGGGCCGGCCCCTCGGGCCGTCAGGGGGCCTCGGCCAGGAAGCGGGTGAGGCCCGTGTTCGGGTAGTAGAAGGCGAGGATCTGGGTGAAGTCGTAGCCGGCGTTCGCCAGGGCCCGGGCGCCGTACTGGCTCATGCCGACACCGTGGCCCCAGCCGTCGCCGGTGACGGTGAGGCCGCCCTGGACTCGGAACGACATCGACTTCAGCCCCCACGAGCGCGCCAGTGCCGTGAGGGAGGTGCCGCGCAGCACGCGGCTGCCCCGCGAGCCCACGACCTCGAGCTCGTTCACCCGCCCGGACTCGGAGAGGCCCAGGACCCGCAGCGAGGTCACCTCGCCGACGTCGAGGCCGGCTGCCGCCAGGGAGGCGCCGACCCTGCCGCCGTCGAGGCGCAGCGACCAGGCGCGGTGCGGGCTCGGCGACTGGGCGTCGGCCCGGGCGACGAGGTACGGCGACCAGGTGCCCCACACCTCGGCGCTCGACGCCACGGTCCCGCCGGAGTCGGCGTGGTAGTAGGTGCGCGCGGCGCTGCCCCCGTAGGTGACGACCACGCCGGCCGTCGCGGCGATCGCGGCGTCGGTCCTGGGGTGCTCGGCCTCGACGCCGCGGTACACCTGGCAGTCCTCGGTGGCGCACAGGTCGTAGCGGGCGTAGGGGTCGAGGGAGGTGAGCGTGTAGCTGCGCGCGGCGACGGCCTGCGCCTTGAGGGCCTCCATCGGCCACGACGCGGCCATCTCCGAGGGCACGACGCCGCGGAGGTAGTCCTCGACGCTGAGCACGTTCACGACCTCGACGACCCCGTCGACCGCGGACAGGCGCACGGCGCCCCGGTAGCGGCGGCCGGCGAACGCGAACGGCTCCGACTCGGGCTCGAGGGTGAGGGTCTCGCCCACAGGGGAGCCGTCGACGTAGAGGGCGTCGCCCCTGGCCGTCACGGGCCACGCGAGCGAGGCGCCGGCCTTGAACGCCCGGCGCCCGTCGACGCGGCCGGCGTGCGGGCCCTCGACGTGGACGACGACGCTGGGCTCGACGGCGAGGAGGACCCGCACGACGGACGATTGGGCGGCGGCCGTGGCGACGAGAGCGAGGCAGAGCGTCGCCGCCACGCCCAGCAACGCGCGCCGGACGTGGTGGAGAGGACGCGGGGGAGGACGGCGCGTGTCGGCGCGCATCACCGACCGAGTATGGCAGCCCCGGGCGCCCGCGGGCTCGCGGTTATCCCACAGCGGGTACCCGGGGCGTGGCAACATCGCTCCATGTTCGTTCCCGACCTGCTGGCTGGCAAGGTCGTCCTCGTGACCGGGGGCGGCACGGGGCTGGGCCTCTCGATGTCGCGGCGCTTCCTCGAGCTGGGCGCCCGCGTCGCGATCGCGAGCCGCCGCCTCGAGGTGCTGGAGGCGAGCGCCCGGGCGCTGCGCGCGGAGACGGGCGGCGAGGTCCTGCCCCTGCGGCTCGACGTGCGCGACCCCGAGGCCGTCGCCGGCGTGATCGACGCGGTGTGGGAGCGCCTGGGTCCCGTCGACGTGCTCGTGAACAACGCGGCCGGCAACTTCGTCTCCCCCACCGAGCGCCTCTCGCACCGGGCCTTCGACGCCGTGCTCGGCATCGTCCTGCACGGCACCGTGTACGCGACGCTGGCGCTGGGCAAGCGCTGGATCGCGGCGGGGAGGGGCGGTACGGTGCTGTCGATCGCCGCGACGTACGCCGAGAGCGGCTCGGGCTACGTGGTGCCGTCTGCGGTCGCCAAGGCGGGCGTCGTGGCCCTCACGCGCTCGCTGGCGGCCGAGTGGGGCCGCAAGGGGATCCGCCTCAACGCCATCGCGCCCGGGCCGTTCCCGACCGAGGGCGCGTGGAGCCGACTCATGCCGACCGAGGAGATGCAGCGGGTGTTCCTGGAGCGCGTGCCGCTGGGACGGCCCGGCGAGCACCGCGAGCTGGCCGACCTGGCCGCGTACCTGGTCAGCGACGGCTCGGCCTACGTGAACGGCGCCCTCGTCTACATCGACGGCGGCGAATCGGTCTACAACGCCGGCGAGTTCAACGCGCTCTCCGCGCTGTCGGAGGCCGACTGGGACGCGCTGGCGGCGCGGCGGGAGAGGTAGCGGGTCGGGGCGAGGGGCGCCGCCGGCGGGCGCTGCCGGGCGTCGGCGCTCAGAGGTCCGCGCCGCCCGGCATGTGCAGGCGGAACACGCCGGTGGCGTCCTGGTAGGCGACCTTGACCCGGTACACGCCGCCGCCCAGCTGGAAGACCTCGTTCAGGGCGATCTGCTCGCCGGTGCGGTACGTGCGCTCGAAGACCGTCGTCTCCGGCCGGCCCTGCGCCCCCGTCTGGAAGCTCGCCGGGCGCTCGTGGAGCACGGTGACGGTGACGGAGCCGCGCCTGACGAGGCCGGAGAACCTCACCGGCATGTCCTCGCGCATGACGGTGCGACGGCTCGTCTCGGCCACGTGGTCCATCTTGTAGAGGAGGATGGGCGTCTGGGTCGGGACGCCTAGGTACCAACCCCTGAGCTCGCCCACGACGAAGAAGATCGCGGCGAGGACTAGCAGGAAGCCGAGCAGGTCGCGCATGTGAGGCAGATGATAACGCGGACGCCGGACCGAACGCCGTGGGCTTTGCCGCGTGCCCGCTGCCGGCGGGACGAACCCACCGGACGCCGCGACGGGCGCGGCGGCCGTGGGCCCACGGGGTGAAGAAGGCGAAGGCGAAGAGGCGGGCGCCGCGACTCGCTCGGTCGCGGCGCCCGCCCTCTCCCCTCCCGTCCGCACGGGACAGGGACGCTCCTAGCAGCCGCTCAGGAGGCGACGCCCTTCGCGCTGGTCCGCTTGATGTTGCGCAGAACGGTGTGGAGGATGCCGCCGTTGCGGAAGTAGTCGATCTCGACCGGGGTGTCGAGCCGCAGCACGGCCTCGAACGCGACGGTCGAGCCGTCCTCGCGCGTCGCCGTGACCTTCACGCGCTGGCGCGGCGCGATCGGCTCGGAGACGTCGATGTCGTAGGTCTCGGTGCCGGTGAGGCCGAGCACGTCGGCGTCCTGACCGTCGAGGAACTGGAGCGGCATCACGCCCATGCCGACCAGGTTCGACCGGTGGATGCGCTCGTAGCTGCGGGCGATCACGGCCTTGACGCCGAGCAGGTACGTGCCCTTCGCCGCCCAGTCGCGGCTCGAGCCCATGCCGTAGTCCTGCCCCGCGATGACGATCGTGGGGACGCCCTGCGCGAGGTAGTTGCGGCTGGCCTCGTAGATGCTCTTGACCTGGCCGTCGGTGAAGTCGGTCGTGTACCCGCCCTCGGTGCCGGGGGCGACCTGGTTCTTGAGCCTGATGTTCGCGAACGTGCCGCGCGTCATGACGCGGTCGTTGCCGCGCCGCGAGCCGTACGAGTTGAACTCGTGCTTCTGCACGCCGCGCTCCAGGAGGTACTGGCCGGCCGGGCTGTTGACGGCGATCGACCCGGCGGGCGAGATGTGGTCGGTCGTGACCGAGTCGCCGACCTTCACGAGCACCCGCGCGCCGCGGACCGGCGTGACGGGCTGGGGCTCGTCGGGCATGTCGATGGAGAACGGGGGCTCCTGGATGTAGGTGGAGGACTCGTCCCACTCGAAGAGCGTGCCGCCGCGCACCGGGATCGCGTTCCACTGCTCGTTGGAGCGCTCGATGCCGTCGTAGATGCGTTTGAAGGTCTCGGGGTTCATCGCCTTCTCCATGTAGGCGATGACCTCCTCGTGGGTCGGCCACAGGTCGCGGAGGTAGACGGGGTTCCCCTGCTGGTCGTGCCCGAGCGGGTCGTTGACGATGTCGTAGTCGACGCTGCCGGCCAGCGCGTAGGCGACGACGAGCGGCGGGCTGGCCAGGAAGTTCGCCTTCACGTGGGGGTTGATGCGGCCCTCGAAGTTGCGGTTGCCAGAGAGCACGCTCGCGGCCACGACGTCGCCCTCCTGGATCGCCTCGACGACGGGGTCGGGCAGCGGCCCGGAGTTGCCGATGCACGTCGTGCAGCCGTAGCCGACGACGTAGAAGCCGAGCTGCTCGAGGTAGGGCAGCAGGCCCGTGTCCTTGTAGTACTCGGTGACGACCTTCGAGCCGGGCGCGAGGCTGGTCTTGACCCACGGCTTCGCCTTGAGGCCCCTCTCGGCGGCAGCCTTCGCGACGAGGCCGGCGGTGAGCATCACCGAGGGGTTGCTCGTGTTCGTGCACGAGGTGATCGCCGCGATCACGACGTCGCCGTGCCGCAGGTCACGCGTGACGTCGCCCATGCGCAGCTTGCCGGTGCGCTTCACGGCCTCGTCGTCGAGGGCGAAGCCCCGCTCCTCGTACGGCTTGCGCAGGTCCTCCCTGAACTGGCGCTGTACGTCGGCCAGGCGGATGCGGTCCTGCGGGCGCTTCGGGCCGGCGACCGAGGGCTCGACCGTGCCGAGGTCCAGCTCGATCACGTCGCTGTACACGGGGTCGGGCGTGGAGTCGTCGCGCCACAGCATGTTCGCCTTGGCGTAGCGCTCGACGGCCTCGACCTCGTCCGGCAGGCGGCCGGTCTGGCGGAGGTACCTGAGGGTCTCGGCGTCGACCGGGAAGAAGCCGACGGTCGCCCCGTACTCGGGCGCCATGTTGCCGATCGTGGCCCTGTCGGGGACCGACATCGTGGCGAGGCCGGGGCCGAAGAACTCGACGAACTTGCCGACGACGCCCTTCTTCCGCAGCATCTGCGTGACGACGAGCACGAGGTCGGTCGCGGTCGCGCCCTCTGGCAGGCTGCCCGTGATGCGGAAGCCGACGACCTCGGGCACGACCATGTAGTAGGGCTGGCCGAGCATCACGGCCTCGGCCTCGATGCCGCCGACGCCCCAGCCGAGGACGCCGAGCCCGTTGATCATCGTCGTGTGGCTGTCGGTGCCCACGAGGGAGTCGGGGTAGACGACCTCGCCGTCGAGGTGCGGCTTCGACAGCACGCCCTTGGCGAGGTACTCGAGGTTCACCTGGTGGACGATGCCGGAGGCGGGCGGCACGACGTTGAAGTTGTCGAAGGCCGCCTGGCCCCAGCGCAGGAACTCGTAGCGCTCGCGGTTGCGCTCGAACTCGATCTCGGCGTTGCGGATCAGCGCCAGGGGGCTGTCGTACTCGTCGACCTGCACGGAGTGGTCGATGACCAGGTCGACGGGCACGTGCGGGTTGATCAGCTTGGGGTCGCCGCCGAGGCGGTGCATCGCGCTGCGGAGCGCGGCGAGGTCGACGACCGCCGGCACGCCCGTGAAGTCCTGGAGGACGACGCGGGCGGGCATGAACGGGATCTCCTGGTCGGCGACGGCGCCGGCGTCGTAGGCGGCGAGGCGCCTGATGTCGTCGGCGGAGACGACGTAGCCGTCCTCGTTCCTCAGCAGGGTCTCGAGCAGGACGCGGACGCTGTAGGGCATCTTGGCGATCTCGCCGATGCCAGCCTCCTCGAGCGCCGCGAGGCGGTAGTAGTAGGCCTGGCCCGAGCCGGTGTCGAAGGTGGCGCGTGCCTTGAAGGTGTCCGGGTTCGCTCTCTCACGCATCGTCTGCTCCTAACCTCGGCCTGAAGTCTCCGCCTAAACTACGTGACGTGAAAGAGGCTCAGTCACGTAGCGGGCCCGGGCGGCCCCGGCGCACGCTGGTCGTCACCGACCCCGACGCCGCCGCGGCCCTGCTCGACCCGTCCACGGTACGCCACGTCGCGCCGTTCCTGGGTGCCGAGATGAGCGTCGGCGAGGCCGCTCGCCTCACGGGCGAGAAGCCGAACACGGTGCTCAAGCGCGTCAGGCGCTTCGTCGAGCTCGGCCTGCTCGAGGTCACGCGCGAGAGGGAACGCGCCGGCCGCCCGATCAAGCTCTACTCCGCGGTGGCCGACGTCTTCTTCGTGCCCTTCGAGGTCACGGCGGCCGAGTCCCTCGAGGCCGCCCTCGCCGAGCGCGAGGCGTACGCCGAGGAGCTGCTGCGGCGCAACGTCGTCAGGACCCGCATGGAGGCGATCGGCAACTGGGGCACCCGCGTCTACAAGGACGAGCGCGGCCGCCTGCAGGTGCAGACCGCCGTCACGCCCGACGCGAACGTCACGATGCTGGACCCGGGCATGCCGGCGGTGCTGTCGGCGTGGCGCGACGCCGTGATGCTCGACTACGACGACGCCAAGGCGATGCAGCGGGAGATGTTCGAGCTGCTGATGCGCTACCTGCGCAAGGAGGGGTCGCAGCGCTACGTCGTTCACCTGGCGATGGCGCCGGTGCTGGACTGAGGCGCGACCCGCGGCCGCGCTCGCGTCGGCGCGACGCGGGCGGTGGCCCTGGCCGCGGGGCCCGGCTCCGCCCCTCGCCCTCCGAGCGCCGCCGCCCGATCCGACGAACGTGGGCCGCGGGTACGTTCTCACCTGCAGGCCTTAGCATCGCGGCATGACGAGGCAGAGAGCCCTCCCCATCCTCATCGCGGCCGCGCTCGCGGTGCTCGCGGCCTGCGCCCCCACGACGCTGCCGGGCGCCGACGACGCGGCCGTGGCCGAGCTCCAGCGCACGGCCGACGTGATCTACCACCGCATGGAGCTCGGCTTCCTCGAGACGGGCGCCTACACGACGAACGTGCTCATCGACCTCGAGCTGCCCGAGGGAGCGCGCTGGACGCTGCAGGAGTTCGCCGCCGACGGCTCCTCCTACAGCCTGCTGCTGACCTCGACGCGCCTCGAGGGCGCGACGTGGGAGGTCTCGCCGCGCGGCGCGCGGCGCGTCGCCTAGCTCCCGGAGGTCCCGAGCCAGGCCGGCCCACGCTGCGGCGCCCGCGGTGGGACGCCCCGCGCTCCGGCGCCGCCCGGGCGCGGTCGCCCGGGCTCAGTTCAGGTACTTGGCGATGCGGGCCTGGTAGTCGGCCTTGCGCGCGACCCCGACGACCTGCTCGACCGGCTGGCCGTCCTTGAACAGGATCACCGTCGGGATGCTCATGACGCGGTAGGCCTGGGCCGTCTGCAGGTTGTCGTCGACGTTGAGCTTGCCGACCTTGACGGCGCCGGCGTACTCCTCGGCCAGCTCCTCGATGATCGGGCCGACGACGCGGCACGGCATGCACCACGGCGCCCAGAAGTCTACGAGCACGAGGCCGTCGCCGGCCTCGGCCTGGAAGTTGTCGTCGGTGATCTCAACGAGGTTGTCCACTGCTTCTCCTACCCCCCGCGGCGCTCTCGTCTGCCGCTGACGACCAATCTACGTCGCCGCCGGCCGGCCGCGATGTCGTGCGTTCGACCCTCGGCCGCCCGCCCGTCGGGGCGCCCGCCGCGGCGTCCCGACGGCGCGTCGCACCCGGGCGCCGCCGCCGCCGCGGCCTCCCGGCGGCGCCGGGTCACAGGGGGCGACGTCTTCGGGCGCGACGTCCCCGTGGCGCGAGGCCGGCCTATGACCAGGCGCCGAGGGCCGAGGCGGGCGCCCCCACGGGGACGCGCGGCGTCACGAGCCCCAAGGCGCGGTAACCGCCCTTGACCGCCGCCCGCACCACCGCGCGGGGGCTCGCCTTGTCGCCGTGTACCTCCGCGGCCGCGAGGGACTCGGCCACGACGTCGAGGTCGGGCGCCGACCCGCGAGAGTCGGTGCCTATCGCGACGTCGGCGCCGTGCCTGGCGAACGTCTCCCAGGGGAAGCGCCCGCAGCCCAGGGCCGCGTTCGAGCGCGGGCAGTGCACGACGCTGCAGCCGGCGGCCTGCGCCAGCCGCACGTCGTCGTCGTCGACGGCGACCATGTGCACGAGGGTGGGGCCGCCCGCGAGCGCGCCCAGGTCGTGGAGGTAGCGCACCGGCGACACGCCAGGGGGCGTCCACGGGTAGCCCCAGGCCGCGATCGCCTCCGCCAGGGGTCCGGTGCCCCTCAGGTGCAGCTCGCGCTCCGCCGGCGTCTCGGCCACGTGGATCGCCACCGGCAGGCCCTGGGCGCGCGCCCAGGAGGCGACCCGCCGCATGAGGGGCGCCGACACCGTGTGCGGCGTGTGGGGCGATACCCCCACGCGCACGCCCCCGGGCCGCTCCAGCGCCCGGAAGCGGTTCACGGCCCGGGCCGCCTGCTCGAAGCGCTCCTCGGCGGTGTCGGGGTCGGGTCCGATCACCTCCCAGTAGGCGACGCCCGTGAGGTCGGGGTCCGTCAGCAGCAGCTCCATGACCGCCGCGTCGGTGACGACGTCACCGACCACGCTCACCCCGGCGGCCTTCACCTCGGCGAGCCCGCGGCGCGCGGCCGCGACGTCGCGCGCCCCCGACCGCGCGTGCGCGATCACCGCCCTCAGGAAGCCCTCGTAGGGGCCGGGCGTGTAGGGCATGTCGCTGAGGTCGAGGTGCGTGTGGGCGTTGACGGGCGCCGGGGAGAGCGCGAACCCGGCGTCCACGACACGTGACCGGGCGTGGGCGGCGATCAGCTCCTCAGCGGGCCCGATGGCCGTGACGACGAGGCTGCCGGGCTCGGCCTCGAAGAGCGCGACGCCGGCGCCTCGGCGCGGCGTTCCCAGGCCCTCGTAGACGACGTCGGCCGTGACGACGCAGCGCAGCGGCTCGCCGCCGCCCGCGTCCGGCAGGGCGCGGCGCACGACCTCGTCGAGCGGCAGGAACGGCACGGACGGCCGGCTAGGCGGCGGGTGCGGCCAGGACGGCGTCGACGTCGGGTCGCCTGACGACGTTGTACAGGCTGTCGCGCTGGACGGGCACGAACCCGGCGTCGACGATCTGCCTGACGATCTCGCGCTCGGAGGTGGCGTGGTGCTTGGCGCCGGCCTGCGACACCACGTTCTCCTCCATCATCGTGCTGCCGAAGTCGTTGCAGCCGAAGAACAGCGCGGTCTGGGCGACCTTGTAGCCCATCGTCGGCCACGACGCCTGGAAGTTCACGAAGTTGTCGAGGAACAGGCGCGTGACCGCGACGTTGCGCAGGTACTCGTGGGCGTCGGCGCCCGGCACCTTGCCGTGGATGCGCACGCCCTCGGTCTGCAGCGTCCAGGAGATGAACGCCGAGAAGCCGTTGCCGTGCGCCGCGAGTGCCCTGTCCTGGGCGTCGCGCAGCCGGAGCAGGCTCTCGACCCGCTGCGCCGGCGTCTCGCCGAAGCCGATGACCATCGTGGCCGTCGTGTAGAGGCCCAGCTCCTGGGCCGCCTCCATGATCGCGATCCACTCGCCGGCCGAGATGCGCGCCGGCGCGACGTGGCGCGCGTGCCTGACCTCGTCAACGAGGATCTCGCCGCCCCCGCCAGGCAGGCCGTCGAGGCCGGCGGCCTTCAGCTCGGCGAGGACCTCCTTGGCCGTCATGCCCGTGAGGCGCGTCATGCCCCTGATCTCCTCGGGGCTGAAGACCTCGAGCCTCACCCGCGGGTGCCGCTCCTTGAGGTAGGCGAGCAGGCCCGTGTACCACTCGAAGGGCAGGTAGGGGTTCACGCCGCCCTGCATGAGCACGCGCGTCCCGCCTATCGCCTCGAGCTCGGCGAGCTTCTCGCTCACCTGCTCGTAGGTCAGCACGTAGGCGTCGGGCTGGCGCCGCGTGCGGTAGAAGCCGCAGAAGCTGCAGCCGACGTTGCACACGTTCGAGTAGTTGACGTTGCGATCGACGAGGTAGCTGACGGTCTCGGGGTCGGTGCGCGCCAGTCTCACCTCGTGCGCCGCGGCCGCCAGGTCGAAGAGCGGCACGTCGTGGAGGGCGATCGCCTCCTCGGGCGTGAGCCTCGCTCCCGACGCCGCCTTCGCCAACAGGCCCATGCGCGGAGCATACCACCGCTCCTGGACGGCCGTGCCGGCGAGTTGTATACCAAGTGCGGCGACGAAGTAGACTGCGGGTATGAGCAGACAGAACGGGAGCCCTTGGCGGTCCGTCTTCGAGGAGACCGCCAAGGCGGCCCACGGTCGCCGCGACGAGGTCGCGACGATCGGCAGCATCAACTGGCTGCGTCACGCGATGGAGCAGCGCGGCGCGAACCCCAACGTCGTGCGCAACATCATCTACCGCGACAAGGGCCGCCTCCACGACAAGCGCGCCCTGTTCCTGATCATCGAGGACCTCAGGCGCGACCTCGGCCTCCCGCCGATCGCCGACCCGGAGCTGACCCAGCTCGGGACGCCGTTCGCGGCCGCGGAGCTCGAGGTCGACCAGGTGCTGGGGCGTGAGCAGCGACGTGTGTACCGAGTGATGGTGGGCGGTATACGGTCGGGCGAGCACCCGAAGGTGATCGTCACCGGCCGCTCCGGCTCGGGCAAGACGATGCTCGCCGACTACATCCAGCAGGCGCTGGAGCTGCACGAGGGCGAGGACCTCAGCGTCCACCGCGTGCACTTCTCCTCCCCCGAGCTCGACGCGGCGTTCGTGCGGCTGGCCGCCTCGCTCGGCATGCCGAGCGGGCTGATGGAGTCGCGGCTGGTGCGCATCGGCGCTGCGGGGCCTTTCGCCGTGCAGGCCGACGCCCAGGCCGAGACCGTCCGCCTGGTGATGGAGCGCCTTCGCGCCGACCCGAGCCCCAAGGTCCTGTTGATCCACCTCTCGCAGGGCCTGGGCGCCGAGGGGAAGCTCGGCACGCAGCCGCTGCGCCTGAACACGCCCGACGTGCCGCGCGTCAGCGCCGCCGAGTGGCTGTGGAAGACGCTCCTCAGGCCGCTGGCGTCCCTGCCGCGCACGAGCATCTACGTCAGCGCCGCCGAGGTGCCGGCGGTCGCGCAGGCCGCCGCGGCGCCGTTCGAGGGCCCGCTGCGCCTGGCGGCGCCCACCGCCGCCGAGGCCAGGCGCTTCGTCGGCGCCCACGGGCCCGACCTCTCCGAGGCCGCGAAGGACGCGATCCTCGCCCGGGCAGGCAGGTCTTACGAGGAGCTGCGCACCCTGACGCTGCTGACACGCGCGCGCCGGCACGACCCCGACGTCGCCGGCGGCGCCGACGAGGCCCTCGAGCGCCTCAGCGACCTCGTCGGCCCCGGAGCGGACGCCCGCACCCGCGCGTTCCTCGCGGCGCTGACGGCGCTGTCGTCGGGCGAGGAGCAGGAGGTGGACGGGGACGAGCTCGCCGAGGTCGCGCACGCGCTGGCGCCGGCGAGCGCGCGCAAGGGGCTGACCCAGTTCGAGCTCGCGTTCCTCGACGGCCTTCCCAACCGGCAGGGCCGGTACCGCGCCTTCTCGCGGCGGCTCCTGCGCCTCGTCGCCGAGCGCCTCGCGGGCACCGACCCCGAGCTCCTGAGCGGCGCCCACGCCGCCGCCGCCGAGCTAACCGCCGCGGCCGCGGCGGCCGAGCCGGCGTCGCGCGTCGCCCAGCGCCACCTCCACCACCTGCTGGCGGCCAGGCGCTGGGACGACCTCGTCGCCTGGTGCGAGACGCGCCCCGCGCCGTACACGCTGCTCACGAGCCTCTGGGAGGCCGCCAGGCAGGAGCTCGAGGGCGAGCCGCTGGAGGCCGTCGCCCTGGCGTTCGCGCGGCAGATGCTTCGCCTCGGCGCCTTCGAGCACGTCGAGACGGTGAGGGCGTGCGAGCTGCTCGCGCGCTCCGCCGACCCCGTGCGCCGCGCCTGGACCGCCGTCATGCGCGCCCAGGCCGAGGTGTCGGCCGGGAGGTTCGAGCGCGCCGAGGTGCTGCTCGTCGCCACCGAGGGCGAGGGCGGCGGCGACCCGGTGCTGGCCGCCGAGCGCGACCTCACGACCGCCAGCGTCATGAGGTGGCGCGGCGAGCTCGACCGCGCCGCCGAGCTGGTCGCGCACGTCGCCGGCAGCGACGCCGTGACCGCCGCGCCGGCGGGCTCGCTGGCCGAGCGCACGCTGCGCGCCGGCGCGGCCGTGTGGGCCGGCCTGATCGCGAAGGACGGCGGCGACCTTATCGGCTCGCTCGAGAGGCTGTGGGCCGGCGACACCGAGGGGGACCTGATGGGCGCCCGCCTCGCGTTCCAGCGCGGCGACGTCGCCCTCAGGCTGGGGCTCCACGAGACCGCGCGCGCCGAGCTCGACCACGCCCTCGCCGCCGCCGCGACCTACGGCGCCCTGCCCAGGGAGCGCGCGCGCTTCGCGGCCAGGCGCGGGACCCTCGCCCGCCTGATGGGCGACCTCCAGGCCGCGGCCGAGTGGTTCGACCTCGCCCGCGCCCTCACGGAGGAGGGCCCGGGCGACCGGCTCGAGGTCGCGTTCGGACTGGCCCGGGTCGAGGACGAGGCCGCGCTCGCCGCGCTCGCCGCCGGCGACCACGAGGCCGCCGTCGTGGCGCTCACGACCGCGATCGCGACGTTCAAGGAGTACCAGCAGCGCCGCGACGTCGACGCCAGCTTCCGCATCGCGCGCGCCGAGGTGCACCTCGCCACCGCCTACGCCCTGCGCGGCCTGAACGTGCCGCTGCGGCGCCCGCTGCCGCTGCCGACGCCCGAGCCGAACCGCGCCGACCTCGACCACGCCCTCGCCAGCCTCGGGGCCGTGATCAGGTCGGTGACCGACCCGCGCCGGCGCCAGCCGGCCGGCGCGTCGGCACTGCGCGGGCTCGTGCGCGAGGCGCGCCTGATGGCCGCCTACATCACGCCCGACCCCGACGCCGCGCTGGCCCTCGCCGAGGAGGCCGTGGCCGCCGCGCGCTTCGACTACCAGCGCTCCGCGGCGCACACGGCCAGGGGGCAGGCGCTGCTGCGCGCCGGCCGGCCTCAGGACGCCCTGGCCGCCGTGACGGCGGCGGAGGAGGCGCTGGCCCGCTCGACGACGGCGCTCTCCAGCGCCGTGCCCGGCGCGCCGCCCGAGTCGGGCGACCTGGGCCTCCACTCGCAGCACGTCGTGATCAGGGCCGTCGCCCACCTGCGCGCCGGCGACCAGGCGCAGGCCGCCGAGGTCCTCACGCGCTCCCTCGCCGACGAGCGCCTGGCGCCGTTCCACGAGGGCGTGCTGCGCGTGTTCGGCGAGGCCGCCGAGCGCGAGGCCGACCAGTCGTGGAAGCGCCACCGCAAGCTGCGTGCCGTGCTCGGCATCGGGGGCACCGGGCCCTCGACGCCCGCACGCCTCCCCGACGCGCTCGTCGCGGCCTGGCGCACCCGCACCGCCGCGCCCGTCTCCACCGGTCGGTGAAGCAGGCCGGCGCGCCCGAGGTCGGCGCGCCGGCCGCGCTCATCGCACCGTGCGCCGAGCCCGGGTTCCTGGCGGGGTTGAAGCCGCACCCGGGCCTCGACGCCTTCAGGCGCCCCGAGGCGCAGCACGCGGCCCTCGTCGACATCGCCGGCGAGGAGCGCGGCTGCGTCACCGCCGCCTACGACCCCGCCACGAACGAGCTCGTCGGCTACGTCGCGTTCCACGCCCCCTCCGAGGTCGAGACGTGGGGCGACGACAGGACCGGCGCGCTGGTCGAGCTCGGTGCCGTCGAGGTCGCCGACGCCTACCGCGGCCAGAGGCTCGCCGAGCGCCTGCTGGCCGCGTCGTTCGAGGGCGGCCGCTTCGACGACACCGTCGTCTTCGCCACGCTCTACCGCTGGCACTACGACCTGCCGCGCACCGGCCTGGGCGAGCTCGGTTACCGGCGCATGCTCGAGCGCCTCTACGGCACGGTGGGCCTCGTGCCCGTCGCGACCACCGACCCCGAGATCGCCCACGACCCCGCGAACCGCCTCGTCGCCAGGGTCGGCCCCCGCGCCCCCGAGGCCGTGGTTCGCGAGTTCGACCGGCTCAGGACCCGGCGCTGGTAGCCTCTCGAGGAGGACCCATGCTCGTTTCCGACGTCATGACACGCCAGGTCGTCGCGATCGGCCCCGACACGCCGATCCGCGACGTGCAGGCGCTCATGGAACAGCGCAACATCAGGCACTTCCCGATCCTCGAGTCACGCGCCGCGCCCGGCCAGCCCGACGCGCTGGTGGGCATCGTGTCGGACCGCGACGTGAGGCTCGTCGGCGCCGACCACCCGCGGGCGCCGAAGGGCGTGCGCGCCGCCGACGCCGTCAGCAAGCTGATGGTGCGGCAGGTCGTCACCGCCCACCCCGGCGACCCGATCGAGGAGACCGCCAAGACGATGCGCACGCGCAAGATCGGCGCGATGCCCGTCATGGACGAGGGCCGGCTGGTCGGCATCGTCACGGCCACGGACCTCCTCGACGCCCTCGTCACGATGTCCGGCGTCAGGCAGGCGGCGTCGCGGCTCGAGGTCGAGGTGCCGAACCGGCCCGGGGCGCTGGCCGAGCTCCTCGGGCTCGTCGCCGACCGGCGCGTGAACGTCGTCAGCGTCCTGACCACGCGCGGCGACGACGAGACCGTCACGTTCGTCCTGAGGGTGGCCACCGCCGACGGCCACGGCCTGGCCCGCTACCTGCGCGAGGCCGGCGTGAACGTCTCCTGGCCGCCCGACAAGCGGGCGGGGCCGTGAGCGCCGGGCCGTACGCGTTCGTCTTCGACCCCGAGCTCGCCCGGTTCCAGCTCGCGCCCGACCACCCGTTCAAGCCCGTCCGCTACGAGCTGGCCCGCACGCTCCTGCTGGCCGCCGGCGCCCTCGACCCCGCCGAGGTCGTGGCGCCGGCAGCGATCGGCGACGACGACCTCAGGACCGTCCACGACGAGCGCTACGTCGCCGTCGTCAGGGCCGCGTCCGCGCCGGCCACGCGGCCGTCCGACCCGGAGCTGCAGCGCCACGGCCTGGCGACGGCCGACAACCCGGTGTTCGACCGCATGCACGAGCTGGTCAGGGGCGTCGTCGCCGCTACCGTCACGGCCGTCGACCTCGTGGCCACCGGCCGCGCGCTGCGGGCCGCCAGCCTCGCCGGCGGGCTCCACCACGCCCTGAGGGACCGCGCCTCGGGCTTCTGCGTCTACAACGACCTGGCCGTGGCGATCAGGCGCGCCGTCGACAGGCACGGCCTGCGCGTGGCCTACGTCGACGTCGACGCCCACCACGGCGACGGCGTCCAGTGGCTGTTCTACGACGAGCCACGCGTGCTCACGGTCAGCCTGCACGAGTCGGGCCGCTACCTCTTCCCCGGCACCGGCTTCACCTACGAGACCGGCAACGGCGCCGGACGGGGCACCGCGGTGAACATGCCGCTCGAGCCGTTCACCGACGACGACAGCTTCGCGGAGTCCTTCGACGCCGTCGTGCCGCGGGCGCTGAGGCGCTTCGCCCCCGACCTGATCGTGGCGCAGGCCGGCGCCGACATGCACCACCGCGACCCCCTGGCCGACCTCGCGCTCACGCTGCGCGGCATGCGCCACGCCTACGCGCGGCTCGTGGAGCTGGCCGACGAGCTGACGGGCGGGCGCCTGGTCCTCACGGGCGGGGGCGGCTACGACGCCTACCGCACGGTGCCGCGCGCCTGGGCCTGGGCCTGGGCCGCCCTGGCCGGACGGGAGCTCCCGGCGGCGGTGCCGCCTGCCTGGCGCGAGGAGTGGGGGCCGCGCCTGGGCGTGGAGCTGCCGGCACGGTTCGACGACGAGCCGCCCGAGCCGTCGCCGCGGCGCGACCAGGTGGCGAGCCGGAACCGCTCGGTCGCCGAGCGGCTCATGGCCCAGCTCGAGGAGATCTGGCAGGAGGCGCCCGTCGCCTGAGGGAGGCAGCATGCGCGTAGGTTTCGTAGGTCTCGGCACGATGGGGGCGCCCATGGCCAGGCGCCTGCTGGCGGCGGGGCACGACGTCACGGTCCACAACCGCACGCGCGAGCGCGAGGAGCCGCTGGCGGCCGCCGGCGCCGCGCGCGCCGCCACGCCCCGGGAGTGCGCCGTCGGCCGCGAGGTCGTCTTCACGATGGTGTCGGACACGCCCGACCTCGAGGCCGTCGTCGTGGGCGAGGACGGCGCCGTCCACGGTCTCGAGCCCGGCAGCGTGCTCGTCGACATGAGCACGGTCGCGCCCGCGGCGACGCGGCGCCTGGCCGGCGAGCTGGCCGCTCGCGGCGTGGCCATGCTCGACGCGCCCGTCTCGGGCGGCAGCGAGGGCGCCGAGAACGGCACGCTGTCGGTGATGGTGGGCGGCGAGGCCGAGGCGCTCGAGCGGGTGAGACCGCTCCTCGAGGTCCTCGGGCGCACGATCACGCACGTCGGCCCCAGCGGCGCGGGACAGGTCGCGAAGGCAGTGAACCAGGTCATCATCGCCGGGACGTACGCCTCGGTCGCCGAGGGTATGGCGCTGGCCCTGCGGGCCGGCGTCGACCAGGAAGCGCTCCTCAGGGCCCTCGCGGGCGGCGCGGCCGGCTCGTGGGTGCTCTCCAACCGCGCCGTGAACATGCTCAGGGGCGAGTACCCCCTGGGCTTCCGCACGCGCCTGCACCGCAAGGACCTCGGCATCGCGCTGGCCGAGGCGTCCGACCTGGGCGTGAGCATGCCCGTCGCCGCCTACGTCGCGCAGCTCGAGTCCGGGCTGGTGGGCCGGGGGTACGGCGACGAGGACGTCTCGAACGTCGCGCGGGTCGTCAGGGAGATGGCGGGCATCGACGACTGAGGCGCCCACGCGCCCGAGCGGGGCCGGCGGCGGCGCCGCGCGGC
>Ga0123332_1002065_pt1 | contig 19271 bp, 18 predicted proteins | sample BioC12SIPDNA_4_FD_89958 | JGI IMG/M metagenome (GOLD analysis project Ga0123332, IMG submission 89958) | Anaerobic biogas reactor microbial communites from Washington, USA - Biogas_R2_A C12 SIP DNA | ecosystem: Engineered > Bioreactor > Anaerobic > Unclassified | place: Washington, USA...
CACCTCGCCGCCCGAGCCGATGGCGGCGACCTCGATGATCTCGTCGCGCGCGCCCAGGCCGGTGGTCTCGGTGTCGAGGACCACGAAGCCCTCGCGGAACAGCTCCGCGAACCAGCCGCGCGGCTCGCCACGGTGGGCGGCGCGGCGGGGCTCGAGCTCCTCGAGGGGGACGTGCTGGCGGAAGCGCGGGGAGCCGGCGGGCGGGCGCGAGGTGGGCCCTGGGTTCGCCAGGCGCCGCTCAGCGCCCAGCGGCAGCTCGGGCTGCTCTGCCGCCGCTCCGGCCTCCGAGCGCGGCGAGCGCATGCGCGGCCCGCGCGGCCACAGGTCGAACCTCAGGCGGCGCGCCTCGCTCGTGCTGTACAGCGCTACGACCTCGCCGTCGGGGGTGACCAGCTCGGCCGCCGGCGCCCCCAGGCGCTCGTAGCCGTGCGCGGCGAGCTCCTGGCCGGTGCGCAGGTCGCGCGGGACCTGGCTGCGGTCCGCGTACCTGGGGAGGGAGCCGGCGACGGCGGCGTCATCGGGATGGCTCACGGCCCCAGTCTACCGAGGCGCGCCCGCGGTGGCCGTCACCCCTAGGCCGGAGCCGGCCGCGGCCGGGCTCAGTCCAGGTGAGCGGTGACGGCGAACGCGGTCACGCGCCCGCCTTCGCTCTCGAGCAGCAGCGTGTAGGGCGCGGCGTCGTCCCGGGTCACCAGGTAGGCCTCGTACGCGGCCGTCGGCAGGCGCTCGGCGTCGGCCAGCAGGGCGCGTGCGGCCTCCACATCGAGCCCCACGTGCAGGCCGCGGTACACGACGTCGTCGCGCTCGACGCGCACGCTGAACGGCAGCAGCGCCGGCGGGCGGCTCGCCTCGTAGACCTCGAGCGTCACGCCCGGGTAGCGCAGGGTGTGGACCAGGTCGACCTGGCTCGGCCGGTGCCGGTTGACGACCTCCACGGCCTCTGCGCTCGGGGCAGGGGGGAGGGCGGCCATGAGGTCGGCCGTGGCGGTGGGGCCGCTGGGCGCCACCATCACCTCGATCAGGGCGGCGGCGTCGAAGCCGAGCGCCTGGCGCTCGAGGCTCGCGCTGGTCACGCTTCCGCCGTCCATCTGCCCGCAAGCCACCAGGGCCAGCGCCAGCAGGGAGCCTAGGAAGGCGCGGACGGACGGAGCGCGGCGGGTGGGATCGGGGCGCGACGACGCCGGGTGCGGGAGGTGGTCGGACGTGAAGGGTCGCATCAGGCCTCCTCGGTAGCCGCTGCTAAGGAGCGGAGGCGGGACGTGGGGTCGGCGCCTCGGAGCTCTCCGCGAGGGAGATGCGGTCACGTTATGCCGGGCTCGGCGCCGGACCGGGGGTGACGGTCACACGCACCCTCACCCCGCTTTCATCTTACACTTTCACAAGGCAGGGCTTGGAAAAGCCCTAGCCGTCGTGATAGGTTGCGGAAGGTGAGAGCGTGGACACGCGGTACCTGATCATCGGTGGCGGCATGGCCGCTGACGCGGCCGTCAAGGCCATCCGCCGCGCCGACCCCGAGGGCAGCATCGTCCTCGTGAGCGAGGAGCGCCACCCGCCGTACAAGCGCCCGCCCCTGTCGAAGGGCCTGTGGAAGGGCGACGACGAGGCCAAGATCGACCTCAAGACCGCCGCTGCCGCCACGCGCCTGCTCCTCGGCAAGCGCGCCACGCGCCTCGACCTCGCGGATCGCCGCGTCGCGCTCGACGACGGTACCAGCATCGCCTTCGAGCGGCTCCTGCTCGCCACCGGCGCCCGCGCCCGGCCGCTGCCCGGCCTGCCCGACAGCCCCCGCGTGGTCGCCTACCGCACCCTGGACGACTACCGCCACGTGCGCGAACTCGCCAGGCCCGGCGCCAAGGCCGTGGTCATCGGCGGCGGCTTCATCGGCTCCGAGATCGCCGCCGCGCTGCGGCTCGCGGGCATCGAGGTCGCCATGGTCTTCCCGGAAGCCGCCATCGGCAGCGGCCGCTTCCCCGACGGGCTCGCGCGCGCCGTCACCCAGGACTACCAGGGGCGTGGCGTGCGGGTCCTCGCCGGCCGCACCGTGGCCAGCGCCGAGGAGCGCGACGACTCGTCGGTGGTGCTCACGCTCGACGACGGCAGCGAGCTGGTGGCCGACCTCGTGGTGGTGGGCGTCGGCACCGTCCCCAACGACGAGCTGGCGCGCGACGCCGGCCTGGCCACCGACCGCGGCGTCCTCGTCGACGCCACGCTGCGCGCCCAGCGGCTGGGCGGCGGCGAGGCCGTGCCCGTCTACGCCGCCGGCGACGTGGCGAGCTTCGCCTGGCCCGGCCTCGAGCGCCGCATGCGCATCGAGCACGAGGACAACGCCTACAGCATGGGCGCCGCCGCCGGGCGCGCCATGGCGCTCTCGCTGGCCCAGGAACGCGGCCTCGCCGGCGCCGCCGGACCGCGCCACCACGACCACCTGCCGTTCTTCTACTCGGACCTGTTCGACGCCGGCTACGAAGCCGTCGGGCTCCTCGACACGCGCCTCGACCTGGTCGAGGACTGGAGGGTGCCCGGGCGGGAGGGCGTCGTCTACTACCTCGAGGACGGCCGCGTGCGCGGCGTCCTCCTGTGGAACACCTGGGGGCAGGTCGACGCCGCCCGCGAGCTCGTGCTCGGCGGCCAGGCCCACGCCCCCGAAGACCTGCTGGGGAGGTTACCCACCGATGATCACCACGATCCGTGAGCCGGACGCCCCGCGGCGCCCCGGCCGACGGCCGGCGAGCGCCGCGGGCGCGGGCCGCGCCGCCCGTCCGCAGGCGGGCGCAGGCCTGGTGCTCACCGCCACCCTCGAGCTGCAGAAGGGCGACCGGCTCTACCTGGAAGGGGAGCGGCCGGTCGCGCCGTACCTGGTGCTGGAGGGCGCGCTGCGCCTGCTGGTCCACACCTCCACGGGGCGCGAGCGCCTCGCCGACATCGCCGGCCCGGGCGACGTGCTCGCCACCTCGGTGTTCGACGGCGCGCCGCACGCCGAGACCGTCGTGGCCGCCGACCGTGCCGCGGTGGCCATCGTCGACGTCGAGGCGAGCCTCGCGCGCCCCCAGGGCCGCGACGCCCTCAGCGCCGCGCTAGTCCGGCAGCTGACGCGCAGCCGCGAGCTGACCGACGACCTCGGCCTCCCGATGGGGGCGCGCATCTGCCGCATCCTGGCGCGCCTGGCCACGCGACTGGGGCAGCCGCTCGACCGCTCCGTCCGCCCCGACGGCCCCGAATGGCGCCACCTGCCGTTCAGCCTCACGCACGACGACGTGGCGCTGCTCGCGGGCTGCGCCCGCGTCACGGCCACCCGCATCCTCGGCGAGCTCAAGGAGGCCCAGGTGCTCGACGGCCACCGCGGCGACTACGCGCTGGTGCCGGCCGCGCTGGAGGAGGCCGCCGACGCCTACGTCTACGAGGTGCTCTGACGCGCCCTCCATGGGCGAAGAGGCTTTGTTCGCAGCCCGCCCGCCTGCCACCCGCCTAGCATCGGAGCAGGAGGGGAGGGGTGGCGATTCCCAGGCGGCCCGATCCCTCTCGGGGACTCCCATCGGGTCGTCGCTTCTCCCTCCTCTCTCCTTCCCGTCCCACCAGGGCTCGGTAGCCCGTGCAGCACGCGCGTGGCTGAGTCGGTCGTGTGTAGGGCAGGGTTAAGGCCCTGAAAGTGCAACATCTCCCACTTCAGGCGTGGTAGAACCTAGGCCATGAACAAAACCGAGCTCGCGGAAAAGTTGGCCAAGAAGGTCGACCTGAGCGTCGCCAAGGCCAAGGAAGTCGTCGACGCCATCTTCTCCACCGCCGATGGCAAGGGGATCATCGCCGTCGAACTGGACGCGGGGCGCAAGGTCCAGATCACCGGCTTCGGCACGTTCGAGACGCGCCGCCGCCCGGCGCGCAAGGGCGTGAACCCCGGCACCGGCAAGGAGATCTCCATCCCGGCCAAGAACTACGCCGCCTTCCGGGTCGGCAAGGGCCTCAAGGAGCGCGTCGAGAAGTAGCCTCTGCAGCACGCCGAACCGCGGGCGCGAGCGCCGGCCGTGACGCCGGGCTCGCGCCCTTCACGTTCCGCTGGTGACACGGACCCGGGAGGCTCAGTCGGCGGCGCTGCGGCCGCTCTTGGGCGCGGCGGGCTGGCCCGCGGCCTCGGCGCGCGCCTCCTGCTCCTGGCAGCGGCGCATGTGGCGCCGCGCCCAGGCGTCGATGGCGTCGATGATCGTCTGCAGCTCGCGACCGGCGGGCGTGAGCTCGTAGCGCGTCTTGGGCGGCATGGTCGACTCGATCGTCTTCTCCACCAGCGCGAGGCGCTCGAGGTGCTCGAGGCGCTGCGACAGGGTGGTGGTGTTGGCGCCCCCCACGGCGCGGCTCAGCTCGTTGAAGCCGTGCGGACCCCCCAGCAGCGCGCGCACGATGTGGAGCACCCACTTCTCCTGCAGGAGCTCGATCGAGTCGTAGACCGGGCAGTAGGGGGCGTCCTTGCTCATGCCGCCATCCTATCACCCCAAGTACCCCATGCGATGTAGTGCTTGACTTTCTAGAGCGCTTGGTGATACGGTCCATGGGTGTCACGGGCTCACCGCCCGACATCCCCTCCAGGAGACGTGAACATGAGCCTGAACCTCGACAAGACCCACAGCAGCGTAGAGTTCTCCGTCAAGCACATGGGCCTCGCCACCGTGCGCGGCCGCTTCGAGGAGTTCGACGTCGACGTCACCGTCGACGAGCGCGGCGTCCCCACCCGCATCACCGCCGAGATCGACGCCGCCAGCATCACCACTGGCAACGACGGCCGTGACCAGCACCTGCGCAGCGCCGACTTCTTCGACGTCGAGAACCACCCCAAGGTGCGCTTCGAGTCCACCGCCATCACCCCGAAGGGCGACGGCCACGAGGTCCAGGGCCAGCTGACCATCCGCGGCGTCACCAAGCCCGTCACCTTCCAGGCCGAGCTCAGCGAGTTCATCACCGACCCCTGGGGCAACCCCCGCATCGCCGCCGAAGCCAGCGGCAAGCTCGACCGCACCGACTGGGGCCTCACCTGGAACCAGGTGCTCGAGGCCGGCAGCTTCCTGGTGAGCGAAGAGGTGCGCTTCACCATCGCCGTCCAGATGGTGCGCCAGGCCGAGGTCGCCGCCTGACCTGAGCCGCCCCGGCCCCGCGCCCGCCTACCCGGGGCGCGCCGCAAGGAAGAGAAGCATGTCATCGGTGAGCACCCGGGTCGACGTGCTAGACTCCGACGCGGTCAGGCCGATGCCGACCGCCAGACCTTTCGTGCGCCCCGACCGGCCCCCCACGGTTGGGGCGCTTCTCCGTGGCTACGCCGGGCCCCGATCTGCCTGGGCGGCGGCGAGCAGCGTGGCCGCCGCGGCCCGTGCCGCCGCGGCCGCGCGTGCCCCCGCCTCCACCACCGCCACGGCCGCCGCCCCCTCCATCAGCAGCTGCAGCTGCGCCGCCAGCTCCTCGGGCCGTGCCAGGCCGGCCTCCGCCAGGCGCTCGCGGAAGAACGTCCTGACCGTCTCCTGGTGAGCGCGGGCGTAGGGGCTGGCGGCGTTCAGCTGCCCGCCGAGCTCGAAGGTGGCGGCCAGCAGCGGGCAGCCGCGGTAGTCGGGGGCCTGGAACCACTCCTCGAGCAGGTCGAACACCGCCAGCACGCGCCCGAGCGGCGCCTCGGCGGCCGCGTCGGCGCGTGCCAGCCACGCGGCGCGCTCCTCGCGCCGCCGTTCCAGCACCGCCTTCACGAGGTCGTCCTTGCTGGGGAAGTGGTGGTAGAGCGTCATGCGCGCCACCCCGGCGCGCGCGATGATCTCGTTGATGCCGACGTTGGGGACGCCGCGCGTGTAGAAGAGGCGAGCGGCCGCGTCGAGCAGCCGCTCCGACGCCGAGGGGGCAGGGTCAGAGGCCATGCCGGCATCATACGTACCGGTCGGTCTGGTGGGCCGACGTGCGTCACAGATAGGTCCCGCGACGTCAGCTCCCGCGTCCTGACGGGGCCGTCCGCTACATGAGGGTCGCCTGAACCCGCTCTCACTCCTTGCGCTCAGGCCGGGCGCATGCTGGAGCCATGTCACGGTCGTACGAGCCCGCCCGCGCCACGCCGCCCGCTCCCAGCGCCCCCGGCCGCGCCCGGGGGACGCTGGGCCAGGCCAGCCTCGGCACGGTCGTGGCCGCCCTGCTGCTGACGGTCGGCCTGGTCGTGGCCGCGCAGATCGTGGTGCGCGGCATCGAGTACGTGAAGACCTTCCAGGCCTCGCGTCTGGAGGTCACCGGCTCCGCCGACCGCGTCGTCACCTCCGACCAGGTCAAGTGGTCGGGCTCCTTCAGCCGCGCCGTGGGCGCGCTCGAGCTCGGGCGCGGCTACCAGCTCATGGCGCGCGACCTCGACGCCGTCCTGAGCGTCCTGGCCGAGGCGGGCTTCGAGCGCGACGACCTCACCATCGCCCCGGTGTCGGTCTCGACGGTCTACCGCGAGTGCTACAACGCCGGCCCCGACTGCGTGCGCGAGGTCACGGGCTACGAGCTCTACCAGTGGTTCTCCCTCTCCAGCGACAGGGTGGAGGACGTGACGCGCCTCGCGCAGGACGCCCAGCCGTTCGTCGACGCCGGCCTGGCGTACCAGACCACCAGCCTCGAGTACTACTACTCGGGCCTGGCCGCCGCCCGCCCCGAGCTGCTGGCCGAAGCGATCCGCGACGCCCAGGCGCGGGCCGAGGCCATCGCCGCCGCTACCGGCGCGCGCGTCGGTCCGCTGCAGTCGGCGGACAGCGGCGTCTTCCAGGTCACGCAGCTGAACTCCACCGAGGTGTCGGCGTACGGCATGTACGACACCAGCACCATCGAGAAGCGCATCACGGCGGTGGTGCACGCGAGCTTCTCGCTGCGCTGAGGAGGCGCCCCGCTGAGGTGGGTCAGCGGGCCGCGGCCCGCTCCAGCATGCCGGCCACCAGCAGGTGCAGGTAGACGAAGCCCGCGAACGGCTGCCACGGCGCCACCGCGCGCGCGACCCACTCGTAGTCGGGCTTCCCCTCGGCCCCGAGGAAGCGCGCCAGGCCGTTGCGCGCCCCCGAGTCGCCGTGAGGGAACACGTCGAGCCGGCCGAGACCGCGCAGCAGCACGTAGTCGGAGGTCCAGCGGCCGACCCCGTGGAGCGAGCGGAGCGTCCCGGCGACCGCCTCGTTGGCCTCCTGCGGTAAGACAGACAGGTCTACCTCCCCGCTGGACGCCCGCTGTGACAGCTCGATCAGCGCGCGCGCCTTCGTGCCGCTGAAGCCCAGGGCGCCGAGGTCGGCGGGGTCGGCGGCGGCCAGGCTGGCCGCGCTCGGCAGCGGCAGCGGCCCCGTGGCGTGGTCCAGCGGCGCGAACGGCACCTCCGGCCCGTAGGCGCGCGCCAGGCGCCCGAGCAGCGTGAGGCCGAGCACCAGCGTCACCTGCTGGCAGGGCACGGCGTTCAGCAGCGCCTCGAAGACGCTCGGGTAGCGTGGCGGCCTCAGGCCCCGTAACCGCTCGGCCACCGGGGCCAGGCGCTCGTCGGCCGCCGCGACCACGTAGAAGCCCGACAGGTCCGCGTCGAGGCCCAGCAGCCGCGTCGCGGCGCGTTCGCCGGCGCGCGCCAGCTCGGCCTCCGACCAGCGCCCCGTGACGCTCACGTGCAGGCGCTCGTCGAAGGGGGTGCCGTCGAGCTTGCCGGCCGAGCGCACCTCGAGCAGCACGGGCTCGGCCTCGGGCGCGGCCGGCCCCGGCTCGCCGAGCGGCACCACGCGCCGGTAGGCGCCTGCCTCCCAGACGTCGATCAGGTTGGAGGGCCGCCTCACCAGCGCGAGGGCGGTGAGGTCCAGGCGGAACGGCTGCGACGGCTCGAGCGCGAGCTCGACGCGGTTCGTGACGGTCTCCATCGCGGCGAGGTTACCGCGGCGGCGCTTCCCGCCGCGGCGCGGTGCGGCCTGCGGTAACATCGGCGCCACAGGTCTTAACGTGACGGCCGCCCGCGGGCCCTGGCCCGGTGAGCGCCCAGCGCTAAGTCGCCCCCGCTCCCACGAGCATGGAGGAAGCATGCAGGACCCGTTCACCAGCCGCCTCGCGACGCGGATGCAGGGGGTAAAGTCCTCCGCCATCCGGGAGCTCCTCAAGATGGCCAACCAGCCGAACGTCATCTCGTTCGCTGGCGGCCTGCCAGCCCCCGAGCTCTTCCCGCTCGACGCCATGCGCGCCGCCGCCGACCGCGTGCTCGAGCGCGACGGGCGCAAGGCCCTCCAGTACGGCCCCACCGAGGGGATCGCGCCCCTGCGCGAGCTCATCGCGGCGCGCGCCAACGCCGCCGACCCCCACGCCGAGCCCGTCAGGCCCGAGCAGGTGCTCGTGACCACCGGCTCGCAGCAGGCGCTCGACCTGCTCGCCAAGGTGTTCCTCGATCCCGGCGACCCGATCGTCACCGAGAACCCCAGCTACCTGGGGGCGCTGCAGTCGTTCCGCCTCTTCCAGGCCAGCTACTGGACGGTCGACATGGACGACGAGGGCGCCATGCCGCAGGCGCTCGACCCGCTCCTGGCGCGCGGCCCGAAGTTCGCCTACCTGCTGCCCTCGTACCAGAACCCCACCGGCCGCAGCATGGGCCCCGAGCGCCGCGAGCAGGTCGTGGAGCTGTTCCGCCGCCACCAGGTGCCGCTCGTGGAGGACGACCCCTACGGCGCGCTCTGCTTCGGCGAGCCGGCCGGCGCCACCCTGCGCTCGCTGGCGCCCGAGCTCACGCTGCACCTGGGCACCTTCTCCAAGACGCTGGCGCCCGGGCTGCGCCTCGGCTGGGTCATCGGCCCCGAGGAGTGGGTGGCGCGCCTGGCGCAGGTCAAGCAGTCGTCGGACCTGCACACCTCCACGCTGTCGCAGCACGTGGCGCTGGAGGTCATGGGCGCCGGCATCATCGACGACCACATCGGCAAGATCTGCGCCGCCTACGGCGAGCGCTGCCAGGCGATGCTCGAGTCGATCGCCTCGTGCTTCCCGGCCGGCACGAAGTGGACCGTGCCCACGGGCGGCATGTTCGTGTGGGTCGAGCTGCCCCAGGGGGTCGACACCGCCGCGCTGCTGCCTGCCATCGTGGCGGAGGAGGGCGTGGCGTACGTGTCGGGCGCGCCGTTCCACCCGAACGGCGGGGGCGAGAACACCATGCGCCTCAACTTCACGCACGCCAGCGCCGACGTGGTGCGCGACGGCATCGCGCGCCTCGGCAAGGCGCTCACGCGCGCCCTGGAGGCCACCACGGCCTGAACCGCCGTCGCCGGCGGCGCTTCAGGCCCCAACGGAGCCGACCGGTCACTCCCAGCTCTCGAGGCTCGCCCTCAGCCTCCGCCGGTCGGCCTTGGCGTAGTGCCGCGCCATGTCGAGCGTCGAGTGGCGCAGGTGGTCCTGCACCTGCCCGAGGTCGCCGGTCTGGCGGTAGAGGCGCGTGCCGGCCGCGTGCCTGAGGGCGTGGACGCCCTTGAAGTCGACCTCGGCGCGCTCGCACACCTTGCGCAGGCGGTTGAAGACCCCGAACTGCGAGCGCAGCTCCAGCACGTGCTCGCGCTGGTCGCCGCTGAGCTCCATGGCGCGGCGGTAGGTGAGCAGCGCCTCGGCCAGCTTGGGGCTCAGGGTCACCCGCGCCGTCTTGCTGCCCTTGCCCTCGACCACGCGCAGCTCGCCGCCGCGCAGGTCGACGTCGGCCCAGGTCAGGCGCAGCATCTCGCTCACGCGCAGGCCGCCGTGGCTGCCGAGCAGCAGGATCACGCGCTCCTGCTGGTCGCGGGCGGCCGCCATCAGCTCGATCAGCTCGAACTCGGTGTAGACGCGCGTGCTCTCGTTGTCCTCCGGGCGCGTGACGGCGCGGCCGATGCGCACGTCGCGGAACGGGTCGGCGTCGGTGGCGCCCGCCCAGGCGAGCGCGTCGTAGAGCGCCCGGCCCGCGGCCACGCGCAGGCTGACGGTGGCGTGCGACAGCGGCCCCTTCTTGACGCGGCGGCCGCGGCGGGCGCCCTGCGGCTCGCTCTCGAGCACCTCGGCGCGGTCGCCGGCGCGCAGGCGCTGCACGTAGAGCGGGCCCGCGTCGCGGCTGGGGCGCAGCAGGTTCTCGCCCTGCCACATCACCAGGAGCTCGTGCAGCCCGCGGCGGTAGGCGCGCAGCGTGTGCTGGCTCGTGGCCACGCCCGCCAGGCCCCGCAGCGTGAGGTGCGCCTCCATCAGCTCCCACAGCGCCTCCTCGTCGCGCTCGTGCGCGGCGCGCACGGCGTGGCGCTTGAGCGCCTCCTCGGAGAGGCGCTGCAGGCGGGCGACGCGCTGCAGGCGCGTGGCGCTCGACAGCTCGAGGGAGGTCACGGTGCCGGTGTCGCTCATGACCCGAGCGTACGGGGCGGGGGAGAGGCGCGCAGTGAAGCTCATCGCATTATCAAATGCAGCGAAGGGGTCGAGGACGCTGACCGCATCCGCCCCGCGCCCACGCGGGCGACCCACTACTATGTGAGCGTGCCGACCGTCTTCCTCCTGATGGGGTTCGTCGCTGGAGCTCTCGTCACCATCCTCGCGACCTGGGCGGTCGCTCGGAACGTGATGAGGCGGGAAGAGGCCATCGTACGGCTGCTCTCCTCGCTGCAGGCAAGCTTCACCGAAGCAGCGGCGAGCGGCGTGTGGCCGCTCACCTTGGAGCCGTTGCCCCCGAGCGAGGCGGGCAGCGGCGAGCTCGTCGTGTGGGACCTGCTCGGCTCCGACCCCGTCCCCGTCACGCGCACGCCCGGCGCCGACCTCGATCTGCACCAGCGCCTGCTGCAGGCCGCCCTCGACGTGGACCGCGACCTCGTCATCAGGCGCGTGAGGACCGCCGCCGGGCGACGGCTGAACGGGCTGGCGGTGCTGGTGCGCCAGCAAGGCGAGCTCGCCATCGTCAACACCTTCTGCCGCGAGCGGCCGTTCTCCGAGCGCGAGCTCAACTGGGCGACGGCGCTCGGCCGCCTCATGGGCAACTCCGTCGAGATCGTGCTGGCCCAGCGCCGCAGCACCGTCCTCGCCGACCTCGTCGACTCGATCGACGCCGCCGACGACGCCCGCGAGGTCATCGAGCTCGTGACGCGCACGCTCTCGCGCGAGATGGGCGGCATGGCCTCCGTGCTGCTCAGGTACGAGCGTGGGCGCTTCATGCCGTACGCCATGGCCGGCGACGTCACCGACGAGCTCCGCAGCTTCCTGAGCGACGGCATGGCCCCCGACACGGGCCTCGCCTGGGAGGCCTACCGTCGGGGCGGCGCGATCTACCTCGAGCAGTACGGGCGGCACCCCAGGGCCGCTCCGGAGCTCGTCGCGCTCGGCATCGGGCCGGTGGCGATCGTGCCGCTCGAGCCGGGCCCCGGGAGCCGCACCATCCTGGCGCTCGCGGGCCTCGACCCCCGGCGCTGGCGCGCCCACGACCGCGAGCTCATCGAGCGCGTGCGGCAGATCCTCCGCGTCGTGCTCGACCTGCGCTACACCGAGGAGCGCCTCGACGCCGTCGTGAAGCTGGAGCGCGAGCTCGTCGTGACCGAGGCCGGCGACATGCCGGGACGCCTGCTCGAGGCGGCGGTGTCGATGGTGCCGGGCGCCGATGGCGGCAGCCTGCTGCTGCGCGACGGCGACGTGTTCAGGTTCGTGGCGCTGTACGGCACCGCCAGGCGCGCCTCCGTGCACGCCTCCCTGAGCGAGCGCGACGCGCTCCGGTGGTACGCCAGCGACCGGTCGAGCTTCCAGCGCGGCGAGCCGCGCCTGGCGGTGGCGGCCGGCGCCGACACCCTCTTCGACACGTTCGGCGGCCGCCCGGTCGCGGAGTTCGTCCACGAGGAGGGTTGGCCGGTGGCGAACCTCAACCTGCCGGTGGTCGACGAGGGCGACGTGATCGCCCTCCTCAACCTCGACTCGCTCCACGACCGCCACGCCTTCGGGCCCGACTCGCTCGAGGTGCTGCGCGCCTTCCAGCCGCTGATCGCCTTCGTGCTGCGCGACGCCGAACGGCGCCAGCGCCTGACGGCCAACGCCACCACCGACGCCCTCACGGGCCTGCCGAACCGGCGCGCCTTCGACGACCAGGTCGCCCGCGCCCTGGCGGCCGCGGAGCGGTACGGGACCACGCTCGCGCTGCTGGTGATGGACATGCGCGGCTTCAAGGCCATCAACGACACCTACGGCCACCGCAAGGGCGACGAGGTCCTCAAGCAGGTGGCCGCCGCCCTCGCCACCGTGCCGCGCGCTGGCGACATCGTCTACCGCTGGGGCGGCGACGAGTTCGCCGCGCTGCTGCGCAACGTCGACACGGAGGAGGCGGTGCGCGTCGGCGAGCGCTTCGCCGAGCAGGTGCGCGGGGTCGAGGTCCTCGACATGCCCCTGGGCATCAACGTGGGCGTGGCGCTGTACCCGACCGACGCCCGCGACCTCACGTCGCTCCTGGAGCTCGCCGACGCCCGCATGTACCTCGCCAAGGACGCCGAGCTGCCGGTGGTCGCGACCGACGGCCCGGCGGAACGGGACCCGGAGGCGGAGGCCCCCGACGGCCCCAGCGCTTAGTACGCTGGGGCATGGACCCGTTCTTGCAAGGAGACGTTCAGGGCGTCGACGCTCAGCGCTCCGCCTGGCTGCGGGGGCTCGAGCACCTCGAGCAGGTGCTGGCGAGGTGGACCGACGGTCTCGACGCCGACGGCTACTGGTGGACGCCCGCGGACGAGCTGAACCCCATCGCCTCCCTGGTGCGCCACATCGGCGGTTCGAGCCTTCGGCTGCTGCGCTACGCGCAGGGCACCATGCCGACCGACGCGCTCAGGCAGGAAGGCGCCCACGACTTCGACCGCACAGGTACGGACGGCGCCGCCGTATACGCGCTGTGCCGCGACCGCCTCCGGGAGGTGCGCCAGGGCCTGCTGGCGCTAGGCCCCGCCGACTACGGCCTCGTGCGCGAGGTCGGCCGGAAGCGCGTCCCCGTCAGGACCACGATCATCGTGCAGCACCTGCTGGAGCACGCCCACGCCCACGCGGGCCAGGTGGTGGTGATGCGCAAGCTCTACGACGTGCTGGAAGGCGAGGCGGGGGTCAGTCGCCCAGCGCAGCGAGGATGACGCGTGCGTTGCTGAGCAGCAGCTCCTCGTAGGTCTCGGGGCCGGGGGCGCCGCCGATCGGGTCCAGCACGGCCAGGGCCACGCCGGCGCTCTCCGCCACCACCTCCGCCGAGCGCGTGCCCAGCTGTCGCTCCGCGAAGATCGCCCGCGCTCCCGCCTGGCGCACCGCGCGCACCGCCTCTGCCAGGTAGCGCGGGCTGGGCTCGCGCCCCGGGAACGGCTCTAGCGTCACCACGACGTCGAGGCCGTAGCGCGTCGCGAAGTAGACCCAGGCGTCGTGGAACGGCACGAACGGCGCGCCGGCCACGGGGGCCAGCAGCTCGGCGACCTCGGCGTCCACGGCCGCGAGCGCGGCGCGCGTCCTCTCGGCGTTGGCCTGGTAGGTGTCGGCGCCGGCCGGGTCGAGCTCGGTCAGGGCCGCCGCGACGGCGTCGACCGCTCGCGCCGCCAGGCGCGGGTCCAGCCACACGTGAGGGTTCGCGAGCTCGTGGCCGGCGTGGCTGTCGTGGTCCGCTGCGTCCGAGCGCTCGTGCCCCTCGATCGGCTCGAACGAGATGGCGTCCATGACCACCAGCTGCGCGGCATCGGGGGACGTGGCGTCGACCAGCCGGAGCAGCCAGGCGTCGAGGCCGCCGTTCATCACCACCAGGTCGGCGTTCGCGAGCGCCGTGGCCTGCGAAGGGGAGGGGTCGAACGCGTGCGGCGAGGCGCCCGGCGGCAGCAGGACGCTGACCGCGGCGCGGTCGCCCGCCACGCGCCCCACCAGGTCCCCGTACGGCTGCAAGCTCGCCACCACGTTCAGCGGGGAGGAGGCTTGGGCCCACGCAGGCCCGCTCAGCAGCGTGGCGAACCCGCATGCCAGCAGGGCCCTGGCCGCCCAGCGCCGCCAGAGGCCGTGCCCCGTCAATTCGTGAGAACCGATTATCACTCGTGGAGTATAGCGCCCGTGATGCCGGGTCCGTCAATCGCCGCGGGCCCACGGCACGGCGGCCCAAGGCGATAACGATAATCGCTTCTCGCCCGGGCTGCTATGCTGCTCCCATGAGCCGCCGTACGGTCCAACAAGCCGCGATCCTCGACGTGCTCGAGAGCGCCGAGGGCCCGCTTAGCGCCCAGGAGGTCCACGACCGCGCCCGTGAGCTGCACCCGACCATCGGGCTGGCCACCGTGTACCGCAACCTGGCGCGCCTGGAGGGCGACGGCGCCGTGGTGGCCGTCCACCTCCCGCAGGACGCCACGCGCTACGAGCCGGCGGGCAGGGGACACCACCACCACTTCCGCTGCGTGAAGTGCGACACCGTTTACGAGCTCGACGCCGGCTGCCCCGTCGCCATGCTCGAGGGCGCGACGCTGCCCGGTGGGCTCACGGTCATGGGTCACGAGCTGGTCTTCTTCGGGCATTGCGCCGGCTGCAACGGGGCCGCGGCCTAGGGAGCCCACGCCGACGGACCGCTAGGAATGTGACCTCCTGACGCCCTTGGTCGACGGGCGCTGTAGGCTGGGGCCAGAGATCACACGTACCCGGCCGAAGCCGCCGTGCCTTTCTTGGAGGAAGCATGCCTAGCGACCCGATGGAGAACCTGACCGAGCTCGAGCTCGACGCCCTGTGGACGATATACGAGGGCCATAGCCTGATCATCGAGTACCCCGAGCGCGAGGACGAGGACCCCTACGCCCACGCGATCATGGCCGTCGCCTACGAGGACGGCGAGGCCGTCGCCGAGGTCGCCGAGATCCCGCTCGACACCGCCCGCCTGCTCATCGACCAGGGCTTCCTGGTGCTCAGCGAGGAGGGCCCCGTGCTCGACGAGAACCAGTGGTTCGACGAGGAGCTCGACAGCAACGTGCGCGCCGAGGAGTACGTGCTCAGCGAGAAGGGCCACGCCGTCATCGACGCCACCGCGGACGGCGACGTCGGCGGCGAGGCCATCGGCGACGACGACCTCGACGACGATGACGACGAGGACGACGAGGATGATTGGGACGACGAGGACGAGGACGACTGGGAGGACGAAGACGACCTCGACCTCGATGACGAGGACGGCTCCGACCTGGACGACGAAGAGGGCTGAGAAAGCGTGCTTGGCGGTGGCCCAACTAGCCACGGATCCGCCAGCTGGCTGGTAGGTTCCTCTAGGTAGCTACGGGTTCACCGAACGCAGCAGGCTCAAGGAAGGCGCTCAGCGCGAGGCTGGGCGCCTTCTTGGTTGGTCCGCGCCTGCTGGCGGCCCTGAGGTACGCTTACCGGGGCCTGGGAGGGCTCTCCCCTGCGCTTTTGATAAGACGAGTTATCAAATCGTATAGGTATTTCCCACATATGCATCACCGCGTCACTCAGCTACCGATTCCCACCACCCAGACCCACGAACGCATATACGCCCTGTCGCGTACCTGCTCCGGCATGGGCTTCGGCAGCTAGCCCCCTCAGAGATCGCTCGGCCGAGAGGCTCCTCGCAGGCCACTCGTAGGCCGCCTGGAGATCCCTGGGGCTGCCTACGATCCGTAGCTCGAGCTCGAGCCGCACGCGGAGCCAGGAACGTCGAGGAACACCAGGGCGCTCCGAGCCGCCGCTGAGGGCGACCATCGACCGAAGGATTTGATAACTAGCCGCCCTGCCAGGGATCGCCTCGAGAGCGACACCGGCGAGACCAGTGGTCGGACCACTAGGCCTAGCGCCACCGACGGCGATCCTCGCCTGTGGTCCGACCACATAGCCGGATGGTTCGACCACTCACCAACTGGTCTGACCTCTTCTGCTAGAATCTCAGCTCCAGCCCCTCTGGGGCGGGAAGGAGCTTCGGAAGGTGTCGCAGGTATCGAGTGGTGGCCGGGTCGTGGATCAGGCGCGCGACGCGCTCGCGGCTTTCGTCAGGAACGCCCCCGAGGGCAGCAAGCTGCCTCCGGAGCGCGAGCTGGCGCAGAAGCTGGGGGTGTCCCGTACCACGCTCCGCGACGGCGTCAGCCGCCTCGCTCTGCTCGGCCTCCTCGAGGTCCGGCACGGCGACGGCACGTACGTGCGCTCCCCCGACGCCTCCAGCCTCGCTCTCCCCTTCCAGTCGCTCCTCGAGTACAACCCCGAGGCGCCGGGCGAGCTCCTCGCGCTCAAGCAGCACCTGGAACCTGGCCTCGCGGCCCAGGCCGCCCGGAACGCCTCCGAGGAGGACGTGGCGGCCTTACGGAACGCCCTTCAGCAGGAGCGCGCCGAGCTCGCCCGCCAAGCCGAGAGGCGCCGTCAGGGGCGTCGTGCGCCCGGGCGGCGCTCGCTCGAGAGCCTCGTCATCGAGGCGGCGGGGCCTTCCTTGATCGGGAACCTGGTCGGGCTGGCCACCGAGCTCCTGCGCCCGACCCTAGAGGCCAAGCTCCCACCCGCGTTCCGTCAGCTCGGCGTGGAGCAGAGGGCGGCGGTGGTGGAGGCGATCGCGCTGGGCGAGCCGGAGGCCGCGCGCGGGGCGATGGAGCTCCACCTGAAGACGCTGGCCAAGGCCCTGGAGGCCGTAGAGGCAGGCGAGAAGAAGCGCCCCTCCCCTACCGGCGGGGCGCTGGCGTCCTGAACCGTCTGCGTCAGCGGGTCAGCGTGCGCGCCTGACCATGTAGGCGTCGCCGCGTAACGGCGTGAACCGGTCCCTGTCTTCGGCCAAGCGTGCCATCGCCCTCGACACACGTTCCTGGCTCACCGACAGCTGCTCGGCCAGGTAGTCGCAGCGCACGATCGCCGGCACGTCCGGTCGCTCGAAGAAGGCGCGGAGCGCGGCGATGTCGGCTTCGAGGCTGGAGGCGCCGGCCTGGTCGGCGGCCTCGCGGTCGGCCACCGCGGTCTCGAAATCGACGTCGTACACGGACTCGTCTACGATCACGCGCTTCTGCGGCGCCGCGGTCGGTGCCGCTGCCTGCGCGCTCACCTGTGCTGGGCTGGCCTCCATGGCGGGCGCGAGGGTAGCCGTCGCCGCCGTTGCCACCAGGCTGGAGGCCGTGCGGGACGCGCCACCGAGGTCGGCGCCGAGAGCGGAGGCCATCTGCCCGGAGCCGTTCGCGCCCCGAGGCACCGGCACCGGGGCGGGCTGGCGCCGGTCGGGAACGCCCGCGCTGGTATCGCGCGCGGCGCCACGCGCAGCGTCGTTGCGCGCGCTGCCGCGCCCTAGGCCGAGGCGGCCCAGGAAGCTGGTACGCCGGTCGCGCGTGCTCGGCTCGCGCTCGGTCGCGGATCCAGACTCGTACCGCTGGTACGCCTCCTCGCTGGCCTCGCGCCAGTTCGCGCGCCCGTTCGGGATGGACAGGAGGTCCGACTCGAGGATCGCCTGGTCGCGGTCGCGCTCGACCTCGCGGTCGACGTCGATCGGGGCGTCGAGGTACGGGTCGAGCTCGGCGCGCGCCGGCACGTCGGCCGCCTTCTGCTCGGCCGGGCGCTCCCCGCGGGGCTTGGCGTCGAGCGGCCAGCTCGTGGAGTACGAGACCGGCGCCTTGCGCTCCTTGGCGGGGACCTCGTGCACCGGGACGGGCTCGGCTTCCAGGGGCGTGACGGTACCTTGGGAACGGCGGATCACGCGCACGGTGGTGTCGGAGAACGCTTCCGCGGCCTCCTCGGGCGGCACCACGGGACCGGCCATGGTGGTGTCGAGGGGGCGCCACGTAGGCTGCTGGCGGCGCGCCCAGACGTCGTGCGCCGAGGCGCGGTCGATCGGGCGCGGTGCCGGCGTGTCGGCGCGGAGCGGGGTGCCGCCCTCGATGCGCACGCGCCTGACGGCCCGGACGCTGTTCGCCTGGCTGGAGGCGGCCTCCGGAGCGCCCTTCTCGGCAGCGGGCCCCTCGGCAGCCGATCCGTCGCCGTCGGCGGCGTGCTGGGACGGCGCCGACGCGAAGCCGAGCGGCGTCGAGAGCGAAGCGATCTCGTTCACGGCCCGAGGCGTCGCGGGGCTGGCCTCGGGGCGGCTAGCGCTCGCGGCAGCGGGCTGGGAGCCTGAGGCGCTGCGGGAGCGCTCGCGGCGGACGGCACGGAGCTCGAGGCGGTCGCTGTGGAACTCGAAGCGGACGCGGTCGTTGGAGCGTAGGTCGTTACGTTCGAAGAACGGCGCCAGGCCCTCTAGGGTGCGCGGCGCGCGGAAGGTCAGCGTCAGCTCTTCCCCATCGGCCCGGGCGGTGTGCTCGCCCTCGGAGAAGCGGCCGATCATGCTCAGCGGGAGGCGGACGGTGCCGCTCCTCACGCAGATGCTCGTGAGGTCGACGACGAAGGTCTCGGACGCCCGCGATCCCGTCGCGGACTGCGCATCGCGGTTATTCATCCGGTCCTTGGCGGCCATGCGTATCACAATGCCATATTTCGCGCATGGTGTGGTCAACTTCACCCGCTGCGGACGGGGCTCTCATGTATCGGCGGGTCACGAACCGGGTCGAAGAGCGTTATGCGAGAACGGTTAGAGAGCTCAGGAACGCCGCCGGCAAGGGAAAAGCTCTCCGAAACGTTGGCGCCGGGCTACGCAACCGGCCTCTCGCCTGAGCGGAGCGAGCGCGCTCCCACCGTCACTATCTGTCGCGACCGTGTGCGACCGTCGTCTCCATGACGCATCCCCGGATCGTGACCATCACCCTCAGCGAGGCTGCGCAGAAGCGACTGATGCCGCTACTGGCGTCGGGCGCCCAGCGCGCCCTCGGCCTAGCGCCGGACCAGGTCGGGGGCATCGTGGTCGAGGCGCTCGGCCGGCTCACCGCGGTCTCCGCCCTGAGCTACTTGACCGTGAACAAGGTCCTGTTGGAAGAGATCCGCGCCTACGCAGCGGACCCCGCAGCCTACGAGGGCCGCGTGCGGGCCACCGACTACGCCGTCCTGGCCTTCACGGCGCCTCCCGGCTCGCTCGACCCGAGCGCCGACGTCCTCGCGTACGTCGCCCCCCGCCAGGTACCGACCGGAGCCGCGCCGCGAGGGGAGTGGTGGCGTTTCGCTGACGAGCTCGACGGCTACGAGCTGGCGCAGAGCATCGGGTGGGACGCAGGCGAGCTAGCCGACGAGGTCTTCGCCGGCTACCGGCGCACCGGGAGCTGGCGGGGCAGCATGCTCGACCTGCGGATCGCTCTCTTCGTCAGGGCGCGCGCTCTCAGGCGCATGGGTCCCGGGCTCGAAGGCGCCGGTGCGGAGACGATCGCTGAAACGGAGGCGCTGCTTCGGGCGATCGCGGGGGTCGATCGGGCGATCGCAGGGGTCGAGCA
>Ga0123332_1002072_pt1 | contig 19252 bp, 18 predicted proteins | sample BioC12SIPDNA_4_FD_89958 | JGI IMG/M metagenome (GOLD analysis project Ga0123332, IMG submission 89958) | Anaerobic biogas reactor microbial communites from Washington, USA - Biogas_R2_A C12 SIP DNA | ecosystem: Engineered > Bioreactor > Anaerobic > Unclassified | place: Washington, USA...
GCTGCTCACGGACGCCGAGCGGTCGGCGCTGGCGGGCAGCGCCGTGTTCCACGGCGGCTTCACGCGCGACGCCGCCGAGGCGGTGGTGGGGATGGACCTGGCGCTCCTGAGCGCCCTGCTCGACCGCTCGCTGCTACGGCGCCACGCCGGGCGCTACTACCTCCATCCGGTGGTGAAGCAGTACGCCCGCGAGAAGCTCACCGAGGAGCCGGTGGCGCGGGAGCTGCGCGACCGCCACGCGGCTCACTACCTGGCGCTGCTGGCCTCCAAGGCGCCGTTCGACCTGACCGCCGGCCAGCGTCAGGCGTTCGAGGAGCTTGACCGCGACCACGCCGACCTGCGCGCCGCCTGGGAGTGGGCCGCCGAGTCGGGCCGCACCGACCTGCTGGAGCCGACGCTCCAGCTGCTGTCGCGCTACCTGATCACGCGCGGGCGCTTGCGCGAGCTGTCGCAGCTGCTGGCGCGGGCGGAGGCGGCCGCCCCGGAGGGGTCGCTGCTCACGGCGCTGGTGATGCGCATGCAGGCGCACATCATGATGCGCAACGACGCCCCGGGCGCCCAGGCGCTCCTCGAGCGCGCGCTGCCCATCGTCGAACGCCACGGCAGCGACCTGCAGGTGGCGCAGATCCGCTTCGGGCTCGGCATGACGATGGCGTTCCTCGGCGACCCGGAGCGGGCGCGACGCTTCATGCTCGAGGCGCTGCCGGCGCTGGAGCGCCACGACGACCGGGAGCTGCTGGGCGCCTGCCTCTCCAACCTCGGCATGTTCACCGCCGACCGTGACGAGGAGGACGGCTGGATCAAGCGCGCCGTCGCCACCTCCCGCCGCACCGGCAACACCGCCGACCTCGTGAAGCTCCTCAACAACCTGGCCGTGACCTGCGCCCTGGGCTACGGCGACCACCGCGCGTCGATCGGGTTCATCAGCGAGGCCATCGAGCTGGAGCGCGAGGAGATCGGCCGCCCCTACCTGCTCGCCTACTTCCACTGCTACGCCGCCTACCACCACACCAACGCCGGCGACGAGGCCGGGGCAGCGCGCCATGCCGCGGCGGCCACGCGCCTGCTGGCGGAGCGCCAGCCCGGTGAGGAGTACGCCTTCCGCGACGGGCTCAAGGCCAACTGGGCGCAGGGGCACGTCCACTACCTGCGCGGCGACACCGAGCTCGCGCGCGCCGCTGCCCAGCAGGCGGCGCCGGAGGGGAACTCCTACGAGCTGCTGGCCTGGCTGGCGCTCGAGGCGGGCGACGCGCAGGCGGCGGAGGAGCACCGGCAGGCGCACCTCGCGGCGCTGTCGCCCCTCACCAGCGTCAGGGCGCGCGCGCACTGGCTCTTGGTGGCGGACCTGCTGCGGGTCGAGGTGCTGAGCCTGAGCGCCGGCGGCAGCGAGGCGTCCGGCGGCCTGAGCGCCGAGGCGCTGGCGACGCTGCGCGCCGCTCTCGCGATGATCGTGGCGTACCGCTTCGTGCCGTTGGCGCTGGAGGGGTTCACGACCGCCTACGCGTTGGCGCCGGCGGTCACGGGCGACCGCTTGCTGGCGGTGGCCGCCCACCACCCGGCCGCTCGGTACCACACCCGGAGACGCGCGGGCGGCCTGCTGCAGGCGCGCGAGGCGGGCGGCGGGGCGCGCGGGCCGGCGAGCGAGCCGAAGCGCGCCGCCGTGGCGGGGCTCACCCCGGACGCCCTGCTGACGCTCGCGCGCGAGCTCGACCAGCGCCTCGGCAGCGCGCACGTGCAGGTCACCGAGCCGTGACGCCGGGCGATGCACACGATGAGCGGCGTGGTGGGCCCACCCGCTGGGGCGAGCCGCCACGCCGTGCGCCCGTGCCTGCGTCGCGCTAGAACCTGATCGCGGTGCCGGAGGCGGTCACCATCAGCATGGCGCCGCCGTTGCCCATCTGGATGCTCTCGTAGTCGAGGTCGACGCCCACGATGGCGTCGGCGCCAAGGCGTCGCGCGGCCTCGGCCATCTCGGCCAGCGCGTCGTCCTTCGCCTCCCGCAGGCTCTGCTCGTAGAGGCTGGAGCGCCCGCCGATGATGTCGCGGATGCCGGCCATGAAGTCGCGCAGGACGTTCGCGCCGAGGATGGTCTCGCCCGTGACGAGCCCGAGGTACTCGCGGGCGGGGCGGCCCTCGACCGCGGGGGTGGTGGTGATGATCATGCGGCGATCGTAGACGCTCGCGCCCGCGAACGCGTCCGCCGGAAGTAGCACCCGCTCCCGTACCGAGGTAGGAACGCTCGCCACGGTTCAGACCAGCCGCTCGAAGCACGAGCGCGCCCAGCCGGAGGCGGCCGTGAGCGCCGCCGAGCCCTCCGCGGCGTCGGCCACCGCCAGGCGCAGGCACCTGAGGTCGAGCCGCAGGCTCGCCTCCACGGACCCCGCGTCCTCGGCGGCGGCGAACGGGCTCAGCCGGATCGGTCCCGCGTCCAGCGGCAGGAAGCCGGTCGCCGCGAGCGAACCGGGCGCCGCGGGCTCCACGCGCACCAGCGCGTACCTCACGTCGGGCATGGCCGGCGCGCCACCGGACGCCACCTCACCCGGGTCGAGCCGCAGCAGCGCCGACCTGGGGTCCGGGACGGCCGGCCCGCGTAGGCTGAGCACGGTCCCGCGCGCCGCGAAGGTGGGCCCGGGGTCCAGCCGCGCCAGGTCCCACCTGGCGTCGGGGAGCCGCACCGCCACCGCCTGTGCCGCCGCGCCCCCGTCCGAGACCGGGCCGGGGTCGAGGAGCATCGCCACGCCGCGCGCTTCGACGCCCTCCAGGAGCATGACGAAGACCAGGAGCATGGCTCCACGTACGAAGCCGTAGCGCATGTTTCCCATACCGTCCTCCTCCTGCCTTGCCGGTGCCGGAGCACCTGTGGCGCTACCCGAAGCCCGGCTCCGACGGGCCGAGCGAGGCAGGACGGGACGTGACGGGCGGACGACGGCTCGACCGCGGACGACGGCTCCGGTGAACGCATCAGGCGAAGGGTAGCCGGGCCGCGGTAAACGGCGGCTCAACCCAGGGTCAACGACCGTCAACGGCACAACGGCGCGTTGATACGCCCGGCCCAGCGCTACGCCGGCGGGTGCGCCATACTGACCCATGGAGCTACGCACGTTGGGGGGGCTTGGGCCTGGCGGGAGCTGGCTTCGCGCGCGTCAAACCGCTGCTGCTGCTGGCCTACCTGGCCCTCGAGGGGCCGAAGGAACGCCGCTTCCTCGCGGACCTGCTGTGGCCGCGCGCCGCCAACCCCCGGCACAGCCTCTCGGTGGCGCTGTCGCAGCTGCGCACCGCCCTCGACGCCGAACCGGGCGGGAACGACACGCGCCTCTGGACGCAGGTGGAGTGCGACGCCGTGAAGCTGCGCGAGGCCGCCGCCAACGAGGAGTGGGAGCGCGTCGCGGAGCTCTACCAGGGGCCGTTCCTCGCCGGCGTCGAGCTCGGCCCCGGCATGGTGGAGCTCGAGGAGTGGCTGTACCAGACGCGCGAGCTCCTGGCCCAGCAAGCGCAGGCGGCGCTGATCGAGCTGGCCGAGCGCGGCCTGCGCCACGGCGACCGGCGCGCGGCCGCGCGACTGGCGGAGCGCGCCGCCGCCCTCCAGGCGGACGCGGCCGTCAACGACGGCGCGCTGCTGGCGCGCCTGCTCGAGCTCCTCACCGTCACCGGCAACCCGCGTGCCAAGGCGCTCCAGGACGAGGCCGCCACGCTCGGTCTGGCGCCGCCGGCCGAGCTCGCCAACGCGCCCCCGGCCCGGCGCGCCACGACCCACAACCTGCCCAACCTCCCCTGGGCGTTCTACGGGCGCGCCGACGAGCTCGACGACCTTACCCGCCTCCTGGACGAGGGCGCGCGCCTCGTCACGATCGTGGGCTTCGGCGGCAACGGCAAGACCCGCCTCAGCCTGGCCCTGGCGCGCCGCCTGCTCAACCGGTCCACCTACGACCAGGTCTACTTCGTCCCCCTCGAGGACCTCTCCGACCCGCGCCGCCTGCTGCCTCTCGTGGTTTCTACGCTCTCCTCCGCCCCGGGCGAGCGCGACGCGCTCTCCGCGCTACGCGACCGCTTCGGCCACGAGCGCGTGCTGCTGGTGCTCGACGACCTGGAGCAGTCGGGCGCCAGCCCCGAGCTGCTCGAGCTCCTGGAGGTGTGCCCCGGCACCAGCGTCGTGGTCACCGCCCGCGAGCCGCTGGGGCTTCAGCAGGAGACGCTCTACCCGCTCGCCGGGATGCCCCTGCCCGGCACGGCCGCCGAGGCGCTCGACGAGCCGGGCCGCTACGACGGGCTGGGGTTCTACCTGCACAGCGCGCGCCGCTTCGACCCGCGCTTCGAGCTGACCCCCGACAACCTGGGCGCCGTGCTGCGCGTCTGCCGCCTGGTGGACGGCGCGCCGCTGGGCATCGAGCTGGCCGCGGCGCTCGCGCGCGTCATCCCGGGCGAGGAGATGGCCCGCGAGCTCGAGTCGAACCTCGACCTGCTGGTCAGCACCGAGCCGGAGCCGCCCGCGCGGCACGCGAGCCTGCGCGCCATCTTCGAGCGCTCCTGGTCCATGCTCGACGCGGCCGAGCAGGCGGCGCTGGCCGGCAGCGCGGTGTTCCACGGCGGCTTCACGCGTGCGGCGGCGCAGGCCGTGCTGGGGATGGACCTGCTGATGCTCACGGCGCTGCTCGACCGGTCGCTCATCCGGCGGCACCGCGAGCGCTACTACCTCCACCCGGTCGTGCGCCAGTACGCGCGCGAGAAGCTCGCCGAGCTGCCGGGCGCCGACGCCGTGAGGGCGAGGCACGCCGAGCACTACTTCGCGCTCCTCCTCTCCAAGCGGCCGTTCGACCGCAGCGCCGGGCAGCGCGTGGCGTTCGAGGAGCTGGACCGCGACTACGCCAACCTGCGCGTGGCGTGGGAGTGGGCGTGCACCGCCGGGCGCGGCGACCTGCTCGAGCCGGCGGTGCGCATCATGCAGCGCTACCTGCTGACGCGCGGGCGCGTCGACGAGATCTACCTGCTGATGGAGCTGGCGCGCGCCTCGGCGGGCGACGCGCCGCTGCTGGCCGCGAAGGCGCGCCTGGCGCAGGGGCGGGCGCAGCTGCGCCAGGACCCGCTGCGGGCGCGCGCGCTGATCGAGGAGTCGCTGCAGGGCCTGAAGCGTCACGGCACCGACCTCGACGTGGCCAGCGCGTTCCACGCCCTGGCGATGGCGTACCTGACGCTGGACGACGACGAGCTGGCGCGCCAGTACCTGCTGAAGGCGCTGCCGGCCCTGGAGCGCCACGAGGACAAGGAGCTGCTGGGGATCTGCCTCGGCAACTTGGGGCTCTTGAGCGACGACCGGGAGGAACAGGCGCGCTGGCTGCGGCGCGCCACGGCGGCGAACCGCCGCAGCGGCAACACCTCCGACCTGGTGAAGGTCCTGGAGGTCACGGCGATGAGCCTGGTCGCCGACCTCGGCGACTACCCCGGCGCGATCCGCCTGCTCGACGAGGCCATCACCAAGGAGCGGGACGAGATCGGCCGGCTGGACCTGCTCGCCTACCTGCACTGCGAGGCGGCGTACTGCTACGTCAACCTCGGCGACCTGACGCTGGCCGAGGAGCACAGCGACGCGGCCTCGCGCCTGCTGGCCGAGCGCGAGCGGCGCGGCGACCACCGCTGGGACGACCGGCCGCTGGCCAACTGGGCGGTCAGCCACCTGCACTACGCTCGCGGCGACGTGGAGCGCGCCCGCGCGGCCGCCCAGGCGGCGGCGATGGAGACCACCTCCCAGAAGCTGCTGGCGCGCATCGCGCTGGAGGCGGGCGACGCGCTGGCGGCGGAGTCGCATCGCCAGCTGCACCTCGACTCCGTGTCGCCCGTGACGTCGCGGCGCGTGCGCCTCTACGCCGAGATCGTCTCGTACCTGCTGCGCTCCGACGTGGTGCGGCTGCTGCTCGGCCCCGCCAGGGGCCGTGACCGGCGCGGCGCGCCGCCGGACGGGGCGCTGATGGAGCTGCTCACCGCGCTCGACCGCATCGTCGAGTTCGGGTTCGTGCCGCTGGCGCTGGAGGCGTTCAACGCGGCGTTCGCGCTGGCGCCCGAGGTGACCGGCTCGCGGCTGCTGGCGCTGGCCGCGACCCACCCGGCGGGGCGCTGCTACACGCGCCTGCGCGCCCAGCGGCTGCTCGACGGCCTGGAGGTGGTGCAGCCGCCCGAGGGGGAGCCGGAGCCGAGCCAGCACGCCCCCGAGTACGGCGCCGAGGCGTCGCCCGCGGAGCTCATCGCCCTGGCCGCCGACCTGGGGCGCCGGCTGCGCGGCGCGGCGCGACCGGCGCGCGTGCGGTGAGCGGCCCGCGCCCGGGGGTGACGGGCTTCTACCTGCGGTTCGGGACGAGCGTCGACCCGGCCGTGAACGACGAGGTGCACGCGCTCGGGCGCGCGCTGCTGGCGGCGCCGGCGGTGGGCGTCACGGACGTGGTGCCGGGCTACGCCTCGCTCTACGTCGAGTTCGACGCGGCGTGCACGGACGAGCGTGCCGTCAAGCGTTGGGTGGAGGCGACGCGCGCCGCCCCCGAGGCGCCGCCCGCGCGTTCGGTCGCGGTGCCGGTGGCCTACGACGGGCCCGACCTGGCCGACGTGGCGGCGCTGTGCGGCCTGAGCGTCGAGCAGGCCGTGGCGCTGCACGCCGGCACCGAGTACCGCGTCTACGCGCTCGGCTTCACGCCCGGCTTCCCCTACCTGGGCGCGGTGGCGCCCGCGCTGCGCGTGCCGCGCCTGAGCCGGCCGCGGCCGCGCGTCGAGGCGCACTCGGTGGGCCTCGCCGACGCCCAGACGGGCGTCTACCCGGTGGCGTCGCCGGGCGGGTGGCGCATCGTCGGCACCGCGCTCACGGCCGTCTACGACCCGCGGCGCGCGGCGCCGTTCCTGCTGGAGCCCGGTGACCGCGTGCGCTTCCTGCCGGGGCGGGGCGCGCGGCCGCCTGCGCCCGAGCCCGTCGCGCTGCTGCCCGCGAGCCCCGAGCGGCCGCTGCTGCGCGTGCTGGAGCCGGGGCTGCTCGACCTGGTGGTCGACGACGGGCGGCTGCGGGCCGGGCGCTACGGCCTGGCGCGCTCGGGGCCGCTCGACCCGGGCAGCGCGCGGCTCGCCAACCGCCTGCTGGGCAACGCGCCCGGCGCGCCGGTCGTGGAGGTGAACCTGCGCGGCCCGCTGCTGGAGGTGCTGCGCCCCACGGTGCTGGCGTTCGCCGGGTACGGCCTGGCGCCGCTGCTCGACGGCGAGCCGGTGGCGCCGTTCGCGTCGTTCCTGGCGCCCGCCGGCAGCGTGCTGAGCTTCGCGCCGCGCCCGCCCGGGGCGCGCGGCTACCTGGCGGTGCCGGGCGGCCTCGCGAGCGAGCGCTTCCTGGGCTCGGCGTCCGTCGACCTACGTGGCGGCGTCGGCCGGGCGTTGCGCGCGGGCGACGTGCTCGGCGGTGAGCGGCCGCGCGCGCCGCTGGTCGGCGCGGTGTTCGCGCCGCACCGGCGCTTCGGGCCGGTGACCGTGCTGCGCCTAGTTCCCGGCCCGCAGTTCAGCGCGGAGGCGGCGCGAGCGCTGACCGCCGGCGCGTACACGGTGGCGAGCGCCGACCGGATGGGCGTGCGCTTCGCGGGCGCCAGCGTGCCGGGCGGCGAGGTGCTGTCGGAGGCCACGCCGTTGGGAGCGCTGCAGGTGACGCCCGACGGCTCGCCCCTGCTGCTCCTTGCCGACCGCGGGACGCTGGGCGGCTACGCCAAGCCCGCCGTGCTGCATGGCGCGGACCTGGGGCGGGCGGGGCAGCTGCGCGAGGGTGACCGGGTGCGGTTCGCGTTCGCTTAGGCGCGGCCGCGCACGGCGTGGTGGTGCTCCGCTACGCCGCCGCCGGACGGCTCTAACGTCGAGGCGGAGGCGATGCGTCGATGGTATAACTCCCGAGCTTCTCGCAGGGAGGTAGCTGCCATGAGCCGATTCGGACCGGACCCGCGGGCGTTCTTCGACACCATCTACGAGGGTGAGGCGCCCTGGGACATCGGGGCTCCGCAGCCGGGCCTCGCGCGGCTGCTCGAGGAGCTGCCGCCTGAAGGACGGGTGCTGGACCTGGGCTGCGGCACCGGCGACCTCGCCATCTGGCTGGCGCAGCGTGGTCACCCGGTGCTGGGCGTCGACTTCGCGGAGGCGGCCGTCGTCGAGGCCCGCGCGCGGGCGGCGCGTGCCGGCTCCTTGCGCGCGCCCCTCGAGTTCGAGGTCGGCGACGCGACGCGCCCCGCGCAGCTGGGGCGTGGGTTCGGCGCGGTCGTCGACTCGGGCTTCTACCACCTCTTCGACGAGGCGGGGCGCGAGGCTCTGGCGGCGGAGCTGGCGCTCGCGCTGGCGCCCGGCGGGCGCTACTACCTGCAGGCGTTCGCGCTCGAGTTCGAGATGGAGAACACGCCCATGCAGGTGAGCGAAGCCGAGCTACGCACACGCTTCGGCCCCGGGCGCGGCTGGCAGGTGGTGGCGGTGCGCGAGGCGGAGTTCCTGAGCCGCGTGGCGCCGCCCGTGCCGGCCATCGCCGCGTGCCTGGGGCGGGTCACGCCGGATCGTCCCGCTCCGCGGCCAGCTTGATGGCCTCGAGGCTCCGCTCCCAGGCGCGCCCGAGCTCCTCCAGCCACTCGGCCGTGCGCAGCGCGGTGTCGGGCCGCACGCGGTAGACGACCTCGCGCCCCTCGCGGCGCGACTCGACCAGGCCGGCGCCGGCCAGCACCCGGAGGTGCCGGTCGACGGCCTGGCGCGAGACGTCGGTGTGGCCGGTGAGGCTGGTGGCGGTGCCGCGCCCGTCGTGCGCGAGGCGCTCGAGGAGCGCGGCGCGGGTAGGGTCGCCGAGCGCGGCGAACACCTGCGTCACGGCCAGGACGTCCGCGCCGCCGCGCTGGCGGCCCGGAACGGCGGCCACGGCGTCAGCCCGCCTCGACGTGGGCCCTGGCGGCCTCCAGCTCCTGCTCCCAGCCGCTGCTGTTGTCGGCGTGGTTCTTGCGGCGCTGCTCGTCGGTGCCCGGCAGCGTGCTGAAGCCGCTCTCCACCACGCGCAGGGTCACGCCGCCCGCGGCGTTGGCGGTGACGAAGAACTCGACCAGGGTGCCGGGCACTTCCTTGCCCTCGTTGGCGGGGTCGCCGCCGAGCCAGCGGAACGCCACGTAGCGCGGCGGGTCGGCGTCCACGGTGCGGACGCGGTACGTGCCGTACTTGGCGTGCGTCACGGTGCTGACGTCGCCCTCGGTGGCCACCACGTTGTCGGTGATGGCGCCCTCGTTGATCCACCAGCCGGGGCGGGCGACGAGCGCGTACACGCGCTCCGGGGTGGCGGCGATGTCGATCTGGCGCTCGATGGCGTCTGGGACTGCCGTCTCGGGCATACGGGCCTCCGTTCGATGTGCAACATCACTACTGCACATGGAGCGGCGACGCGCAACCCTAGCGTTGCAGGTCGGGCACCAGGTCGCCGTGTTGACAATGTTCGTTATCACGACTATCCTTGTAACCAGCTACCCGGTAGGAGGCCCGCGTGTCCGCCAAGCTGCAGAGCCTGATCAAGCAATCGCGCCCCTTCGGCAGCCTCGAGCAGGAGGCCTCGCTCGCCATCGCGCGCCTCGCCAGCGAGCTCGGCGCCGAGCAGGCCGACCTGCTGCGCGACTCGGGCATCACCGCCACGCAGTACAACGCCCTGCGCATCCTACGCGGGTCGCAGGACGAGCCGCTCTCGTGCGGCGAGGTCGGCGAGCGCATGATCACGCGCGAGTCCGACGTCACGCGCCTGCTCGACCGCCTCGAGAAGCAGGGGCTGGTGGTGCGCGCGCGCGACGAGCGCGACCGCCGCGTCGTCAAGGCGCGCATCACCGAGCGCGGCCTCGCGCTCCTCGCGAAGCTCGACGAGCCGATGTCGGCGCTGCACCACCGCCAGCTCGGCCACCTCGGCCCCGAGAAGCTCGAGCGCCTGCTCGCCCTCCTCGAGGAGGCCGCCTCCCGCTGAACCCCTGACCCGTCCGAGGCCCTCACCCCCGAAGCTCGTTATCACGTAGCTCGTCCTAACACCTAAGGAGCCCCCATGCTGACCACGACCCAGAACGACCCGTCCGCCGCCGCGCCCGTGGGCATCGCCCCCAGCGGCCACCGCCTGCCCGCCGCCACGCGCCTCGGCCGCGTGCGCCTGCAGGTCGCCGACCTCGAGCGCTCGCTCGCCTGGTACCAGCGCGTGCTGGGCATGCGCGTCCTCGACCGCCAGGCCGTCGAGGCCACCCTGGGCGCGCACGGCGACGACGAGCCGCTGGTCGTGCTGCGCGAGCGCCGCGGCGCCCGCCCCGTACCGCCCCGCGGCCGCCTCGGCCTCTACCACTACGCGCTGCTCCTCCCCGACCGCCCGGCCCTCGGCGCCTTCCTGCTGCACCTGGCGACCAGCGGCGAGCGCGCCGGCGCCTCCGACCACCTCGTGAGCGAAGCGCTCTACCTCAACGACCCCGACGGACTGGGGATCGAGGTCTACGCCGACCGCCCCCGCGACGCCTGGCAGGTGCAGGACCGCGAGATCAGCATGAGCACCGTGCCGCTCGACGCGCAGGGCCTGGCCGTGGCCGCGCGCACCACCGTCTGGAACGGCATGCCGGCCGGCACGCGCGTGGGGCACGTGCACCTGCACGTCGGCGACATCGCGGCCGCCGACGCCTTCTACCACCAGGGCCTGGGCTTCGACCGCGTGGTGTGGAGCTACCCTGGCGCGCTCTTCCTCTCGGCCGGCGGCTACCACCACCACCTGGGCCTCAACACCTGGGCGGCGCACAGCCCCGCCGCCACCGAGGACGACGCCCGCCTGCTCGACTGGGAGATCGCCCTCCCCGACCGGGCGGCCGTGGAGGCCACCGCCGCCAGCTTGCGCGCTGCCGGGCACGCCGTGGAGGCCGAAGCCGGCGAGGCGACGGCCAGCGACCCCTGGGGCACCGCCGTGCGCCTGGCCGCGCGCCCGGCCTGACGACCCCGGCCGCGCCCCGGCCCGCCGCCCAAGCGCTCGCCGACGCCCCGCGCGGAGCGGGCTAACCTGAGCCTCCATGCCCCTCCCCTGGACCGGCGTCCCACCAGGCCCGCACGACGTGGGCCTGGTGGTCTGCGACATGGACGGCACGCTGCTCACGAGCGACGACGCCATCCCCGACGCGTTCTGGCCCCTGCTCGAACGCCTGCGCGAGCGCGGCGCCACCTTCGTACCGGCGAGCGGCCGGCAGTACGCCACCCTGGCGCGCTCCTTCGCGTCCGCCGAGGCGGACCTGGCCTACGTCGCCGAGAACGGCAGCCTGGTGGTGCACGACGGCGAGGTGGTGTCGAAGACCACCGTCGAGCCCGAGCTGGTGCGGCAGGTGACCGCCGCCCTGCGCGCCGCGCCCGACGCGCCCGACCTGGGCGTGGTGGTCTGCGGGGTGGAGAGCGCCTACATCGAGCGCCGCGACCCCGCCTTCGTGACCGAGACCGAGAAGTACTACGCCCGCCTGCAGGTGGTGGACGACCTCACCGCGATGCGCGACGAGGTGCTCAAGATCGCCGTGTTCGTCTTCGGCGAGGCCGAGCGGCTGGCCGCCACCACCTTCGCCCCCATCGCGCGGACCCACCAGGTGGTGGTGTCGGGCGTCAACTGGATCGACATCATGCACGCAGAGGTCGACAAGGGCCGCGCCGTGCGGGCGCTGCAGGCGGCGCTCGGCGTGCCGCCGGAGCGCACGGTGGTGTTCGCCGACTACCTCAACGACCTCGAGATGCTGGACGCGGCGGCCTGGTCGTTCGCCATGGCCAACGCGCACCCCGCCGTGCGCGAGCGCGCCCGCTACCTCGCGCCCTCCAACGACGAGCACGGCGTCGTGACGGTGCTGCGCCGCCTGCTCGGCGAGCGACCCGACGCCGACGCCTCCAGCGTGTAGTCTGGGAGCCCACCTACCCCCTGGCTCGTGGCCGCCCGCTCGCGCCGGCCGCCGTACGGAGGCTCAACCGTGTCGACCCCCGCCGAACTCGCCCTGGTGCTCGAATCGTTCGACCGCAACGCGCGCGTCAACCGCGCCCTGCTCGCCACCCTCACGCTGGAGGACCTGAACCACGAGGACGGCGTCGGCGGCTTCAGCATCGGCCAGCACCTCGCCGACATCGTGAGCTTCCGCCCCGACTGGCTCTCGCGCGTCTCGCCCCGGCACGCCGAGCGCGTGCCCAACGTGATCGACGAGAGCTCGCCCACCTGGCTGGGCATCGAGAGCATCGACCAGCTGCAGGCGGCCTTCGAGGCCGGCGACGCCGCGCTGCGCGACGCCGTGGTGGACGCCGTGAACGAGGGCCGCAGCTTCGAGGGCGTCTACGAGTCGCACCCCGCGCACCTGCTGCAGCACTGCATCGTGCACGACTCGCACCACCGCGGCCAGGTGCTGGCGCTGCTCCGGCAGGCGGGCCGCCCCGAGGCGGAGCGCATGGAGCTCGAGGAGCAGACCTGGCCGATCTGGCGCGAGTGACCCGCCCCTAACCCACGAAGGTCTCGAGCCACCAGTCGGCGTGCGGCATGCCGCTGTCGCGCACCGCCTCGCGGTAGGCGTCGGCGTCGTAGGGCACGCGGCGCAGGTGGACGTTCGGCTGGCCGTCGACCACCTGCAGCAGCGCGTACTCCGCCACCGCGATGTTCACGCCCGCCTGGGCGCCCTTCGGCACGTAGTAGGCGGTGCCCACGCTGCCGGGGTTGGCGACGATCGCGTCGTGGTAGCGCCGCACGAACTGCTCGTGCGTGTGCCCGCCCAGGTACACGCGCGCGGGGTGGCCGCCCAGGTACTCGTCGAGCGTCGGGTCGGGGGTGGCGGCGCGGATCTGCTCGTCGTAGCTGCGCGGCGAGCCGTGGTAGGCCAGCACCGTGACGCCGTCCAGCTCGAGCGTGAGGTGCGGCTGGAACGCGCGCACGAACTCGCGGTCGGCTTCGTCCAGCTGCGCAGCGCACCACGCCTCGAGCTCCAGGAAGCGGTCGGTGTCCTCGTCGGGCGCCCTCACGTCCTCCCGGGTGCGCGGCCGCAGCAGGTAGTCGTCGGTGTTGCCCATGACGGTCAACGCCTCGAGCGCCCGCACGCGCTTCAGCGCGGCGGAGGGCGCCGGCCCCAGGTTGGCGACGTCGCCGAGGCACAGCACCTCGTCGACGTCGAAGCGCAGCATGTCGCCGAGCACGACCTCGAGAGCGGGCAGGTTGCCGTGCACGTCGGAGACGATGGCGATCCAGTTGCGGTTCAAGGCTGGCGGCCCCCTTCCTCTCCGCGCGGGCGGCGCGGCCGTTCCCACCAAGCTAGCAGGCCGGCGCGGAGCCGTGACGCGAGACGAGCGCGGCCGGGCGGGCTGCTAGGCGCGGCCGCGTCTAGCCCTCGGCTGCCGCGAACCCCTCGAGCCGCGCCGCCATCCGCCGCGCCGCGGCGCGGAACTCCTCCGGCCCCTCGATGCGCACGGCGCACCGCAGCCTGAGCAGGTGGTGCAGCACCCAGTCGAGGCCCGAGGGGTTGGTGCGCACCGTCAGGCTCACGCCGCCCTCGACCGGCTGCAGCATCACCGTCGCCAGCGCGAGGCGGCGGCTGGCGGTCTGCAGGTCGGTGTCGAGCCAGGCGCGGCACACGAGGTCGCCCTGCAGCGGCGCCATGGCGATCGCGTCGCTGACGTGGCGGTAGGCGTCGAACCCCTCGGGCGGCGCGAAGGTGTCGCTGGTGGGCTCGATCGAGCGGATGCGGTCGACGCGGAAGGTGCGCAGGTCCTCGCGCAGGTGGCAGTACGCCACCACGTACCAGGGCCCGAGCTTGGCCAGCCCGTAGGGGTCGATGCGGCGGCGGGTGATGCGGTCGTCGCGGCCGCCCTTGTAGTCGATCTCGACGCGCTCGCCGTGGCTGGTGGCCTGCGCGAGGGCGATGACGTGCTCGCTGGGGGCGGCCACCGGCAGGGCGTCCTCGTTGAGGCCGGGCGTGAGCGCCTGCTGCAGCGCCTGGATGCGCGAGCGCACGGTCGGCGACAGCACCGTCTCGAGGCGCTGGATGGCGCGGCTGGCGGCGCGCTCGAGCACCTCGTCGCTGCGCGTGGCGGCGGCCTTGAGGCCCACCACCAGCGCCAGGAGCTCGTCGTCGGTGAAGCGCACGGCCGGCAGCAGCGCCCCGGCGGCCAGGCTCACGCCGCCGTTGCGGCCCGGCTGTGTCTCGACGGGGATGTCGAGGTCGAGCAGCCGCCCCAGGTCGCGGCGCACGGTGCGCTCCGACACCCCCAGCTCGTCGGCGAGCTCCTGCACGGTGCGCAGGCCGCGTCCTTGGAGGGCCTCCACCAGGTCGAACAGGCGCCGGGGGAGGGTCGAGGACATGAGCCTCAGAGTAGCGCCAACCCGGACAGGTCGTGACCGGGTTCGTCCCTATACTTCGCTGGAAGGAGGAAGCATGAGCGACCCGAGCAGCACCGATCCCCTCACCGCCACGCCGCAAGACGCAGACGCCCCCGAGACGGTGCCCGGCCCCGCCCTCACCCGGACCCTCGAGGGGCTCTACCGGGAGCTGCTGGAGGGGATGCCCACGGGCGAGCCGACCTGGGTGACCACGGGCGGGCCGGAGGGCGGGCTCTACAGCGCCGTCGCCGACCTCGACGCCGAGCAGGCGTCGCGCGAGCTCGACGGCACGACGGTGGCGGCGCACGCCGAGCACGTGCGCTGGGCGCTGCAGCTCGTCAACGACTACTTCGAGGGCGTCGAGCCCACCTCCAACTGGTCGGAGAGCTGGAAGGTGAGCGCGGTCGACGAGCGGGAGTGGGCGGAGCTCCAGGCGGCCCTGCGCGATGCGGGCGCGCGGCTCCTCGAGAACCTCGCCACGCGGCAGCGGTGGAACGAAGGGATGAGCATGCAGGGCGCGTTGGCCTCGTACGGCCACACGGCCTATCACGTCGGAGCGGTGCGTCAGCTACGCAAGCGGCTGTTGGCGGGTTGACGCGGTTAGCGAGGAGGCGGGTATGCAGATCCACGAGCACACGTTGTGGCCAGCGGCGCGGCACACCGAACTGATCGCCGAGGCACAGCGCCTGCACGAGGCGGCGCGCGCGGTGCGGGAAGCGCGCCGCGGTCGCGGCGAGGCCCAGGCGAGCGACACCGCGGTCCAGCACGGCGCGCCCGCGCACCACCTCACGAGCGTGCGCTCCCAGCCGAGCCGCCGGCCGGCCTGGCGCGCCGCGGCCTGGAGCATGGGCCGCTCGCTGGTGACGGTCGGGCGGCGCCTGGAGCGGCTGGGGGGCGCAGCCGACTGAGCAGCGCGGGCCGAGGCCCGTAGCGGCGCGGCGGCCGGGGTTCTACCCTTAGGCGGGTGAACGCCGGCCGCCGCGTTTCAGCGCGCGTCGCGGCTCGGCCGCTCGAGGTACGGGGAGGGCCGGTCGGTGGGAACCTCCTCGCCCAGCGGCACCCCGTCGTCCCGCGCGCCCACCGCGACCCAGGACGCCGCCATCAGGACCACCTGAGAGACCAGGTTGAACCAGATCATCAACCCGACGATCACCGCGAACGAGGCCAGCAGGGGGTTGCGCGCCGCCCCCACCAGCAGCTGGCCGCCGAGCGCCTTGAGGACCGTGAGGGCGACGGCGCCGACCAGCGCCCCGCCCAGGAGCCGCCGGGCGGGGATCGTGATGCCCGCCAGGAGCCGGAAGAGGCTGACGAGCACGAGCGTGTCGAAGGCGAACGTCACCGTCAACCCTAGGGCCGCCGCCGCGACCTCGGCGGCCGACGAGGTGAGGTAGGGCTGGAAGAGCCCCAAGGCCTGCGTGCCCACCACCGTGATGGCCGACGAGACGAGCACCGCGATCCCCAGCCCCAGGCCCAGCCCCGCGTCCTGCAGCCGCAGCAGGAACGGGTTCCTGTTGGTCCGGCTCAGGCCGAAGATGGTGCGGATCGCCGCGCGCGCCGCCGCCAGCCAGCCCAGCGCGGTCCAGAGCAGCCCCGCCGCGGCCACCGCGCCCGTCCAGCCGATCACCCGGATCTCCTGCAGCACCGAGCGCTCGATCGCCCCGCCCGACCCCATGTCGATCAGGCCCGGGACCGAGCGGTCGATGAACTCCAGCACCGCCTCGCGCAGCGCGGGGTCCGAGCCGACGACCAGCCCGCCGATGGCCAGGCCGAGCCACACCGCCGCGAAGGCCGCGAACGTCGCGTGGAACGAGAGCCCCGCGGCCAGCAGGGGTCCGCGGTTCCGGCCGTAGTTCCTGACCACCCTGACGGGCTTGGAGCGCGCTAGCGGCCGCAGCACGCGCACCGTGCGCGCCGCCCAGCCGCGCCCACGAGGGCCGGGAGCGGCTTCGCCCTCGGGCCCAGCGAACCCTCGATCCTTCCGCGCCCCGGCCATGGGTGTAGGGTAGACCGCCGACCACGTACCGGGGACGCCCCACTGCCGTCGCGAGCGCAGGCGGGGATCGGAACGCCGACCTGACCGACCGAACATGAGGAGAACCGATGATCTCGCTTCACCCACTGACGCCCGACGACGCTAAGGAGGTTCTACGCTTCGAACGGGAGAACCGGGCCTTCTTCGAGCGCGTCATCCCCGGCCGCGGCGACGCCTACTACGACCTCACCGCGGTCCACGCCTCGATCGAGCGCAGCATCGCCGCGCGCCTCGCAGGCACGGACTTCATGTACGTGATCCGGGACGCGGACGGCGAGGTCGTGGGCCGCATCAACCTGGTCGACACCCGTGAAGAGCCCGTTCGCACCGCCGAGCTCGGCTACCGCATCGGCGCGCGACACAGCGGCGAGGGGTACGCCACCCGAGCGGTGGGACTGCTGCTGGAGGAAGCGTTCGGGCTCTTAGGGATGATGCGGCTCGAAGCGGTCACGACCCCGACCAACGTGGGTTCGCAGATCGTCCTGCTGAGGAACGGCTTCGCCTTCGTTGCGCGCACGCCCCGTGCCCTCGAGCTGAACGGCGTGTGGCACGACAACGTGCGGTTCGAGCGCATGGCCGAGCGGCACCGCTCCGGTTCTCCCCTGCCGTGACCGTAGCGCCCCGAGCGCCGGCGCTTCACGCGCGTGCGGCTTCGGTAGATGACCTTCGAGGCCGAGCCCACACCCTCATACCTGGTAGACGTCCTCGAGTGTCCACAGGAACACCTCGCGGCCGTCCTCCCGCGCCGCCTCCTCGAACCCGGCGGCGAAACCGCCCGCAGCGACGAAGAGCATCGGAGAGCGCGCCTCGAGCGCGGCGTAGGCCCAGGCTTGGCCGCTCTGGGCTATCCGCTCGAGCGCCTGGCGGTGATCGAAGTAGTCCCTCACCGGGCGCTGCCCCGCGCCCCACTTGACGGAGCCGGTCAGGAAGCGAGCTCCGTCGGCTAGCGGCGCCACCACATCGACCTCTGCCGAGCCGCCACCGCGCAGGGGGCCCTCCCAGCGGCTCCACTCCTTCACGAGCGGCAGGCCCCGCGCCCGCGTCAGACGCGCGTAGGCCTGAGCGACTATTCGCTCGAAGGCGTGGCCCATGTAGGTGTCCAGCCTTGGCTCGATCACCTCTCGCCAGACCTGTTCCGGCTCGAACATCTCGAGCATCGACGTGTTGGGCTCGACGAAGCGCTGATGGAAGCGGTGCGCAGGGTCAGCGACGGCGTAGCGGCGGGCTGCGTTCTTGGCCCTGCCGTAGTTGCTTACCTCTTCCAGGTAGCCCAACGACCGTAGCCGCGTCAGCTTCTCGCGAAGGGCCGTGTCGTTGCCGAGGCCCGTGCGTTGCGCGATCTCGTTCTGCGTCGTGGCGCCGCCTGCCACCGCTCGCACCACCGCACGGTAGCTGGGAACCTCCCGAAGCCCCTCCTCCTGGTCCAGCGCCGTCTCCAGGAGCTGGCGCACCTCACCGTGCGGGTCGAGGTGGAGCCGGACGATCTCGCTGACCAAGGGGCGCTTGGCGTCCACGGCCGCCAGGTAGCGGGGGATGCCACCGAACACTCCGTACAGTCGGGCCCTGTCCCGCAGGTCGGAGTAGGGAGCGAGCTCTTGGGCGTACCAGTAGTCGAACGGTCGGAGCTTGGCATGCCAGTCGACCCGCCCGTACAGCGGGCCTCCCCCTTCGGCGAGCCCTTCCATGGCGCTGACCTCGGAGCCCGTGAGCACGAGCAGAAGGTTCCGCCCGGAACGCGGCCGTTCCCACACGGCGTTCAGCTCGCTGGCTACCTCCGCCAGACCCTGGGCGCCGTCCGCCAGGTACTGGAACTCGTCTAGGACCACGATGCGTGGCGCTCGTCCGTCCCGGAACAAAAGGAGGTCGAACACGGCCCGCCACGTCGGGTAATCCTCGGGCCGAAGATCCTCTGCGGACCAGCGAGCCAGATCGCGCACCAGTTGTCGTCGGTTCAAGCCCGGCGACGTACGGGAGGCCGTGAACAGGAAGTACTCTTCCGGCTGCCAGACGTTGTTCAGAAGGAAGGTCTTGCCCACGCGCCTGGGACCGGTCATGAGCACCAGCTTCCGTGAACTCGCGTCTGCCAGCTCACGTAGCCGTGCGACCTCGGAGGTTCTATCGATCAGCGGCTGGGCCACACAGCAAGCATACTAGAACCGCGACCATCCACAATCACGATTGTTTACAATTATGATTGTCACGCTTGAAACAAGTCATCCCGGGCATTCCCTGGGAGCCTTGGGGACATCAAGCACCAAGAGCTTCATGCTTCCGAGTCCCCGACATCCGCAGCGGCTGGCAGCTCGCGACGCTCCCCGGTCGGACCGTCGCCTTCCCCGAGAGCGGTGCGCCGCGCCGCTTCCTGCTCCCCGCGCAGCACGGCGCCAGCCTCCCTCACGCTCTCGAGCAGGTCCTCGAACAACTGGAGTTCACCCGCTTTGATGGACAGCTAGGAGCTTATCAAACTGTTGGCTCTTGAAGCTGGTTTGCCTCCTTTCGAACTCCAGGGGTGAGAGGTACTCGAGTCGGCTGTGGCGTCTTCTGCGGTTGTAGAAGATCTCGATGTACTCGAAGATCGCTGCCTTGAGCGAGGACCTTGTCGGCCAGATCTTGCGGTCGAGGAGCTCGGTCTGGAGGCTGGCGAAGAAGCTCTCGGCCATGGCGTTATCAAGCGCGCTGCCGACCCGACCCATGCTGCCCATCACCCCACTCTTCTCCAGGTGCTTGCCGAAGGAGAGCGCGGTGTATTGCGGGCCCTGGTCGGAGTGATGGACCACGCCCGGGTCCGGCCGGCGGTTGTGAAGCGCCATCTCCAGCGCTGAGACGACGAGCTCGGTGGTGATCCGCTCGCCCATCGCCCAGCCCACCAC
>Ga0123332_1002080_pt1 | contig 19210 bp, 16 predicted proteins | sample BioC12SIPDNA_4_FD_89958 | JGI IMG/M metagenome (GOLD analysis project Ga0123332, IMG submission 89958) | Anaerobic biogas reactor microbial communites from Washington, USA - Biogas_R2_A C12 SIP DNA | ecosystem: Engineered > Bioreactor > Anaerobic > Unclassified | place: Washington, USA...
CGAACGCGACGAAGAAGCCGAGGAACAGCCACTTCTCGGTGGTCGCGGTAAGCTTAAAAAAAACAAGGTTCTCGGTGAGGAAGCCCTGCGGCCCGCGCGGGCCCTCGAGGTACAGCAACACGACCGCGGCGAGCATGAGCAGGCCACCGGCGAGCGAGTACAGCAGGAACTTCACGGCCGCGTAGCGGCGCTGCGGCCCGCCGAACATCCCGATGAGGAAGTACACCGGGATGAGCATCGCCTCGAACAGCAGGTAGAAGAAGAACACGTCGCGCGCCGCGAACACCGCGACCATGAACGCCGCCGTCACGAGGATGAGCGCGGCGTAGTGGCGCGCACGACCGTGGTCGTCGCCCTGCTCGCGCCAGGCCGCGAGGAGGACGAGCGGGACGAGCAGGACGCTCAGCGCGATCAGCAGGAGCCCGAGCCCGTCGACCCCGACGGCGTAGGAGACGCCGAGCTGGGGGATCCACGGGCGGGTCTCGAGCAGCTGGTGGCGCCACGCCTGCGCGACGTCGAACTGCGTGAAGGCCGCCACGAGGAGGCCGACCTCGACGAGCGCGAAGCCGAGCGCGACCTCGCGCGCACGCCGGCGGGCCGCACCAGGTAGCGCCCACACGACCGCGGCGCCCACGAGGGGCAGCACGATGAGTGCGGTGAGCCAGGGGAATTCAGTCATCGAACTGGGTCCTTCCTCAGATCCTGGTCACCAGGACGACGACGAGCAGGACGACGGCGCCGGCGAGCATCGTCGCCGCGTACGAGCGGACATAACCGTTCTGCAGCTTGCGGACGCGCTCCGCGATGCCGACCGTGACGTGCGCGACGCCGACGACGGCACCGTCGACGACCTGTCGGTCGCCGTAGACGAGCGAGCGCGTCAGGTACGCACCGGGGCCCACGAGGACGGCGTCGTTGACCTCGTCCTGGTACAGGTCGCGGCGCGCGGCGCGGGTGAGCGCCGAGCCGGCGGGGGCGACCTGCGGGACCGTCGAGGCGGCGTACTGGCGCCACGCGAGGAAGGCGCCGAGCAGGACGAGCACGAGCGTCGAGGCCATGATCACGGGGATCGGCAGCACGGGGTCGGCGTGCTCGGTGTGCCCGACGACGGGCTCGAGCCACGTCGTGAAGACACCACCGATGCTCAGCAGGCCGCCGAGCGCGACCGAGCCGACCGCGAGCACGACCATGGGCCACGTCATGAGGCGCGGCGACTCGTGCGGATGCTGCTCGGCACCCTCGGCCGCGGTCGTCCAGCGCTTCTCGCCATGGAAGGTCATGAAGAACAGGCGCGACATGTAGAACGCGGTGAGCCCCGCACCGATCAGCACGACCGAGCCGAACAACCACGCGCGCCACTCGGCACCGGCGACCGGCATGAACGCGGCCTCGATGATCTTGTCCTTGCTGAAGAAGCCCGAGAACGGCGGGACACCGATGATCGCGAGCCAGCCGAGCCCGAAGGTGACCCACGTGATCTTCATGTACCTCGCGAGACCGCCGAAGCGCCGCATGTCGACCTGGTCGTTCATGCCGTGCATGACCGAGCCGGCCCCGAGGAACATCCCGGCCTTGAAGAAGCCGTGCGTCACGAGGTGGAAGATCGCGAAGGCGTAGCCGACCGGGCCCAGGCCCGCCGCGAGCATCATGTAGCCGATCTGGGACATCGTCGAGGCGGCGAGGGCCTTCTTGATGTCGTCCTTCGCGCAACCCACGATCGCCCCGAACAGCAGGGTGATCGCCCCGACCACGACGACCGCGAGCTGCGCGTCGGGCGCCGCCTCGTAGATCGGCGCCGAGCGCACGACGAGGTAGACACCCGCCGTGACCATGGTCGCGGCGTGGATGAGGGCCGAGACCGGCGTCGGGCCGGCCATCGCGTCCCCGAGCCAGGACTGCAGCGGGAACTGGGCCGACTTGCCGCACGCGGCGAGCAGGAGCGCGAGGCCGATGATCGTCGCGGTCGAGGTGTCCATCGAGCCGACCGCCCCGAACACCGAGGTGAAGTCGAGGGCACCGACCGTCGCGAACATCGCCATCATCGCGATAAGCAGGCCGAGGTCACCGACCCGGTTGGCGATGAAGGCCTTCTTCGCCGCGACCGCGTACTCGGTGCGGTGGTTCCAGAACCCGATGAGCAGGTACGACGCGAGACCCACGCCCTCCCAGCCCATGAACAGCAGGACGAAGGAGTCCGCGAGCACGAGCAGGAGCATCGCTGCGACGAACAGGTTGAGGTAGGCGAAGAAGCGCCTGCGGTCGACGTCGGCGTCCATGTAGGCGACCGAGTAGACGTGGATGAGCGAGCCGACGAACGTCACGAGCATGACGAACGTGAGCGAGAGCGGGTCGAGACGCAGCCCCGCGGCGAGCGTGAGCTGGCCCGCGGAGATCCAGTCGAACAGGTCGACCTCGACGACGCGCTCGCCCACGGGCGCCTGCAGGAGCGAGACGAGGATCAGCGCGCCGATCACGAACGACGCGGCGGACGCCGCGACACCGAGCCAGTGGCCCCAGCGGTCCGAGCGCCGGCCCGCGAGGAGCAGGACGGCCGCCGAGACGAGCGGGACGGCCACGAGGAGCCAGGCCGACTCCTGCCACGGTCCGCTCGGGGCGACCGGCACGGCGAGGTCCGCGAAGGGTAGGCGCGCGGCGGTCAGGGTGTGCACACTCATCCCCTCAGTTCCTCAACAGGTTGACGTCGTCCACCGAGGCGGACCGGCGGGTACGGAAGATCGCGACGATGATCGCGAGGCCGATGACGACCTCGGCCGCGGCGACGACCATGACGAAGAAGGCGAAGACCTGCCCGTCGAGGTTGCCGTGCATGCGCGAGAAGGTGACGAGCGCGAGGTTCGTCGCGTTGAGCATGAGCTCGACACCCATGAACACGATGATCCCGTTGCGACGCAGCAGCACCGCCATGGTCCCGATCGTGAAGAGCAGGGTCGACAGGACGAGGTAGTTCGTCAGGCTCACTTCTGCTCACCGCCTTCCAGCTCGTCGGGGTCCTCGGTCGTCGTGAGCCACTCGTCCTCGGGGACCGCACGCTCCTCGGCGTCCTCCTGGAGCGCGAAGGCCTCGGCGGCGGCCTCCTGGCCGCGGATGCGCAGCACGCGCGAGACGGACTCCTCGATCGGCTCGCCGTACGGGTCGAGCGCGGGCACGTCCATCGCGTTGTGCCGCGCGTAGACGCCCGGGGCGGCGAGCGGGGTGAGCCGCGCCCCCTGCGCGACCTTCGCCTCGGCGATCTCGCGCTGGCCGACCTTGCGGGTCAGGCGGCGGCGGTGCGTGAGCACGAGCGCGCCGAGCGCGGCCGTCACGAGGAGCGTGCCGACGACCTCGAGCGCGAGCACGTAGTTGCCGAACACGAGGCGCGAGACGCCCACGGGGTTCGTGTCGGTGTTCGCGGCCTCGAGGCCCACGGGCGCCGCGAAGCTCGCGCGCGTCACGATCCCGACGAGCACCGCGCCCGTGCCGAGCCCCGCGAGGAGCCCGATCCAGCGCTGGCCCGAGATCGTCTCGACGAGCGAGTCGGACGCGTCGACGCCCACGAGCATGAGCACGAAGAGGAACAGCATCATGATCGCGCCGGTGTACACGACGATCTGCACGAAGCCCAGGAAGAACGCCTCCTGCGCGACGTAGAGGATCGCGAGACCGACCATGACCCCGGCGATCGAGACCGCGACGTGGATCGTGCGGCGCGAGAACAGCAGCCCGAGCGCACCGAGCACCATGAGCGGGGCGAGCACCCAGAAGAGGGTCGCCTCCCCGGACGACGTCGTCCCCGCCTCGGTGAGCGCGGTGACGAGGGACGAGGCGGACGTCATCGGGCGGCCCCCTGCTGCGTCGTCGACCGGTGCTGAGCGAGAGTCGGGTCGTCGGGCCGCTTCTCGGCGACCCACTCGACCTGCTCGGGGTGCACGCCCGTGACCTCCCCGCGGTAGTAGTCGTGGTGGTCCGTGCCGGGCACCATCGGGTGCGGTGCGGCGAGCATGTTCTCGCCCATCGGTGCCAGCAGGTCCTGCTTCTCGTAGATGAGGCCCTCACGGTCGGGGCCCGCGAGCTCGAACTCGTTGGTCATCGTGAGCGCACGCGTCGGGCACGCCTCGATGCACAGGCCGCAGAAGATGCAGCGCAGGTAGTTGATCTGGTACACGCGGCCGTAGCGCTCGCCCGGCGAGAACTGCGCCTCGGGCGTGTTGTCCGCGCCCTCGACGTAGATCGCGTCCGCGGGGCACGCCCATGCGCACAGCTCGCACCCGATGCACTTCTCGAGCCCGTCGGGGTACCGGTTGAGCTGGTGCCGCCCGTGGTAGCGGGGCTTCACGCGGGCCGGCTCGCGCGGGTACTGCTCGGTCACGACCGGCTTGAACAGCGAGGAGAACGTCACGCCGAAGCCCGCGACGGGCGCGAGGACGGCGGCGAGCCCCTTGCGCTCAGGGATCTGCGGCTCGTACGCGTCAGACATCGTCGGACTCCTTGGTCTCGGGGGTCTGGCCCGCCTCGTCCTGGGGTGCCTCCTCGGCCTCGAGGACGGCGACCGTCCCGGGCTCGGCCGCCGCCTCCTGGGCCGCGGCCCGGCGCGCCGCGCGCGGCGAGGGCGGGAGCACCTGCCCGGGCAGCGGCGGCACGGGGTACCCGCCCGCGAAGGCGTCGAAGGGCTCTGGTTCGCTCGGCTCGGGCTCTGGCTCCTTGCGCTCGGGCAGGAACAGGCTCAGCACCGCGAGGACGACGACCACCCCGGCGCCGATCATGAGCGGGGTGCGCAGGTCGACCCCCTCGAGCTCGAGGCGCAGCACCTGGATCGTCGCGACACCCACGACGAACACCAGGCCGATCGGGATGAGCACCTTCCAGCCGAACTTCATGAACTGGTCGTAGCGGAAGCGCAGCAGCGAGCCGCGGATCCACACGAACAGGAACATGAACATCCAGACCTTGACGACGAACCACAGGACGGGCCACCAGCCCGTGTTGAACATCCCGTCGTTGATCGCCGAGAGCGGCCACGGGGCGCGCCACCCGCCGAGGAACAGGGTCGTCGCGACGGCCGAGACGTTGAGCATGTTGATGTACTCGGCGAGGAAGAACCACGCGAACTTCATCGAGGAGTACTCGGTCATGAAGCCCGAGACGAGCTCACCCTCGGCCTCGGGGAGGTCGAAGGGCAGGCGGTTCGTCTCGCCGACCATCGAGATGACGTAGAGCACGAACGCGGGGAAGAGCGTCACGGCCCACCAGAACTGGGCCTGCGCCTCGACGATCGCCGAGGTCGACATCGAGCCAGACATGATGACGACCGCGATGAGCGCGAGCGACATCGACAGCTCGTAGGAGATGATCTGCGCGGTCGAGCGCACCGCACCCAGGAGCGGGTACGTCGAGCCGGACGACCAACCGCCGAGCACGATGCCGTACACGCCGAGCGCCGTGACGCCGAGGATGTACAGCACGCCGCCCGAGAAGTCCGTGAGCTGCAGCGGGGTCACGACCCCGAAGATCGACACCTCGGGACCGAAGGGGATGACGGCGTAGATGAGCAGCGCGCACGTCACCGAGATGAGCGGGGCGACGTGGTAGACGACCTTGTCGGCCGCCTTGACCGTCATGTCCTCCTTGAGCAGGAGCTTGCCCGCGTCCGCGAAGGACTGCCACGCACCCGCGGGGCCGTGCCAGTTGGGGCCGGGCCGCAGCTGCATGCGCGCGACGAGCCGACGCTCGAACCACAGCGCGAACAGCACGCTCACGAGCAGGAAGACGACGATCCCGACCGCCTTGAGCAGCCAGATCCACCCGTTGTCGTTCGAGAAGTCCGCGACCGGGTGCGGCGAGGCGAGCAGAGAGCTCAGGGTCACGGTGTTCACGCGGTCACCTCCGTCGCCGCCTTCGCCACGGCGACGACGCTACCGCCGCCCGCCCGCAGCGTCGGACGTACCCGGGAGCCCGGCGAGTTGCCGGGCAGCCACACGACATGGTCGGCCATCGGTGTCACGAGGACGGGCAACGTGATCGTGCCGTGCTCGGTGCTCACCGCGACCTGCTCGCCGTCCGCGACGCCGAGCGCGTGCGCGGTCGCGGCGGACAGCCGCGCGACCGGGCTCTTGGCCGTGCCCGCGAGGTACGGCTCGCCGTCCTGGCCGCGGCCGAGGTCGAGCATGAGCCGCCACGTCGCGAGGACCGCCTCGCCCGGGCCGACCTCGGGCACGGGGGCCGCACCGACCGCGGGGGCCGCGGCGCGCGCGCCGTCCCACGCACCGAGGTGCGCGATCTCGGCGTGCGCGAGGTCGGCCGTCGCGATCGCGAGGTCGACGTCGAGCTCGTCGGCGAGGGCCGAGAGCACGCGGTAGTCCGACATCGCGTTCGACTCGAGCGCCTGGCCGAAGGGCCGCAGGCGGCCCTCCCAGTTGACGTAGGTGCCGGCCTTCTCGCTCGGCGGGGCGACCGGGAGGACGACGTCGGCGTGCTCGTGGACGTCGCTCTCGCGCACCTCGAGGCTCACGACGAAGCCCGCAGCCGCGAGCGCCTCGCGTGCGGCCGCCGGGTCGGGCAGGTCGTCGATCTCGACGCCGCCGAGCACGAGGCCCGCAAGCTCGCCGGACGCGGCCGCCGCGAGGATGCCCGCGGTGTCGCGGCCCTCCTCGGCAGGGAGCGACTCGACGCCCCACGCGGTCGCGGTGTCGACCCGCGCCGCGGCGTCCGCGACGGGACGCCCGCCCGGCAGGAGGTTCGGCAGGGTGCCGGCCTCGACGCCCGTGCGTTCGCCGATCCGGCGCGGGACCCATGCCAGGCGCGCACCTGTGCGCTCGGCGAGCCGCACCGCGGCCGAGAGCGCACCGGGGACCTCCGCAAGACGCTCGCCCACGAGCAGGATGCCGCCCTCGGCAAGACCCTGCGCCGCGGCCGCGAGATCGCCGTCGGCGGACCCGCCCGCGAGGGCGTCGAGGACCTCGGCCTCGGTGCCCGGGGCGGCCTGCAGGAGCGTGCCGCGCATGCGGGCGACCGCGCTCGAGGCGTACGGCGCGACCGCGAAGACCTTCGTGCGGCCCGCGAGCGCCCCCTTGCGCAGGCGCAGGAAGACGATCCCACCCTCCTCCTCGGCCTCGAGGCCCACGAGCACGACGCTCGTGGCCGACTCGAGGTCCGCGAAGGTCACGTCGATGCTCTTCGCGGCGACCGCGTGCGCGAGGAACTGCGCCTCCTCGGCCGAGTGCGCGCGGGCACGGTGGTCGACGTCGTTCGTGCCGAGCACGACGCGCGCGAACTTCGCGTACGCGTACGCGTCCTCGAGCGTGAGCCGACCGCCCGGGAGCACGCCGACACCGCCCGCGGCACGTGCCGCCGCAAGACCCTGCGCGGCGGCCTCGAGCGCCTCGGACCAGCTCGCGGGGCGCAGCTCGCCGCGCGAGCCGTCCTCACCACGCTCGCGCACGAGCGGCTGGGTCAGGCGATCGGGGGCCTTCTGCCACGTGAACGCGAAGCGGTCCTTGTCGGTGATCCACTCCTCGTTGACGACAGGGTCCTCACCCGCAAGACGACGCAGCACGGTGTTGCGGCGCTGGTCGATGCGGATCTCGGCGCCGTTCGCGTCGTGCTCGGCGATCGCGGGCGTCGAGACGAGGTCGAACGGGCGCGAGCGGAAGCGGTAGGACGCCGAGGTGAGCGCACCGACCGGGCAGATCTGGATCGTGTTGCCCGAGAAGTACGAGGAGAACCGGCGACCCGACAGGTCGAGGCGCGCGTCGCCGACCGGGGCGTCGCCCTCGAACTCGAGCACGTCGGTGTCGAAGGTGCCGATCTGCTGGAGCGCACCGCGCTCCTGCAGGTCGATGAACGGGTCGCCCGCGATCTCGTCGGAGAAGCGCGTGCAGCGCTGGCACAGGATGCACCGCTCGCGGTCGAGCAGGACCTGCGTCGAGATCGGCAGCGGCTTGGCGTAGCGCCGCTTGGGGTCGATGAAGCGCGTCTCCTCGCGCCCGTTGCTCATCGCCTGGTTCTGCAGCGGGCACTCGCCGCCCTTGTCGCACACGGGGCAGTCGAGCGGGTGGTTGATGAGCAGCATCTCCATGATCCCGTGCTGCGCCTTGTCGGCCACGGGCGAGGTGTGCTGCGTCTTGACGACCATGCCAGGGCTCACGGTGAGCGTGCACGAGGCCTGCGGCTTGGGCATCGCCCGCAGGTTGCCCTCACGGTCGGGCAGCTCGACCTCGACGAGGCACTGACGGCACGCACCCGCGGGCGCGAGGAGCGGGTGGTCGCAGAACCGCGGGATCGCGATCCCGATCTGCTCCGCGGCCCGGATCACGAGCGTGCCCTGGGGCACCGAGACCTCGACCCCGTCGATCGTGACCTGCACGAGGTTCGCGGGCTCGGGGTTGGTCCCCGTGGGGGACGACGACGTCACGGTCATCAGTGCACCCCCGCCACGAGTCCCGCGTCACCGCTGGGGACGTAGTCGAAGAGCGCCGAGCGCTCGGGCGGGAACAGGACGGAAGCCGGTGTGTGCATACCCGCCTCGAACTCCTCGCGGAAGTACTGGATGGCCGAGGTGACGGGCGAGGTCGCACCGTCACCGAGCGCGCAGAACGCCCGGCCCAGGATGTTGTCGCACACGTCGACCAGGAGCTCGATGTCCCCCGGCTCGCCCTTGCCGGCCTCGAGCCGCAGCAGCACGGCCCGCATCCAGAAGGTGCCCTCGCGGCACGGTGTGCACTTGCCGCAGGACTCGTGGGCGTAGAACTCGGTCCACCGGGTCACGGCCCGCACGACCGACGTCGTCTCGTCGAAGATCTGCAGGGCCCGCGTGCCGAGCATCGAGCCCGCCGCGGCGACCGACTCGAAGTCGAGCGGGACGTCGAGGTGCTCCTCGGTGAAGATCGGCGTCGACGAGCCGCCCGGCGTCCAGAACTTGAGCTTGCGCCCGCCGCGCATCCCGCCGGCCATCTCGATCAGCTCGCGCAGCGTGATGCCGAGCGGCGCCTCGTACTGGCCGGGCCGCTCGACGTGCCCCGAGAGGGAGAAGATGCCGTGCCCGGTCGACTTCTCGGTGCCCATCGAGGAGAACCAGTCGGAGCCGTGCTCGACGATCGCGGGGACCGAGGCGATCGACTCGACGTTGTTGACCACGGTCGGGCGGCCGTACAGGCCCGCGACCGCGGGGAACGGGGGCTTGAGGCGAGGCTGGCCCCGCTTGCCCTCGAGCGAGTCGAGCAGCGCGGTCTCCTCACCGCAGATGTAGGCACCCGCCCCGGTGTGGACCGTGACCTTGAGGTCGAAGCCCGTGCCGAGGATGTTCTCGCCGAGGTACCCCGCGGCGCGGGCCTCCTCGACCGCGGCGAGCAGGCGGCGGTACACGTGCACGACCTCGCCGCGCAGGTACACGAAGGCGTGGTTGCAGCCGATCGCCCAGCTCGTGAGGATGATGCCCTCGACGAGCAGATGGGGGTCGGCCATCATGAGCGGCACGTCCTTGCACGTGCCCGGCTCGGCCTCGTCCGCGTTGACGACGAGGTAGCGCGGGCCGCCGTCGGGCGCGGGCAAGAAGCTCCACTTCATGCCGGTCGGGAAGCCCGCACCGCCCCGGCCGCGCAGGCCCGAGGTCTTGACAGCCTCGAGGACCTCGGCGGGGTCCATCTTGAGGCCCTTGCGCAGGGCCGAGTACCCGCCGTGCTTCTCATAGGTCGCGAGCTTCCAGGACTGTTCCTTGTCCCACCGCTCGGTGAGGATCGGCGTGAGCGTGGTCACTTGGCCTCTCCCTTCTCGGAGTCGGTGCGCGGATCTTCCGCGGGCCGGTCGACGCTCGAGTGCTCCTCGCCCGGCTCGGGCCGGCTCTCGCCCGACGACGTCGCGGCGGTCGCCTCGTCGCCGTCGGCGCGCCAGCCCTTGGCGCGCGCGAGCTCGAGGCCGCGCAGCGACGCGGGGCCCGCACCGACGCCCTCGTCCGCGCGGCCGTCGTAGAAGCCCGCGAGCACGCGCGAGGTCTCCTTGAACGTCGCGACCGCGTCCGAGCCGCGCGTCGGGGCGACCTTCTCCCCGCGGCGCAGCCGCGCGACCGTCTCGGCGATCGACTCGGGGGTCTGGTTGTCGAAGAACTCCCAGTTGATCATCACGACGGGCGCGTAGTCGCACGCCGCGTTGCACTCGACACGCTCGAGCGTGATCTTGCCGTCCTCGGTCGTCTCGTCGTTGCCGACGCCGAGCTTCTCGGACAGCGAGCGGAAGATCTCGTCGCCGCCCATGATCGCGCACAGCGTGTTGGTGCACACGCCCACCGTGTACTCGCCGTTGGGCCGGCGCTTGTACTGGGTGTAGAACGTCGCGACCGCGCTCACCTCGGCGTCCGCGATGCCGAGCGTCTCGGCGCAGAACTGGATCCCGTGCGGGCTCACGTACCCGTCGACCGACTGCACGAGGTGCAGCATCGGCAGGAGCGCGGAGTTGGGGTCGGGGTAGCGAGCGATGATCTCCGCGGCGTCCGCGGTGAGCTGCTCGATGGTCTCGGCGGTGTACGCCATCAGCGGTCCACCCCTCCCAGGACGGGGTCGAGCGAGGCGACGGAGACGACGACGTCGGCGAGCTGGCCGCCTTCGCACATCATCGCCACGGCCTGCAGGTTGTTGAACGACGGGTCACGGAAGTGCGCGCGGTAGGGCCGCGTGCCGCCGTCGGAGACGACGTGCACCCCGAGCTCGCCGCGCGGTGCCTCGACGCGCTGGAAGACCTGGCCCGCGGGGACGCGGAAGCCTTCCGTGACGAGCTTGAAGTGGTGGATGAGCGCCTCCATCGAGGTGCCCATGATGTGCCGGATGTGGTCGAGCGAGTTGCCCATGCCGTCCGAGCCGATCGCGAGCTGCGCGGGCCAGGCGATCTTGCGGTCGGCGACCATGACAGGCCCGGGGCCCATCGCCTGGAGGCGGTCGACGCACTGCTCGACGATGCGCAGCGACTGGTACATCTCCTCGATGCGCAGGACGGTCCGGGAGAACGCGTCCTCGTCGGTCGAGGTCGGCACGTCGAAGTCGTAGGTCTCGTACCCGCAGTACGGGGCGGCCTTGCGCACGTCGTAGGGCAGACCCGCCGAGCGCAGCACGGGACCCGTGACACCGAGCGCCATGCACGCCGAGAGGTTGAGCACCCCGACGTCGACCGTGCGGCCCCGGTAGATCGGGTTCGCGAGCATGAGGTCCTCGAGGTCCTTGATGTACCCGCGGATGCGCGGGTCGGCCTCGCGGATCGCCTCGAGCGTGCCCGGGGGGATGTCCTGCGCGACGCCGCCGGGGCGCACGTACGCGTGGTTCATGCGCAGCCCCGTGATCATCTCGAGGATGCGCAGGATCTCCTCACGGCCGTTGAAGCCGTTGGTCATCATCGTGGTCGCGCCGAGCTCGTTGCCGCCCGTGCCGAGGCACACGAAGTGCGAGGAGATGCGCGTGAGCTCCATGACGAGCACGCGGATGACGTTGGCCCGCTCGGGCACGTCGTCCTCGATCCCGAGGAGCTTCTCGACCGCGAGGCAGTACGCGGTCTCCTGGAACACCGGCGCGAGGTAGTCCATGCGCGTGCAGAACGTCACGCCCTGGGTCCAGGTGCGGTACTCCATGTTCTTCTCGATGCCGGTGTGCAGGTAGCCGATGCCGCAGCGGGCCTCGGTGACCGTCTCACCGTCGATCTCGAGCATGAGGCGCAGCACGCCGTGCGTCGACGGGTGCTGGGGGCCCATGTTGACGACGATGCGCTCCTCGCCGAGGCGCACCGCCTCCTCGGCGATCTCGCTCCAGTCGCCGCCGACCGCCTCGAAGAACGGTGCGTCGTGGAGCCCCTCGTCGCTGAAGGCCTTGGTCGAGGTGGTCATGAGTAGGACCTCCGGTCGTCCGGCGGTGGGATGCTTGCGCCCTTGTACTCGACGGGGATGCCGCCGAGCGGGTAGTCCTTGCGCTGCGGGTGGCCCGGCCAGTCGTCAGGCATCGCGATCCGCGCGAGCGAGGGGTGGCCGTCGAAGATGATGCCGAAGAAGTCCCACGTCTCGCGCTCGTGCCAGTCGTTCGTCGGGTAGACGTCCGTGGTCGACGGGATGTGCGGATCCTCCTCGGAGACCGCGACCTCGAGGCGCAGCTGGCGCGAGTGGGTCACCGAGACGAGGTGGTAGACGGCGTGCAGCTCGCGGCCCGCCTCGTAGGGGAAGTGCACGCCCGAGACGCCGAGCGAGAGCTCGAAGCGCAGGTCCTGGTCGTCGCGCAGGTGGCGGCACACCTCGACGAGGTGCTCCCGGCGCACGTAGATCGTCAGCTCGCCGCGGTCGACGACGACGTACTCGATCGCGTTCGCGGCGCCCGTCCCGGACTCGTCGAGCAGCTCGACGAGGATGTCGACGGCCTCGTCGAACCACTCGCCGTAGGGGCGCTGGCTCGCCCCGGGCATGACGACGGGCTGGACGAGCCCGCCGAAGCCCGAGGTGTCGCCCGAACCCTTGACGCCGAACATGCCGACGCGCACGTCGACGACCTCGCCCTGCTCGGGGCGGCGCGGGGTGATCTCGCGGTTCTCGGTCATCGCAGGAGCCCGATCTGCTGGTGGGTCGGGGTCGCGGCGAGCGCGGCGGCCTCGGCGGCCTGGGCCATCTCGACGCGGTTCGCGCCGAGCGGCGCGTTCTTGATCTGCTCGTGCAGCTCGAGGATCGCGTTGATGAGCATCTCGGGCCGCGGCGGGCAGCCGGGCAGGTAGATGTCGACGGGAACGATGTGGTCGACGCCCTGGACGATCGCGTAGTTGTTGAACATCCCGCCCGAGCTCGCGCACACACCCATCGACAGGACCCACTTGGGCTCGGCCATCTGGTCGTAGACCTGGCGCACGACGGGAGCCATCTTCTGGCTCACGCGGCCCGCGACGATCATGAGGTCGGCCTGGCGCGGCGAGGCGCGGAAGACCTCCATGCCGAAGCGCGAGATGTCGAAGCGCGGGGCGCCCGTGGCCATCATCTCGATCGCGCAGCACGCGAGGCCGAAGGTCACCGGCCAGAGCGAGCCCTTGCGGGACAGGCCCGCGATCTTCTCGACGGTCGTGAGCAGGAAGCCCGACGGTGCTGCCTCTTCGATTCCCATGGTCAGTCCTTCCTCACGCCCACTCGAAGCCGCCGCGGCGCCACTCGTACAGGTAGGGCACCGTGATGACGACCAGGAAGAGCATCGTCGCGACGAAGCCGAACAACGCGAGCTCCGAGAAGTTGACGGCCCACTGGTACAGGAACACGACCTCGATGTCGAAGACGATGAAGGTCATCGCGACGAGGTAGTACTTGATCGGGAAGCGACCGCCGCCCACGGCGTGCGGCGTGGGCTCGATGCCGCACTCGTAGGCGTCGAGCTTGGCGCGGTTGTAGCGCTTGGGCCCGATGATCGCGCTCGCCCCGAGCCCACCGAGCGCGAGCACGAGGGCCACGCCGCCCAGGATGAGGATCGGTACGTAGGGGTTCGTCATCGCCGCGCCCTCCGTGGGTGTGTCGTCGCTGATGCCACGCTGGATGCTCTCATGCTGCCGGAACGATCTTGGTCAGGCCCGCGATGACCCGGTCTACCATGTCGCCACCGCTCGGCTCGTAGCAGTCCGAGAGGAGGCGCAGGGTGAACTTCATCACGAGCGGTCGGGGCAGGCCGTACTTCGTGCAGATCCGCATGACCTGGGGGTTCTCGATGAGCTTCACGAAGGTCCGGCCGAGGGTGTAGTACCCGCCGAGGTCCTCGCGCATGCGGCGCGAGTAGGTCAGGAGGGCGCGCTCGCGCGAGACCGCGGAGCTGCGCACGCGCGCGTCGGCGATCGCCTGCGCAGCGACCCGCCCGGCCTGCATCGCGTACGCGATGCCCTCACCGTTGAACGGGCTCACCATGCCGCCCGCGTCACCGACGAGCAGCAGGCCGCGCGCGTACAGGGGCTTGCGGTTGAAGCCCATCGGCAGGGCCGCCCCGCGGACCGGACCGACCTGGTTGTCGGGCGTGAACTCCCACTCGGCGGGGGCGTGCGCCATCCAGCGCTCGAAGAGGTCCTTGTAGTCGACCTTGGTCGCGTGCGCGGTCGAGGAGACCGAGCCGAGGCCGACGTTCGCGGTCCCGTCACCGAGCGCGAAGATCCAGCCGTAGCCCGGCATGAGGTTCGACCTCCCGGGCTCGCCGTCCCACAGCTCGAGGTGGGACTCCATCCAGGCGTCGTCGTGGCGCGGGGTGCGGAAGTAGGTGCGCACCGCGACGCCCATCGGGCGGTCGTCGCGCTTCTCGCGGCCCACCGCGGTCGCGAGGCGCGAGGAGACGCCGTCGGCCGCGACGACGACGGGGGCGCGGTACGTCGTCGGCTCGACGCCGCGCCCGCGGGCCCCTGCGGGCCGGGCCGTGACGCCGACGACGCGTCCCGTGCGCTCGTCGACGACGGGTCCGGTGACGTTCGTGCCCTCGAGGACCTTCGCGCCCGCTGCGCGCGCGTGCTCGAGCAGGAGGTGGTCGAAGCTCGTGCGGGCGCGGGCCATCCCGTAGCTCGGGTAGGAGGACAGCTCGGGCCACGGCAGCTCGATCGTGTGCCCCCCGCCGTGCACGCGCAGGCCGAGGTTGCGGATCCAGCCGTCCTCCTCGCGCAGCGGCACGCCCATGAGCGCGAGCTCGCGCGTCGCACGCGGGGTCAGGCCGTCGCCGCAGACCTTGTCGCGCGGGAACGTCGCCTTGTCGAGCAGGAGGACCGAGAGCCCGGCCTGGGCGCAGTAGAACGCGGTCGCGGAGCCGGCGGGACCGCCGCCGACGACGATGACGTCCGCATCGTCGGACACCGTGCCGCGCACCCTGAGCTCCCTTGGAAAAACTCACGCTCTGACGCGGCGAGTCTAGCCGTGGGCCGCAGGCTTGGCTGGTGAGGCTTACCTCACCTGGAAGCACCCGGAGCCGTGCCGAACCGGCCAGAACGGGGACAAGACGACCCTGTGGATCTGGTCACAGGCTCACGGGGTGCCCGGACGGAAGCCACGGTGCAGCGCGACGATGCCCCCTGAGAGGTTGCGGTAGGCGACCCGGTCCCACCCGGCCGCACGCATCTCCCGCCCGAGCGCGACCTGGTCGGGCCAGTCCGCGATCGACTCCGCGAGGTACTCGTACGGGCCGTCGGTGCGCGAGACGGCCTTCGCGACGCGCGGCAGCGCCTTGCTCAGGTAGTTCTCGTACACGACCCGGAAGGGCGCCCACGTGGGCGTCGAGAACTCGCACACGACGATCCGCCCGCCGGGCCGCGTGACGCGCAGCATCTCGCGCAGGGCACCTTGCGCATCGGCAACGTTGCGCAGCCCGAAGGAGATCGTCACGGCGTCGAAGGTCTCGTCCGCGAACGGCAGGCGCGTCGCGTCGCCCGCGACGAACGGCAGGTCGGGGCGGCGGCGCTTACCGACCTCGAGCATCCCGACCGAGAAGTCGCACGGCACGACGTCGACCCCCGCGTCCGCGAGCGGTTCGCTCGAGGTCCCCGTGCCCGCCGCGAGGTCGAGCACGCGCTCGCCGGGCGACGCGTCGATCGCGCGCACCGTCGCGGCCCGCCACGCACGGGTCTGACCGAGGGCCATGACGTCGTTCGTGAGGTCGTAGCGGCGCGCGATCGCGTCGAACATCTGCGCGACCTCGCGGGGCTGCTTGTCCAGGTTCGCTCGGGGCATCTGCCCATGGTCCCAGGTCCGCGGGGCGGGCGTGAACCCGGCCGGCGGGCGCACCGTCGCGCGGCAACTAGGCTTGCCGCGATGACGAGCGTGACCACCGGACCCGCCCCGCACCCCCTCGTGGTGCGGACGGTCGCCGTCGACGACCCGGGCGAGGACCTCGCGACCCTCGTCGACCTCCTCCCCCGCGACGAGGCCTTCGCGTGGGTGCGCCGCGGCGACGGGCTCGTCGGCTGGGGCGAGGCGCTGCGCATCGAGACGCGCGGCCCGGACCGGTTCACGCAGGCGCAGGCGCGCTGGCGCGAGGCGCTCGCGGGCGTCGTCGTGCGCGACGAGGTCGACCTGCCCGGGACGGGCCCCGTCGCGTTCGGCTCCTTCTCCTTCGACGACGACGGCGACGGCGTCCTCCTCGTGCCACGCGTCGTCGTCGGACGGCGGGGCCCCACGACGTGGCTCACGACGATCGACACGGCCGCGACCCTCGGGCCTGCACCGACGCTCGACGCGCACCTGCCGCCCCACGAGCCCGTGACCGCCCCGGGACCCGTGACGTACTCCGACGGCGAGCTGCCGACCCGGCGCTGGCCCGAGGTCGTCCAGCGCGCGGTCGAGCACGTGCGCGCGGGCCGCGTCGAGAAGGTCGTGATCGCACGCGACGTCGTCGCGCAGGCCGCCGGGCCGATCGACACACGCTGGCTGCTGCGCCGCCTCGCCCGCGAGTACCCCTCGTGCTGGACCTTCCGCGTGGGGCCGATGCTCGGCGCGACGCCCGAGCTGCTCGTGCGCGCCGAGAAGGGACTCGTGACCTCGCGCGTGCTCGCGGGCACGATCCGGCGCACGGGCGACGACGAGGCCGACCTCGCGCGCGCCGCGATCCTCGCGCACTCCTCGAAGGACCTCGAGGAGCACGAGTACGCGGTCGAGTCCGTCGCCCACGCGCTCGAGCCGTTCTGCTCCTCGACGAACGTCCCCGAGGTGCCCTTCGTGCTGCACCTCGCGAACGTCCTGCACCTCGCGACCGACGTCACGGCCGTGCTCGACGGCGAGCACTCGAGCCTCACGCTCGCCGCAGCCCTGCACCCCTCGGCCGCGGTGTGCGGGACACCCACGCCCGAGGCGAAGGTCCTCATCCGTGAGATCGAGGGGCTCGACCGCGCCCGGTACGCGGGGCCCGTCGGCTGGCTCGACGCGGACGGCGACGGCGAGTGGGGCATCGCGCTGCGCTCGGGCGAGCTCGACGAGTCCGACCCGAGCCGCATGCGGCTCTTCGCGGGTTGCGGGATCGTCGCGGCGTCCGACCCCGCGAGCGAGCTCGCCGAGTCCGAGGCGAAGCTCGAGCCGATGCGCTTCGCGCTGCGCGAGGACTGAGCCGGGCGGACCCCCGAGCCGAACGGGGCGCCGTCGTCGGCGGGCTTGCTCGTCCGTGGACGAGCCGCAGGACGCCGTCGTCGGCACGCCTCGCCCGGCACGGCCGCGCGACGGCGTCCTGGGCGATCAGCCGCGCACGGTGCGCCCCTCGTCACGTGCCGCGAGGGTCACGGTCACCTCGTGCTCGACCCCGTCGCGCACATAGGTCAGGACCGACTCCTGGCCGACCGCGCGGGCACGCACGTACCCCGTGAGCGACTCGCCGCTCGCGACGGGCCGCCCGTCGATCGCGATGATCACGTCACCTCCCGCGAGCCCCGCCTCCTGCGCGGGCGAGCCCGGGACGACGTCGCCGACGACGGCGCCCTGTCGCACGACGCCGTCGACCTCGGCCGTGCCGTCCGCGAGCGTCACGCCGAGGAAGGCGTGCTGCGCGCGCCCCGAGTCGACGAGCTGCTCCGCGACGTGCTTGGCGAGGTTGACGGGGATCGCGAAGCCGAGGCCGATCGAGCCGGCCGCCCCGCCCGAGAGCGTCGCGATCGAAGAGTTGATCCCGATCACGCGCCCGCCCGCGTCGAACAGCGGGCCACCCGAGTTGCCCGGGTTGACCGCGGCGTCGAGCTGGATCGCGTTGACGACCACAGGCTCGCGCGCGCCGCGCGTCACGGTCGGGCGGTCGACCGCGGAGACGACCCCCGTCGTGACCGTGCCCGCGAGGCCGAGCGGGTTGCCGACCGCCATGACGGGCTGGCCGACGCGCACGGCGTCCGAGTCGCCGAGCGTCGCCGCCTGCAGGTCCGCGGGCGGGTCCACGAGACGCAGGACCGCAAGGTCGGTCGTCGCGTCGAGGCCCACGATCTCGGCCGCGAGCACGCGCCCGTCGTGCAGGACGACGTCGATCGCGCCGCGCACCCCCGTCTCGACGACGTGGTTGTTGGTCAGCACGAGACCCTCGGTGTCGATGATCACGCCCGAGCCCTGCGAGCCGCCGAAGCGCGAGTCGACCGAGATCGCGACGACGGAAGGTGCGACCGCGTCGACGACCTCCTGCCACGAGGGGACCGACTCGAGCGTCGGGGCGGGGTCGCTCACCTGGGACAGGGACATGCTCGGCTGCGGCGCGGCGCTCGGCTCGGGGCTGCTCGTGAGGATGCCGACGGTGGCGACGCTCGCGACGAGCGCAGAGACGACGGCCGTCCCGCCGACGAGGGCCCACGTGCCGCCTCGGCGGGGTGAGGGTCGCGGCGTCGTCGTGGGCGAACCTGAGGCCGTGGGCGAATCTGAGGCCGTGGGCGAACCTGAGGCCGTGGGCGAACCTGCGACAGGGGCGGCCGTCGGCTCGGGGGCGTCGTCTGCGGCATCGGACGGCGGGAGTCCCGGGCTCTGGGCCCCAGGGCTCTGGAGTCCCGGGCTCTGGACCCCGGGGTTCTGGGCGGAGCTTGTCGGGCCGGGTCGGCCGGGTCGTCCGGACGGACTGGGCCAGGCGTGCGGGTCCTCGTGCGGCATGGCGTCCTCCTCAGGTCGGCTGTGCGATCAAGTGAACGCCTCCGGGCTTGGATAGCCCTTCAGGGAACCTGAGAACTTGCTCAAGGACAGAAGGTGCGGGCTCGCGCGGGAAGGATGTGACTCGTGCGACGGGTTGGTCGGAGGGAGAAGAATCGCAGGTCACGCGGCTGTATCTGGCTTGTCGGTGGTTCGAACTAGTGTTCTGGCATGTCCTTCCTCGACACCCTGGAGACCGAGGAGGAGGTGCTCGGCAACCGCCTCCTCCGGTGGCACCGCGCCGCACCCGGCCCGCGTCTTGCACGCTGGCTCGAGGAGCTCGATGTCGCGGGCCTCGAGGAGCTCACGGACTTCGACCTTGTCGAGCTCGTCGCGGCGAGCGAACGCGTCGCGGCCTGGGCGCAGCACCTCGCGCGCCGGGCCGCCGCGAAGCTCGCGGACCGCCCGTCGATGCAAGCACGCACCCCCGACGCGCTCGCGCTCGACCTCACTCCCGAGCGCGTGACCGGCGCCGAGCTTGCGATGCGGCTCGGCCGGACCCCCCGGGCCGCGCAGCAGCTCGTCCGTGAGGGGCGGCTCTTCGCGGGCGTGCTCGCCGCGACGGGGCGCGCGCTGCGCGAGGGCCTGATCGACGTCGAGAAGGCCACGACGGTCGCGACG
>Ga0123332_1002085_pt1 | contig 19194 bp, 19 predicted proteins | sample BioC12SIPDNA_4_FD_89958 | JGI IMG/M metagenome (GOLD analysis project Ga0123332, IMG submission 89958) | Anaerobic biogas reactor microbial communites from Washington, USA - Biogas_R2_A C12 SIP DNA | ecosystem: Engineered > Bioreactor > Anaerobic > Unclassified | place: Washington, USA...
GAGGCAGAAGATCGGATCGGCGTTGATCTGCCGGATCGCCCGGCCGATCGGCGGCCAGTCGATGGCGCCGGTCATCGGCAGCAGGTGCTGATCGGCGTCGCCGTCGTTGTCGTGGGCGTGGATGTAGTGGAGGAAGCCCTTGGTGCCGAGGATGTGCCGGGCGGGCGCCCGGTCGACCATGTGGGCGTGGCCGGTGTCGAAGCACAGCCCGATTCGCGGCGAATCGACGGCTTGGATGTCGCGGGCCAGTTGGCCGGTGTCCTGGCCGTAGGCGTAGGTGGGCGGCATGTTCTCGATCAGGAATCGCACGCCCATTTGCTCGGCGGCTGCATCAAGCGTTTCCAGGCCGCGGCGAAGCGACTCGCCGCGGGCGGGATCGAACGGCGCCTCGGCTCCGGCGGAGTGGGCCACCAGCACCGTGGCGCCGATTCCCATCGCGACCTCGGCCTCGCGGGCGAGCAGATCGACCGCCTTCTGTCGGATCGATGCGTCGGGGGATGAGAGGTCGACCTGCGGGCCGTGCTCGGCGTGAAACGACTCAGCGGCCATGCCCTGATCGTCGAGCATTCGCCGGATTCGCTGGGCCGGCAGCGTGTGTTCGTAGTCCCGCACCACGTGGACGCGCACGATGCCCTGCTCGCGGATGAACGCGAGCGTCTGTGGTTCGGGAAAGTCCTTGAAACCGAAGGGTGCGACCGCGCTGAGTTGCATCGATACCGTCTCGCTGTCTGGGCCCGGCTAGTTGTTCTGATGGTTCGTGAGGCGTTTGCGGACGAACTCGGCCCTCATCTTGCTTCGCTGCTCGTCGTCGAGCTTATGGCCGGCGATCATCTGCAGGTGCGCCGGCTGAATGCTCAGGAACAGGTCGTTGACCGTTTCGAGCGTCACCTCGCTCAAGAGGCCCATGTGCACGCCCATCCGCACCTGCGAGAGCAAAAACATGGTTTCCTCGGAACTCATGGTGCGGGCGTACTTGAGCAGTCCCATCGCCCGGAAGACCTTGTCCTCGAGGACGGTCCGCTTCTGGTCGGCCAGAAGTTCGCGAGCCCGGATCTCGTATTCGGTGATCTTCGGGACGACCTCGTCGATGAACTCCTCGACGATTTCCTGCTCGGTCCGTCCGAGGGTGGCCTGGTTGGAGACCTGGTAGAAATCGCCCATCGCCTCGGTGCCTTCGCCGTAGAGGCCGCGGATGGCCAGGTTCATGTCCCTCGCCGCCCGCAGGACGCGTTCGATTTCGCCGGTGATCCGGAGGGCCGGCAGGTGCAGCATGACGGAGACGCGAATGCCCGTGCCCACGTTGGTGGGACAGGCGGTCAGATAGCCGAACTGCTCGTGGAAGGCGAACTCCAGACGCTGTTCGAGCTGGTCGTCCAGCGAGTTGATCCGGCTCCACGCCTCTTTGAGTCGCAGGCCGCTGAGGAGCACCTGCATCCGCAGATGGTCTTCCTCGTTGACCATGATGGTGACGGTCTCGTCGGCGGCCACCGCCACGCCTCGCGACCCCTCGGCCTCGGCGTGATTGCGCGAGATCAACTGGCGCTCGACCAGAAGCAGGCGGTCGAGGGTCGAGGCCTCGTCGAGCCGCACGAAGTGGTACTTGCCGGCCAGGTCGGTGCCGTTGACGCCGGCGACCACGAGGTCCTGGATGTCGAGGCGCTGCTGCTCGGAGCACTTGGTCAGGAAGGGATACCCAGCCAGATTGCGGGCCAGCCGCACCCGGCTGGAGATCACGATATCCGAATGGGGCCCATTGCCTCGAAGCCACTCTCCGCGGGTCTTGGCCAAATCGCTGAGGTTCATCACATCCATGCCTACTCCTGTTCCAGCGACGCGATCTGGTCGCGCAGAGCCGCCGCCCGTTCGTAGTCTTCGAGGCTGACCGCTTCCTCCAGCTCGTTTTTGAGGCGCATCAGTTCGTGCTGGCGTTTGTGCCGGTTTTCCTTGCCGCCCGGGATCTTGGCCACGTGCTGGGTGCGGCCGCCGTGGGCCCGCTCGATCAGACCCTCCAGCGGCTGCTTGAACACGTCATAGTCGTTCGGACATCCCAGAAGCCCGGAGTTACGGAACTGCAGGAACGTCATGCCGCATTCGGGGCAGGTCAACTGGGCGATCTGCTGGGCTCCAGCCTGCTGAAGCACGAACTTCTTGACCACCTGGTCGATCGGTTCGTGCGTTTTGGCCATGACCCCTTCTTCGCCGGCGCAATGCTCGCAGAGGTGTTTTTCCTGTTTCTCACCGTTGGCGATTTCGGTCAGGTGGACCGTGGCGGTGTGTTTCTTGCAGCGCTGGCACAGCATCGGTCAAATCCTTATCTCAAAGGGCGTTATCCAAAGTAGATCATATTCGGGCCTCTGCGCCAGGTCAACACAATGCCGCGTCGGCCGACCGGTCCCGGCCGCCTTGCCGGGCCGGTGGATTATCTGTATCATCCGCTAACTGCGGGACTTAAGCAAGTCCCAGAGTTTCTTCTGGGCCTCTTCAAACTCGCAGTAAGCCTGGTTGACCTGTTCGCGAATCTGCTGAAGCTGCGGGTCGGTCGCCTCGAGCGTTTCGCCCGCGATTTTGATCAGTTGAGTTAACTTGTTATTGACTCGGTCCAGGGTGCCCGCGGCGTCGGCGAAGGACCGGGCCGCCGCCATCAGGTTGGCGTATTCGACCTCTTCCTGCTCGGGTTTGTGCAAAAGGCGCCAGGGGTTTTGGCGGATTTCCTTGGCGGTCGCCTTGAGGTGGGCGGCGGTCTCGGCGAAATCGTCCACCGTGGACTGGAGGGCGTCGCGATTCAGCGAGACGAACTGCTGGCCCGTGTCGGAGATCTCCCTGACGTTCTGGAGGCTTGTCTGGGCCAGGGACATCGACTCGTGGAGTTTGGCCAGCAGGCTGTTGGGATTCTCGCGGTTTGTTTCCTCCGCGAGCGGGGCGGATATCTCCTCGTCGAGGCGCTTGGCCGTCGTTTCGACATGGTTGAGCGTACGGTCGATCTTCGGCCGGTTCTCCTCGATCATCGCCTGGGTCGCAGCGAGCGACTCGTTGAGCTTGTCGAGGGCGGCGTAGACCCGGCCGAGCGCCGCCTCCTTGTCGCCGCGGTCGAGTTCGCCCTGCAGCACGTCGGTCAGGGCGTTGATCCGATCGACGGTGACGTGGACCTTGGCCATCAGGGCCGCCTGTTCCTCCGGGTTCATCTCGCGGCGCAGGCTGGTTGAGATGGCGTTCACGTCGTCGAGGCTGTGGTGAATTTTGGCGATGATCGATTGCGGGTTGTCCGGGTTTAGCTGTCCTTTGAGCTGGGCCAGCAGGCTGCCCGGCTGGGTTTCGTCCAGCTCGCGGGCGATTTTTTCGAGCAACTGGTTCATGCCGGCCGGCGGCTGGCCCTCGATCACGACGTCCGCGTCGATCCGCGGGCCCTCGTCGCCGGTGTCGGTGATTTTGAGGCTGCCGCCCTCGCCCAGGACGGCGGTGCCGATGCCGATCGCCGCGTCGCGATGGATCGTAAAGTGCTCCGGGATCTGGGCCTGCACGAGGACCGCGAGTTTGCCGGTCTGAGAGTCCTGGCGGTGCTGGATGGCGGTGACCTGTCCGACGTTGACGCCGCGGACCGAAACCGGGTCGCCGACCCGCAGTCCGCCGGTCTCTTCGAAGCGGACGGTGATGGTCTGCGTCTCGGTGAACATGCGGTCCCAGTTGCCGACAAAGCCCAGCACGGCCAGGAACAGCAGGATGACCACCGCCACGGTGATCCCGATCTTCAATTCGTTACGCTCCTGTCGCATATCGCTTCCTCTTGACCGGTTAGCCGGATGCCAGAAGGTTCTCGTATTCGCTCAATCCCTGCACATCGGTCAGCGGCCCGGCGCCCTCGCCCAGCAGGAACTGTCGGATCAGGCGGTCCTGCGGGTTTTCCAGGCTCTTCGGATCGGCCTTCCGCAGGCGGTCAAACTCGTCCCGTGTGCCTTCCCGCAACACCCTTCCCGCGTGCAGCATGACCATGCGGTCGGCGATGCGGAACGCGGAGCTCATCTCGTGCGTGACCACCACGGACGTGACGCCCAGCTTCTTGGTCAGCGAGAGGATCAGCTCGTCGATGGCGGCGCTGGTGACCGGGTCGAGTCCCGCCGACGGTTCGTCGTAGAACAGGATTTCCGGGTCCAGGGCGGTGGCGCGGGCCAGTCCGCCGCGCTTTTTCTGGCCCCCGGAGAGCTGCGAGGGCATCTTGTCGCGGTGCGGCAGCATTCTGACCTGTTCGAGTTTCATCGTCACGATAATGTTGATCACCGACGGATCGATGTCGCTATGCTCGCGCAGGGGCAGGGCCACGTTTTCGCCCAACGTCATCGAGTTGAACAGGGCGCCGGACTGGAACAGGATGCCGAACTTCTTGCGGGTTTCGTTGAGCTGCTGTTCATCCATCGTGGTGATGTCCTGACCGAACAGCAGCACCCGCCCCTCGTCGACGGGATACTCGCCGATCATGCAGTTCAGCAGGGTGCTCTTGCCGCAACCGCTGCCGCCCATGATGACGAGCGTCTCGCCGCGGAACGCCTTGAGGTTGATCCGGTCCAGCACTTTGACCGGCCGGCCATTGGGATCGGGAAACGTCTTGACCAGGTTGTCGACCTCGATCACGGCTTCGGCCATGCTACCATCCCAACACGTAGAACGCGGCGGTGAAGAGGCAGTCGGTCCCGATCAGGGAGACGATGCTGAGCACCACCGTATCGGTTGTCGCCCGGCCCACGCCGACCGCGCCGCCGCTGACCCGCAGGCCCTTGAGGCACGCGATCAGGCTGATCAGCAGCCCGAAGACTCCCGCCTTGACCAGGCCGGTGATAAAATCGCGGACCACCAGGGCGTCCTGGGTGTTCTGCAGGTACACGTGCGGGTCGATGCCCAGCATGAGGATGCTCGTGCCCGCGCCGCCGATGATGCCGACGACGTCGGAGATCACGGCCAGGCAGACCAGCATGAAGACGGTGGCCACAAACCGCGGCACGACGAGGAAGTTGATGGGGTTGAGGGCGTGGGCCCGCAGGGCTTTGACCTCCTCGGCTTCGACCATCGCCCCGATCTCCGCGGCGATCGACGCTCCGGCAAATCCGGACAGCACTACCGCGGTGATCAGCGGCCCCAGTTCGCGAAAGACCGCCACCGCGATGATGTTGGCCACCTTGTCCAACTGCCCGTAGTCCTTGAGCGTCGGCGCCATTTGCAGGGCCAGGATGATCCCGATGAAGACTTGGACCAGCACGATGATCGGAATGCTGCGATAGCCCACCCGCACCATCTGGGCGAACACCGATTCGCGGCGGAATTTCACGTCCCGCCGATAGGTTGCGGCCAGCGTCCACCAGAGGGTCTGGCCCAGCAGCACGGTCAGCCCGCCGAGGAACCGCGCCCCGCCTTCCAGGCCGTCGAGACCCGCGTAGACGCCTCGGCCGATCAGCACGAACGGCCGGGCCAGCCAACGGGTCTGTGACGAAACAGCGCTATCCGCCACGGCTTTGGACCTCCGCTAGCGTGTCGCGGATCTCGAACAGGTCGGTCAGGCGGGCGATCTCGAAGACGTTCCGCACCCGCTCCTGCATCGCGACCAGGGCCATCCGTCCCTTGTAGCGCTTGACCCGCTGAAGGGCCTCGACCAGCGTGGCCACTCCGGAGGAGTCCATGTGCGGTACCTTCGAGAGGTCGATCGCCAGGGTCGCCGGTCTGCTCTGCGTCGCCTCGAGCAGTGCCTTGCGCACCTCCGGCGAGCAGTACAGGTCGATGTCGCCGTGGAGTTTGACCAGCGTGGTCCCGTCCGCGTCCTGAATCTCGCGTACCGGTCCGCCCGTCTGACCACCTTCGGGTGCCGTCATGACTCGCTCCCTTGCCCTTCATCGAGAAACTTCACCATGGTCATTTCCATCCCGCCTTGCTCGTGGCGGCGATAGGTCACCTGGGCCATCGCAGCCCGGATCAGATGCACGCCCAGACCGCCCGGACGCACGTCGTCCAGATCGCGGCCCTTGATCGCCGACGGGTCCACCTGGCGGCCGAAGTCGCGAACGACCAGCCTCAGGGCCCGGCGGGCGTCCAACACCACCATCTCCATGCTCACGTCGATCCGCTGCTCGGTGCTTCCCTCGTAGCCGTGCTCGATCACGTTGGCCAGCGCCTCATTGAGGGCCAGGCCGATCTGGCCCACCTGCTGCCCGGTGAACCCTTCCCGGCTGGCAAAGGCTTCGGCGGCCGCCCTGACCACGCAGATCTGCTTGGGATCCGAGGCAATCCGCATCCGGATCACCTTGCTCTCCGTTCTGATCGACACAATCGATTACTCCGAGCCGCCCGTCGTGACCGGCGGGCCGGCTGGTTTCGGCCTGGTTTTTGAACCGCTGATCCTATTCTCTTTGAGCCACGTCCGCCAGCGTTCGACCGCTTCGACCCGCTCGTGGAGCGGCCCGTACGGCTGATACCCGAAGTCCTGCCCGGTCATCTCTCGCAGGGCGGAGACGGCGGCCAGGCGCACCGCGGCGTCCTCATCGTCCAGCCGGTCCACGATCAGCGGAAGGGCCGACCGATCGTCCCGTTCCAGCGCCTCAACGATCGCCCGCACGCGCTCGGCTGCCTGAGGGTCCTGGATGCGCTGCTGATACTCCACCTCGGCGACCTGCCGACCGCAGCCGGCCAGCATCGCCGCTGCGATGGCGGTAGTCAGAACCGATCTGTATCCGCTCCAGGACATGCTTCCGTTCCTCAATTCAGGACCGGCTGCGGCTGGCCACGGTGACGGGTGGCACCCCGAATGCGGCGCGCACCAACCGCTACTTCTATTCTATCGGCTGATCGCCCGTTGCGGCCCACTGCAAAAAGCACCGCCATTGCCGGTTGACGGCTAGAGTCCCAGCAGCCGCACGGCGTTATCGTGCAGGATCTTGCGCTTGTCCTGGTCGGCGATTTCGGCGTGATCGATCCGGGCTCGCTGCATGGGGGCGGAATACAGCGGCGTGTCGGTGCCGAACAGGATGCGGTCCGACCCGATCTGCCGGACGGCCCATTCCAGCAGGTTGGCGGTGATTCCCGATGCGCTGGAGGTGTCGACGAACACGTTGCCGTGGCGACTTGACTGGACTGCCCGCACCTGGTGGCCCAGATCGCCGTCGAACCCGCAGCCCAGGTGTGCCAGGATCAGCCGGACCGTCGGAAAGTCGTTGGCGAACTGGACGAAATCGCTCGGCAGGCTCCGCTCCTCGCCGCTGTGGGTGATGATGACCGTTCGCAGCTCCGCCGCCAGCTCGAACAGCGACCGGCCGTGCTCGGTGATCGGGTATTCGTGTTCTTCCGGATGGACCTTGATGCCCACGCACCACGGCTGGGTCAGCATCTCGCGGGCCTGGTCGAACGTTTGCGGCTGGCGCGGGTCGACGACCACCCACTGGCGGAGCTCCGGCCACCGGGCCACCACCGTCGCGGCCTCCTCGTTGCCCGCGGCGGCGTCCGCCTTGCCTCGTGGCATCAGCCCCAGCAGCGGCGAGACCACGGTGACCTGCACGCGGGCCCGCCTCGCCCGGTCCACCACCACCTCCGGCCCGCCGGTCATCAGCTCGTTCTTGATGCCGGCGTTTTCCTGGGTGTAGATCCCGTAGTGTCCGTGTACGTCGATCGCCTTCTGTTCGCGAATGTCCATCGCAGGCCCTTGTTGCAGAGAGATTTCGTTTTGCCGACTGGTGATGTGAGTATAGGGTCATCCGGTGGGTCAGGCAATGGCACAGTGCCGGATTCTTCGGATCGGAAGAGGCGATGAGCGCGCAGACCATGCAACTGGGTTCGATCGGGGCTGGGGCGGCTCGGCGGATGTGCGGACCGGCCATGCGGTGCACGCTTCCGCGCTTGCCGACCGACCTCCTCGGCTGTGATTTTCACCGTGATCACCTTCGCTTGGCCATGCTCTCCGGGTACGGCGCGAGCTCCATCGTACCCGCGTTGGAAGGTGCAGAGCGAAGCGGTGTGCCTTCTGGCGTGTCCGCGGGCTTGTTTTCCGCTTGAGGCCTGAATGGCCAACCTGAAGGTGGCCTCAGAACTCGTTGAAAACCCCATGGCCGGGACGGAGCCTTCCGTCGGCTTCTATGAAGGCAAGATTGCCCGGCGCGCTCAGCGGTCCGAACTCGGGCCGATGAGCATCCGCGATGAGGCTGTGATGCAGGAGATAGACGAGCCAGCCGATACCCCGTCTCTTCAGTTGTTCGAGGGTATAGCGAATGATCTCGACCCGCTTGTCGTCGTCCGTGGCGCCCCAGCACGTCTCCGTTGCGATCAGAGGTTTGCCGACACTGCGGGCAAATCGCACATAGTCATCCAATGACTTCTCGTAGGCATCCTTTTCGTGCACCGGGCTGTCGCATGTCCAATAGGGATGGATGCTGAGAATATCACTGATCGGTTCAATCTGTTGGATTCCATCGAGGCCATGTACCGCATGAGTCCCCACAGTAATTGGCGCCCGTGCTCCGCACCGCTTGGTGATGCCGTGCATTGTCTTCAACCACGCGTATTCCGCTGCGACGATGTCAGGAATCTCCTTTGGGCAGCAACCGTAGGCAAACGGTTCATTGCAGAGGTCCCATGCGAGAATACGGGAGTCCGTCGCATGCGCCGCAAGGATCGCCTCAGCAAAAAGACCTGGCTGGTCTTTGCCTTGGACCCAGCTCACCTTTGGCAGGAAATGGTCGACGTAGATGCCGCCGTAGTCCAACGTGCCGTCATGCCAGCGGTTGAACAGAACCGGCATGACCGCGAGGGAATGACTGTTCGCAATGGACAGTGCCGTCTCGAAGGCGGCTGCAAACTCCTCGGGATCGCGCGCCCATGCGTCATGTGACAGCCACAGGCGAATAGCGTTCATCCCGGGGAAGTAGAGCTTGCCGAGCGACAATTCATGCCCCATGCGCTCGCCGTCGAAGTTGCGCCATATCTCGAACCCGGTGCTCCCCCAGCTTGGCTGGTAGTTGAAGCCTTTGATTTCTGAATAGTCCATAGGATCCCTTTCCGATCGCTATCGCCAACGATGATCAAACAGTCCGTGTAAAAGGCAAATGCGTGGTGTCGCTTTGGCGCGGGTGCAGGTCATGGCCGCCTCCATCGCACATGCCTAATCGCCCGACCTCAACGGTGCGATGTGGCGTCCGCCTGCCTGCCGTTGTCATCTGTCCCTATCCGCGTTTGGGCTGACTTCTGTGCCTCATGGACCTTTGACATGACGGCCTGTGCGAGCTTGTAGTGGAAAAAGCCGGAATACAGGATCACAGCCATGCACAGAGCTGCGACCGGTAAGCCAGCGCTCGGTCCCATTGCCTTTCCGGCGAAATACATTCCCAACGGTGCAAAGGTAATCGAAACACCGGCAAGAGCACCAGCGACAAAACCCATAGGGGAGTTGATCCGCTCTACCCATTTGTCATTAAGTTCTACGAACATGGTTTCCTGTCTCCGGTACTTCATTGCGGAAGACCGCAATGATCATACAGGCCGTATAAACGGCAAATGCGGGCGCCGCTTTCCGCGTAGGAAATCGTCGTTTCTTCTCAACTTCTGCCTTAGCCCCCTTGATACGAGACTTCTCCCGGAATCTCCCCGAATTGCCGGTCACCGGGCTTCGCTGCCGGCACGTGATCTTTGCAGATCGCCGCCGGTTGTGACAGTGACGCCAGCCTGTTTCGGCTTGCGGATTTCTACGCGTTCTTGCCTGTCTCCGCGTGGTCCGGGTGCTCCGTGCTGGTCTAGTCCGCGGGCGGCCAGTTGACGGGGAAGTCTTTGCCGATCATCTGGTCCGGACAGGTGTAGTCCCATCCGCTGTTGGTCACGACCCAGTTGGTGTAGGTGTTGCAGTTGGGTCCGGGCAGCAGCGTGAACCGCTCCTGCAGCGGATAGTTGGGCGACTGGGTCTCGACGAAGTTGATGATCGCCTCGGCCGCTTCGCCGGTGACTTCCGAGAGCACGAATTGACCGGGATTGGCGTCGTAGTCGTAGGCTTCGTAACCGTTCTTCCAGAGGTGGCCGTACGGGTCTTTCCACGAGATGCCGACTTCCCAGCGGTCGAACACCGCTGAGCCCTTGGGTTTCATCACCACCCATGAATGGTATCCAAAGCACTGGACGAACGGCAGCGGGGCTCCATAGAGCCGCACGATCGCGTCATCCTCGAATCCCAGTTCCTCAAGCGACTTGTACGGCGTCTGGTCCGGGACTTCCCAGCACGGACAGCCCGTCATGACCGCCAGAGACACCGCCAACGCCAACGTCGCCAGCCGACTGCCGAAACCCGCTCTGTGACCGATCGCTTCCATAAGGCCTCCACACTTTTGCGCCCCGTGAATGCACTGCCGAGCAAACGCTGACCATATCTGTCTTCGGCGACCCTGTCAATCCCAAACGCAGCTTATCGCGGGCGGATTGCCGGTAGCACTCGGCGGCGGGCGGCATCGGCCACGCCACCGGGTCGGAGACCAGCCTGACCATGTTTTACCACGGCGAGAGGGTGGACCTTACCGCTCTCCCGCCGGCGGATAAGTCCATTTACTACAAGGACTTCGGAATTCTCGACGGCCCGGAGCTGTTTCGCCAAGCCGTCGATGAGATCGCCGCGGAGGTAAAGCTGCTGCTCGGCGCTATCGCCTGAACCGGCTTTTGGCTTTACTCCGGCTTTCGGAGACGGCCGAACACCCAGTATCCGCGGCCGCTGACCTTCAGCCGCTCCACGAGAAACCCGGCACCGGTCAGGGCTTCCCGAAGCTCTTGCAGGCCAAAGGGCACGTGCCGCCAGTAGCGGTTCATCGCCAGAGGCGACTCGCCGATCAGCGCCTCCTCAAAGGCGAACACACCGCCCGGCTTGAGCGTCCGGTACGTTTCGGCGATCACCCGCCGCCACGGCTCGATGTGGTGCAGCGCGCCGAACAGGAACGCAGCGTCGAAGGTCTCGTTCTCAAACGGCAGCCGACTCGCGTCGGCCTCGATCAGCCTGATCGAGCCCAAGGGCAGCCCTTCAGCCCACGCGGGCGGATTGGAGAGTTTGGCGCGGGCCGCTTTCAGCATGGCTGGGTCCAGGTCGATCGCCACGATTGTGGCCGGCGCCAGGTGCTTGCTGATCAGCATCGCCCCCAGACCGTTGCCCGTTCCGATCTCCAGCACCGTCCGTCCGGGAATCGGGCTCAGATCCTTGAACACCCGCGGCGCTTCATACCGCCGAAGCAGCCACCCCCGAACAGCCGAATTCAGCGCCGCCTTCTCCAGCCATCGCATTTTCACCGAGCCGTCCGCCCCCCAGCTTCTCTTACCGGTACTTGCCCTGGATGTAGTCGTGCAGGTACTCGATGGTTCGCAGATTGTCGGTGATCTCGAACGCCAGGACGTCCCGGCTGGAGATGATGCCCGCCAGTTTGCCTGCCTCGACCACCGGCAGATGGCGGATCCGCATCTTGGTCATCACCTCGCGGCACTCTTCCAGCGAGGTCTCCAGCCGGCACCAGGCGATCGGCCAAGTCATCACCGCCCCGACCGGCGTCTTTTCCGGGTCGAGCCGGGCGCCCAGCACCCGCGAGAGCAAATCCCGTTCGCTGATGATTCCCACCACCTTCTCATCGTGCACGACGATCAGGGCTCCGATGCGTCGTTCGGTCATGAGCTGGGCCGCCTGGGTCACCGACGCGGTCCGCTCGATGGTTACCACGTCGTGCCCCTTGTCCGCGAGGATATCCTTGACCAGCGCCATCGGTCTACCTCCGATGATGAAAACCGCGATCTTACGGAATTCTAACCGGCCGGGCGGACGATGTACAGAGGCCCGTAGGCCTCCGCCGCCTCCCTTCCAACCCGCCGAATCGGCGTCATTTACGCGCCGAAGACATTGGCAAAAGGGGAGTCCACAGCGTATACTTATAGGTTTCACTGATTATAATTTGGAAGAATCCATGCGGCAGGAGCGGATACGCAACTTTTCGATTATCGCGCACATCGACCATGGCAAGAGCACCTTGGCCGACCGGATGATCCAACTCACCGGCCGGGTCGCCGACCGCCATTTCCGCGAGCAGTTGCTCGACGACATGGACCTGGAGCGCGAACGCGGCATCACCATCAAGGCCAGCGAGGTCACCCTCGGCTATGTCCACACGGGCCAGCCCTACGAGCTGAACATGATCGACACGCCGGGCCACGTGGACTTCCACTACGAGGTCTCGCGGGCCCTGGCGAGCTGCGAAGGCGCGATCCTGGTGGTTGACGCCACCCAGGGCGTCCAGGCCCAGACGGTGGCCAACGCCTATCTGGCCGTCGAGAACGGCTTGGACATCATTCCGGTCATCAACAAGATCGACCTGCCCGCGGCCCAGCCGGAACTGGTTGCTCAGGAGCTTGAGACGGTTCTGGGCCTCTCAGCCGACGACGTGATCTTCGTCTCGGCCAAGACCGGCAACGGCGTCACCGAACTGCTCGACGCCATCGTCGAGCGCCTGCCCGCTCCGCGCGGCATCGAGGAGACCGAACTGCGGGCCCTCGTTTTCGACTCGATCTACGACGACTATCGCGGCGTGGTCACCTACATCCGCGTCTTTGACGGAGCCATCCGCAAGGGCGACAAGATCACCATGATGGGCACCGGCCGGAACTTCCAGATCACCGAACTGGGCCAGCTGTGCCCGCAGATGTCGCCGCTGGACGAAATGCACGCCGGCCAGGTCGGCTACTGCGTCGCCAACATCAAGACCCTCTCGGACGTGCGGATCGGCGACACGATCACGCTGACCGCCCGACCCGCGGCCAAGGCCCTGCCCGGCTACAAGCCGCCGCTTCAGATGGTCTTCTGCGACTTTTTCCCCGGTCCGGAGACCGAGTACACGCACCTCAAGCAGGCCCTCGAAAAGCTCCAGCTCAACGACAGTTCGTTCACCTATCAGGCTGAGAACAGCGAGGCCCTCGGGTTCGGCTTCCGCTGCGGATTTCTCGGCCTGCTGCACCTGGAGATCATCCAGGAGCGTCTGGAGCGCGAGGCCGGCATCACCGTCGTCCAGACCGCGCCGATGGTCAACTACGAGGTCCTGCTGCAGGACAACACGACGATCAACATCAACTCGCCGGCCAAGCTCCCGGACCTCTCGAAGGTCTTGGAGATCCGCGAGCCGATGGTCCGCTGCAGCCTGATCAGTCCCAGCGACTGCGTCGGGGCCATCATGAAGCTCGCCGAGCAGCGCCGCGCCACGTTCAAGCACAGCGAGTACCTTTCGCCCACCCGCGTGATGCTCCAGTACGAGTTTCCGCTGGCCGAGATCATCTACGACTTTTATGATAAACTCAAGGGCATCACCCGGGGGTATGGGACGATGGACTATGAGCTGACCGGCTATCACCAGGCCGACCTGGTCAAATTGGACATCCTGGTCGGCGGCAAGAAGGTCGATCCGCTCTCGATCATCGTTCACCGCAGCCAGGCTGAGTTCCGCGGCCGGCGGGTCATCCAGCGGCTCCGGCAGGAAATCCCGCGGCAGATGTTCGAGGTGGCCCTGCAGGCGGCCATCGGCACCCGCGTGATCGCCCGAGAGAGCATCCCGCCGGTGCGCAAGAACGTCACCGCCAAGTGCTACGGCGGCGATATCACGCGTAAGCGCAAGCTCCTGGAAAAGCAGAAGGCGGGCAAGAAACGGCTCAAACAGATCGGCAACGTGCAGATCCCGCAGGAGGCCTTCATCGCGGTCCTGGACCGAGGGGAGCAGTCGGGCGAATGAGCGTCAAGAAGCAACCGAACGACGGCGGTTTCTCCGTGTTGAGGCTGGCCAACTACATAGCCGAGTTCGCGGTCATGCCGGTTATCTTCGCCCTGGTGTTCACCACCTTCATCGCCCGGACCTACGGCATTCCCACCGGCTCGATGGGCCCGACCCTGCTGGGCTACAACCGCGAGCATCGCTGCCGCGACTGCGGCTACCGCTTTGTCTATGGCGTGGAGGACGCCTCGCCGGAGCCGGGCATTCAGCTTCGGCTGCCCAAACAACTGGTCTGCCCCAACTGCCGGTTCGCCGAACCTCCCGACCCGCGCCTGCTTCGCAAGAGTCCGCGAGTCCGCGGCGGCGACTACCTGGTCGCCAACAAACTCGGTTACGAACTGGCCGCCGTCGCTCCCGTCCTGCAGGGCCATCTGGGCCCGCAACGCTGGGAAGTGGTGATTATCAAGGATCCCTCCGACGCCTCCATCAACTACATCAAGCGTCTGGTGGGCCTGCCCGGCGAGAAGATTGAGATCATCGACGGCGACCTGTTCGTCAACGACCGCATTCCCGAAAAGACCGCGGACGCCCAGCAGTCGCTCTGGTTCCTGGTCAACGACATCGACCACCAGCCGCGGGGACTGCCGCGACGGGCTTCGCTGGCTGCGCCCCGCTGGCAGGCTGCGGACGACGCCGCGGCGAAGATATGGACCACCTCCGGCCGCGTCCTTCGCTTTGACGCCGCCGACGCCGATTCGCCGGCCGCCATCCGCTTTGCCGGTCCGGTCCAGGACTTCTACGCCTACGACGACGCGGACACCCAGAACGGCAATCTCCACACCGTCTCGGACCTGAAGATGGAGTTCGTGCTGGTTCCGGGCCGGGTGAACCCGCAGGGACGGGTGAGCCTGACTCTCAGCAAACGCGACGACGTCTTTACCGCCGTCATCACAGCCGACGGTGCGGTGTCGCTCGAGCGGCGCTCGCGCCAGGCGATGGAGCAGGGCCAGGGCCAGCCGCAACGGCTCGCCGAAGCGAAGATCGACCCGTTGACCACCGACGAACCGCGGGTGATCGGTTTCGAGAACGTGGACCACCGGGTGCGCCTGTTCGTCGACGGCCGAACCGTTCTGACCACCACACCGCAGCAGTATCAGGCCGACCCGCAGGCGATCAAGAAGGCTGGACGGGAACCCGCTGCGCCGATCGTCAATGTCTCCGTAGCCGGCCTCGACGGACAGATACGCCACATGAAGCTGTTCCGCGACGTCTACTACCAGTACGCCCAGTTTCACCCCAGTATGATCGGAGTGGACCGCGCCCTGGTCAACAAGCCGGGCCACGGCGTCGCCGGCAATCCGATCCACCTCCAGGACGATGAGTATTTCGTCCTCGGCGACAACAGCCCGCGCAGCAAGGACTCGCGGCTCTGGACGTCACTCGGCCCGCACCTCCAGCCGCCGTATGACACCGGCCGCCACACCCTTGGCGCGGTGCCCGCCGACCAGATGATCGGGCGGGCGATCTTCGTATTCTGGCCCGCGCCGGGACGGCTCTTCGGTTCGCTGCCGGCCATTGTGCCCAACGTCGGCGACATGCGTCTGGTGCGTTGATCGCCGCGACTGGCCCGCTTTCCGCTGGTCAAAGCGGCCGCCGGAGCGTACCATAGGAGCCACCTTTCGGCGGCGGTCTGGCGGCCGCATCCGTCGGCTGTGAACATCGGGTTGCGGATATCGGTTCGGAGACGCTTCACGACCATGAGCACGAACGGCAGACAGACGCCGGAGGGGCTGGACGCGATGGCGGCCCCCGCCCGACAGGCCATCGAGCACCTGGTGGTCGCTCTGATCCTGGCCTTCGTCTTTCGCGCCTTCGTCGTCGAGGCCTACCGCATTCCCACCGGCTCCATGGCGCCCACCCTCTACGGAGCCCATCGCCATCGGGTCTGCTCCAACTGCGGCTACCACTACGCCTATGAGGTCGCGTACCGCGAGGGGCGCAGTGGGGTCGAGCCGGTCTGCCCGAAGATCACCCGCTGTCCCAACTGCGAATGGGAGGAAGAAGCCGCCCCGCTGGCCGTCTCCGGCCGGTACGTCATCGACAGCGGCGACCGGATCCTGGTGATGAAACTGGGTTACGAGCTGGCTGCCATGGCGCCCTCGCTGGGCGACTTGCTGGGCCCTCGCCGCTGGGACGTGGTCGTCTTCAAGAACCCTTCCGATCCCACCGTCAACTACATCAAACGTCTGATCGGCCTGCCCAACGAGACGTTGGAGATCATCGACGGCGACATTTACATCGACGGTCAAATCGCACGCAAGCCCGACCACGCTCAGAAGTGCACGTGGTTCCTGGTCTCCGACCGCGACTACCTGCCCACGATCCGCGGCTCCGGCCGGTTCGATGCCATCGCCACCTGGGCGCCGCGAGGTCCGGGCGGCGAGCACTGGGACACCTCCGGACGCGTGCTGGTCTTCAAGGGCGCCGCAGCGGACGCCTCGGGAACGATTGGCTTTTCCGGCCCGATCACCGACTACTACGCCTACGACGATCCGCGCGAACAGGACGAGACCGCCGTGAACGTCTCGGACCTGCGGCTGGCCACCATGGTGGTGGTCCGCGAGGGCGACGGGGCGGTCACCCTGTCGCTCAGCAAGCGGGACGAGCTCTATGAAGCCAGGATCGAAACGTGCGGCATGGTCACGCTGTGGCGGACTGAACTGGACGGTGGAAAGGGGCCGGAGATCCTGGCCGCTGGCCAGATCCCTCCGATCCGGCCCAAGGTTCCCGTCCGCATCGCCTTCGAGAACGTGGACTATCGCGTCCGTCTGATGATCGACGGCCGCGAAGTCCTCCGAACCACCGACGACCAATACCACCCCGATCCGCGGGCCCTGCGGTTCGCCCCGCCGGACCAGCGCCGTCCCCGGGTGGCCATCGCCGCCCAGGGGATCGACGCCCAGTTCTGGCACACCACGCTGCACCGCGACATCTACTACGAGAAGGTACACATCACCGAAAACGCCGCGGACAACCCCTTCGAGGGCGAACTCGGCCACGGCGTGGCGGGCAACCCGATCCATCTGGGCTCCGATGCCTACTACGTCCTGGGCGATAACAGCCCCAAGAGCAAGGACTCCCGCCTCTGGTGGGAGATCGGCCCACACCTGGCCGAGTGCGACCGGCGAGGCGACTACCAAGCCGGAACCGTTCCCCGCGACCAGATGGTGGGCAAGGCGCTCTTTGTCTACTGGCCCGCGGGCCATCGTATCCTCGGCTCGGGGCCCGCGATCATCCCCAATTTCGGCGACATGCGCTTTATTCGTTGATACGACAGGAGTTATCCACACGCCGGAGTTTCCGGCCAAGTTGGCGGGCCAACGGCTTCAATCGCACACCGCAGACCGTAATCGAAACCCAAACCGCCTGTAAATGACATAACATCTTTCGCTAACGTCAGTTATGTCGATATGATCATAATTCAAACCGCTGGGTGCGTTTCTCGCTTGGCGGAGCGCCGGGCGATTCGGTATAATGACCGGCGAATTTAGGACTTTCCACAGCTTTTCAACAGCGCTTGAGAGCCGTTTTCAAGGCGGATATCGGGAATCAGATGATGGTGCCCAAACCCCAGAAAGTGTTCGACCTGGGCGATCCGGAATGCCTCTACGAGGTCTGTCGCCTCAAATACCGCGAGGGCTGCTCCGAGCGGGAAATCGCCAAGCGGTTCGGTTTCGAGGAGGACAACCGCACCCAGATCCGCAAGGCCCTTCAGCGGGCTGAAGAGACCGGGATCGTCATCAAGCCTCCGGTGGCGATCATCCGGCCGGGCGGACTGCCCCTGGATCACCGGTCGCTTGAAACCCAGCTCATGTACCGCTACGGCCTCAAGTACGTCCAGGTCGTCGAAGGCTTCTCCGACGCCTACCTGGGCCAGGATCGCAATCTCCAGAATATCGTGCTGGACCGCATGGCCGCTGCGGCCGCCGCCTACTTTGACGCGCTGATGGGCCATACCCCGCGGGCGGGCGTGGTCTGCGTCAACTGGGGCTACACCATGCAGTTGTTCGTCAGCCACGTGCTGGACCTCGAACCGCCCCAGAAGAACATCGCCCTGAACCACCGCAACGAGCAGTGCACCATCCTGCCCATGGTAGGCATCATCGGCACCGGCAACCGTATCCAGGTGGCTGAGCGCGAGGCCTACGTTTTGGCCCTGGAACTGGCCCGCAAGTACGACGCCATTCCGCGGCACCTGCCGTGTCCCGCCATCATCCGCGACCGCGAGCAGGCCCGGATCGTCGAGCAGCTCGAACCGGTCAAGAACTCGCTTGACCTGTTGCGGGCGGCGGATATCGCGGTCACCGGCGTCGGCTTCGTGGATGACCGCGTCGATCTCTACGCCGAGATGACCATCGTCAAGCAGCATCTGCTGACCGCTGAGGAAGTCAACCAGATGCGACAGCGCGGAGCGGTCGGCGAGATCGCCAACTGGTTCTTCGACGCCAACGGGTCCGAACTCGACGGCAACGGCGACGGGCCGACCTCGATCAAGCCGATCGGGCTGGGGCTCTCGGGCCTGCGGCAGATCTGTCAGCGGGGCGGCACGGTCATCGCCGTCTGCGGCGGCGACGTCCGCCGCGTGCCGGCCCTGCGGGCCTGTCTGGGCAACCACGCGAAACTGCTGACCGCGCTGTTCACCGACCACCTGACCGCCCAGGAACTCCTCGAGGAGCCCTGACCGCCGGTAGGGGGCTGGATTTGGAACGGGGGCGCTTTTACAATCGCAGCCGAAGCGGAGGGGCCTTTTATGGCGGAGCACGTATATCTCAACGGCGATGTCATGCCTGCGGACCAGGCGAAGATCACGGTCTTCGACGCCGGTCTGCAGCACGGAGTGGGGCTCTTCGAGGTCATCCGCTGCTACCAGGGCCGGCCGTTCCGTCTCAATGACCATCTGGCCCGCCTCGAGGATTCGGCCAAGACGCTCGGGCTGGTCGTGCCGGCGCAACCGAAGCAGTTCGAACGGGCGATCGAGAAGCTTTTGGCCGCCAACGAGTTGGGCGACGCCCGCGTCCGCATCACGGTCACCGGAGGCTCGGTCCGCGTGGGCATCCATTTGGGCGCCCAGTCGGCGCCGAACGTGCTGATCACCGCCGGCCCAGCCGCTGCGCCGCCCGCTGAGGTCTACGCCGACGGGGTCGGCGTGGTGCTCAGCGACTACCGGACATCTTCCCGCGATCCGATCGTTCGCCACAAGACGATCAGCTACCTTTCGCGGCTGACCGCTTTGAAACGCGCCCAGCGGGCCCGCATGGCCGACGCCCTGTGGTTCAGCGATGAGGGGTACCTGGTCGGCGGATCGGTGGCCAACGTCTTTGTCGTCCGCGACGACATCATTCATACGCCGCCGCTCGATCTGCCCGTGATCCCGGGCATCGCCCGCAAGGTCGTGATCGAACTGGCC
>Ga0123332_1002087_pt1 | contig 19188 bp, 14 predicted proteins | sample BioC12SIPDNA_4_FD_89958 | JGI IMG/M metagenome (GOLD analysis project Ga0123332, IMG submission 89958) | Anaerobic biogas reactor microbial communites from Washington, USA - Biogas_R2_A C12 SIP DNA | ecosystem: Engineered > Bioreactor > Anaerobic > Unclassified | place: Washington, USA...
CATCAGCCGCCTCGCGCAAACAGGGACGCGTTGTGGGGCAGGTGCCGGGGCCGACGTTGCGTTGTGTGGAAGGCGAGCTGTTGCGCATCCATTTCGCCAACGCCAGCCTGCACCCGCACACGCTTCATTTCCACGGCATCCACTCGGCGCGGATGGACGGCGCACCGGGTATTGGGCGCGGCATGATCGGGCCGGGCGAGAGCTTCACCTATGAGTTTGAGGCGCGGCCGTTCGGCTGCCACCTCTATCACTGTCACGCTGTTCCTCTGAAACGGCACATTCACAAAGGTCTCTATGGCGCCTTCATCATCGACCCGGACCCGGAGCGGCAGAGCGGTGAGGCGCAGAAGGCGGCCCGCTCGCGCAACCACCAGTATGCCGAGAACAAGGCCGTCAACGAGATGGTCATCGTCATGAATGGCTTTGACACCAACTTCGACGGGGACAATGAGGTCTACGCCGCCAACTCGATCGCCTTTGGTTACGTGCAGGATCCAATCCCGGTCCGCCGGGACCAGCTGCAGCGGCTCTACCTGGTCAACGTGACCGAATTCGATCCGATCAACTCCCTGCATATTCACGGTAACTTCTTCGACTACTACGACCACGGCACCACACTGGAGCCGACGCTGAAGACTGTGGACACGATCATGCAGTGCCAGGCGCAGCGCGGCATCCTCGAGTTCTCCTTCGCCGACTTCGAGCCGGGCCTGTACATGTTCCACGCCCACCAGAGCGAGTTTGCCGAGCTGGGCTGGATGAGCTTCTTCGAGGTGCTGCCGTAAGCGCAGAACGCCCATGCAAGAGAGAAGTGAGATGCAAAAGAGCGACTCTCTATTGACCCTGAGAATACCCAGGTGGACGCTGGCGCTGGCTCCTCTTGCCTTGCTGGTGGCGCTGGTCGCCGCTTTCCTGCTGCTGAACCCGCTGGCCTTTTTCAGCGGCGCCTTTCCGCCGCTGGAGCAGCTCAACGTCCAGCGCGTTACCTTTCCTGCGGAAGGGGAGATCCGGCTGGAGCTGATCAACGGCGGTCCCGATCCGGTGACTGTGGCCCAGGTGCTGGTCGACGACGCCTACTGGCAATACACGGTGACGCCCGGCAACACCCTCGACCGGCTGGAGCGCGCGACTATCGACATCCCTTACCCCTGGGTGGACGGCGAGCCACTGGCGATCAAGGTAGTTACCGCCACCGGCCTGACCTTCGAGGAAGTGGTGGACGTCGCCGTGCGCTCGCCGCGCGCTGACCGGGGCACCCTGCTCGCTTATGGGCTGCTGGGCATCTACGTGGGCGTGGTGCCGGTGGCGCTGGGCATGCTCTGGTACCCCTTCATGCGCCAGGTGGACCGCAAGTGGATGAATGCCATCCTGGCCCTGACCATCGGCCTGCTTATCTTCCTGTTCGTAGACACGGTGCTGGAGGCGCTGGAGCTGGCTGCGGAAGCGCCTGGCGTGTTCCAGGGTGTGCCGGTCGTCTTCTTCGGCATTCTGTTCAGCCTGGGCCTGCTGCTCAGCGTCGGGCGCAGCGGGCGCATGAAATCGCCGCTGGGCATCGCGGCGATGATCGCTCTGGGCATCGGGCTGCACAACCTGGGCGAAGGGCTGGCTATCGGCGCGGCTTTTGCCACCGGCGCGGCGGCGCTGGGTTCCTTCCTCGTCGTCGGCTTCACGCTGCACAATATCACGGAAGGGGTGGGCATTGCCGCGCCCCTGCTGCGTGGGGACCGGCCGGCTCTGCGAACGTTCCTGCTGCTGGCCCTGCTTGCCGGTGCGCCCGCGATCCTGGGAACCTGGATCGGCAGCCTGGCCTTTTCGCCCTTTCTAGCGGCGCTGTTCCTCAGCCTGGGCGCCGGGGCGATCCTGCAGGTGACTTACGAGGTCGGCAGACTGCTGGTGCGCGATGCGCAGCGCGAGAACCGCCCCGCGCTTTCCTGGCTTAACTTCGCCGGCCTGGCAGCGGGCATCCTGATCATGTATCTGACCGCCTTCCTGGTGAAATTCTAGCCCCACCAGCGCGGTCTAGTAGTGGAATTCGGCACGGGGCGTCGCCGGATCACACGGGAGGCCGTGATACAGGATCATCGTGCGCGCCGCCGGCACAAAAAAGAGCGAGGCAATGGTGCTCGTGGGAGCGTCGCCGAAAGGATGGCGGCAGATCGAGGCGGGAGCCCCGTCGTGGCTGCGCATCAACGCCTCTCCCCAAGTCAAATCGATCTGTTCGGCCTGGGCCTGTAGCGCCGCAGTCACCTGCCGGTAGCGGCGCTGGCTATTGCCGCGCAAAGCCGGAATCTCGGTATCGACGTAAGCGCCGGCCATTGCCGGGCTGTTGAAGTGGTTGGTATTGACCAGAAGACCCTGCTCGGCCTCGCGCAGGCCGTAGGCTGTGTAGCCGGCCTCGAAACAGGCGACGTCGCCGGTGGCGTCGGCCAGCAACAGGTTGTTGCGTCCGAGCCGTGGCGTGGCGCGGAGAAAGTCCAGCGCGCTGCGCACGGTGTTGTGTTCCTCCAGGATGTGCATGGAGAGCGCGTAGATCGGCAGCCCCGGCCCGATGTCGGTGCTGGGGACGTGGGTATCGACCACAGAGAGGCCGGTCTCATTGAAGCCGGCGACAAAAACGCCCGGACTGCCAGCGCTGGTGACGAAGGTGTAACGGTAACCTCTCTCCGGCGTGGCGCGGACGACGGTCTGCAGGGGAAGATGCTCGCGGTCATAGTCGCGGTTCTTGGCCAGAACGGGCAGGCCGTCAGCGGTCGCCGGGCCAGTCGCCGCCCAGGTGGTACAGCCTTCCACGGCGGCGGCGGCTTCCTCGTCCAGCCGGCGTCGCGTGGTCAGCACGTCGCGCAGAAAGGCGGCAAGGTTGTAGCGCAGCAATTGCTCGTAGGGGATGTCGAGCCCGGCCGAGAGGCCGCGCAGCAGGTCAATCGTGGCGGGAGAGTGCGCGGCGAGCACGCCGGCCGTCTGGGCGATGAGCTGCTCGAAGGCGGGTCCGGCACCGTCCTGCTGCAGCCGTTCCTCGCCTGCGACGATGCGGCCGAGGATAGCGGGGCGAAGATCGGCCACCTGCCGTCCATGCTGGGCGCCCATTTCCCGATGGCTGCCGCCGACGGCGATGACGCGCACAGCCGATTCAGACATAGAGCCAGCAGGCCACCCGGTGGCCGTCCACGACGACCTCGGGCGGCATCTCCTGCTCGCACTCCGGCCCTTTTTTGGCGAAGCAGCGTGTATGGAACGGGCAGCCTGAGGGTGGGTTGAGGGGACTGGGCACGGTTCCCTCGAGGATGATCCGCTCGCGGCGATATTCTTTGGTGATCCGGGGAATGGCCGCCAGCAAAGCCTGGGTATAGGGATGCCGGGGGTTATCAAAGAGCGAGCCGGTCTCGGCTTCCTCGACGATATGGCCGAGGTACATCACCGCCACGCGATCGCTGAGATAGTTGATCACGCTGAGATCGTGGGCGATGAACAGATAGGTGAGCTGGTATTCCTCCTGCAGCTCCTCAAACAGGTTGATCACCTGGGACTGGATGGAGACGTCGAGCGCAGAGACGGGCTCGTCGGCGACGATGAACTCGGGGCGCACAGCGAGGGCGCGGGCGATGCCGATACGCTGTCGCTGCCCGCCGGAAAACTGGTGCGGGTAAGAGTCGATGTGGCGCTCGCTCAGCCCAACCCGCTTCAACAGGCGCAGCGTCTCAGCCTCTTTCTCACGGTCGCCGGTAACGCCACGCTGGTGGAGGGCCACGCCGATGATATCGCGCACTGTCTTGCGCGGGTTCAGCGAGGAGTAGGGGTTCTGGAAAATGATCTGCGTGACGCGGAAGAAGCTCAACGGCTGGCGCTCGCCATCCTCGGGCTGCGGGGCTACTTCGCCCGATTCGTCGAAAAGCAACTGGGCGGCCCGGCGCGACTCTTCCTCCTCTGCGGCGGTCGCCTCCAGCATCCCGTTGCCGGCGACGAGCCGGTTGCGGAAATAGATCTGTCCAGAGGTCGGCGTGTAGAGACGGGTCAGCACGCGCCCCAGGGTCGTCTTACCACAGCCGCTCTCGCCGACCAGGCCAACCGTCTCTCGCGGGTAAATCTTAAGGTTGACGCCGTCAACTGCTTTCACGACCTGGTCTTTCTGGCGGGCCAGCATTTTGCCGAGCAGGCTGGCGGGGACCGGGAAATACTTGGTGATGTTGCGTGCCTCAACGAGTGGAGGGGCCGGCGGCTGAGGCGCAGGTTCAGCTCCGGGAACGGCGTAGACCGGAGAGACGGTGTCCTGTTCCTGCAGGTTCATGCGGTTTCTTCCTCCACGGTATAGCGCTCCCCGTGCTCAAAGGCGATGCAGCGGGCATAGTGGCCCGGCGTCACGGCGCGCAGGCGCAGGTCCGCCTCCCAGCAGGCTTCCTGGACCTGAGGGCAGCGCGGGGCAAAGGCGCAGCCGGCCGGCAGGGTCGCCAGGTCGGGCACCTCGCCCGGTATCGGGTCAATGCGCTGCGGCTCCCGGCGAATGCGCGGGATGCAGCGCAGCAGTCCCTGGGTATAGGGGTGCTGCGGATCGTAGACGACCTGATCCACGGAGCCGCGCTCGACGATCCGGCCGGCATACATGACGGCGATGCTGTGGCAGAACTCGGCAGCAAGCGCCAGGTTGTGGGTGACCAGGATGATGCTGGTGCCGTGGTCGCGGTTGATGCGCCGCATGACGTCCATAATTTGGGCCTGAATGGTGACGTCCAGCGCCGTGGTCGGCTCGTCGGCGAGGATCAGGGACGGCTCGCAAACGAGACCGATGGCAATCAGCGCGCGCTGCTGCATGCCGCCGGAGAACTGGTGCGGGTAATTACGGTAGCGCGCTTCCGGCGCAGGGATGCCGACTTCGCGCATCACCTCCAGCACCCGCTCTTTCTCCCGGTCGGTGCGCCGGTCAACGCCACGCCGCCCCGGCAGGAGACCGTGCAGCCGCAGGGACTCGCGGATCTGCTCGCCGACCGGGAAAACGGGATTGAGCGTGCTCTGCGGGTCCTGAAAGATCATCGAGATTTCCCGGCCGCGCAGCGCCCTCATCTCGCGGGCCGGCAGGTCGTTCAGGCGCCTGCCTTTATAGCGAACCTCGCCCTGGGTAATCCGGCCGGGGCGGGCAATCAGGTCGAGAATCGAGAGCAGGATGGTGCTCTTGCCACAGCCGGACTCGCCGACGATGCCCAGGATTTCGCCGGGATCCACGCGCAGGTTGACGGCGTTGACGGCGGTCACGACGCCGCGCCGGGTGGGGAAGATCGTGGTCAGCTTGCGTAATTCCAGTAATGGTTCGGGCATAATCACTGCACCTTCAGCCGGGGATCGAGGATGTCGCGCAGCCCTTCGCCGAAAAGGTTGAGGGAGAGGACGAGCAGCACGATTGCCAGGCCCGGCAGGGTGGAGACCCACCAGGCGGTAAGCATCACGTCGCGCCCCTCTGAGACCATCGAGCCCCACGCGGGCGTGGGCGGCTGGATGCCCAGGCCCAGAAAGCTCAGCGAGGCTTCGGTGACGATGAAGAAGCCCATACGCAGCGTGGCGAGCACGAAGACCGACTGGACGATGTTGGGCAGGATTTCGGTGGCGATAATCGCCGGGTGGCTCCGGCCGAGGGCGCGCGCAGCTTCCACGTACTCGCGTGTCTTCTCGCTCATGATCTCCCCGCGCGTCAGGCGGAAGAACTCGACCCAACCCTTAAAGGTCAGGGCCAGGATGAGGTTGCCGAAGCCGGGGCCGATGAAGGCCATCATGGCGATGGCGAAGATGAGAAAGGGAAAGGCCATGAGCAGGTCGGCAAAGCGCGAGAGCAGGGTATCAAACCAGCCACGGTAGTAACCGGCAAGCGCGCCGAGCGTCGAGCCAATGGCGACAGAGATGGCGACGGTGAGGACGCCGACGAGAAGGGAGATGCGCGCGCCGAAGATAATACGCGTCAGCAGATCGCGGCCCTGCATATCGGTGCCAAGCGGGAAATCAGCCTGCCCGCCCTCGGCCCAGGCCGGTGGGAGCAGGCGCTGGCGCAGACTGCCGATCTCGGGATTGTGAGGCGTCAGGTAGGGAGCGAAGATGGCGGCCAGGATGAAGAGCAGGACGATGATGCCGCCGGTGAGCGCCACAGGATGGCGCGCCAGCTCGCCGAGGAACTCGGCCAGGCGACGCCAGCGAACGGCGGCCCGCTCTTGCCAGTGATGGGGCCGGCCTATGGTTTCGACGGGAGCAGAAGAGGCCATCACAAAGTCCTTACTGCCGATAGAACGAACACGCTGCGCGGCAGCCTACAGCGTGATCTTGGGATTCAGATAGGTGTACAGGACGTCCACCGCCAGATTGGCGAGGACAAAGGTCAGCGCGTAGACCATCACCGCGCCCTGGATGAGCGGGAAATCGCGGTTGAAGATGGCGTCCACGACGAGCCGGCCCAGCCCGGGCCAGCCGAAGACTGTTTCCACAATCATGTTGCCGCCGAGGAGGACGCCAACCTGGAGGCCGACGACGGTGACGGTGGGAATCAGCGCGTTGCGCAGCGCATGTTTGACGATCACCCGGCCTTCGGGCGCCCCTTTGGCGCGGGCCAGCTGGACAAAGTCAGACCGAAGAACCTCCAGCATGCTGGAGCGCAGGACGCGGGCGACGATAGCCGCCACGGAAGCGGCCAGGGTGAACGAGGGCAGGGCCAGGTGCCTGAGCGCACTGACCAGCGCCGGCCAGTTGCGCGTGAGCACGCTGTCGATGAGATAGAAGCCCGTGATGTGCTGCAGTGATATGTCTGAGCCGATGCGGCCCTGAACAGGCAGCCAGCCGAGCGACACAGAGAAGATCAGGATAAGCACGATGCCCAGCCAGAAGCCGGGCATGGAGATGCCGACAAAGGATACGCCCATGCTCAGCCGGTCGAGCAGCGAGTTCTGGCGCACAGCGGAGATGATGCCGATGGGAAAGGCGATGACGAGAGCCAGGAAGAGCGCGCCGCCCGCCAGCTCGATGGTCGCCGGCAGCCGGCTGCTGACCAGCTCGGTTACCGGCCGCTTCTGGGTGTAGGAATAGCCGAGGTCGCCCTGGAAGGCATCGCGCAAGAAATACCAGAGCTGGGTTGTGATGGGCTCGTCGAGATGGAACTCGCTGCGCAGCTGCTCGATCTCACCGGCAGAGATCGCGCCGCCCTGGCCCATCATGATATCCACCGGATCGCCCGGCGTCATGCGGATGAAGACAAAGACAATGATGGCTACGCCGAGCATGATAGGCACGGCGTAGAGCACGCGTTCGATGATTTTGACTGCACGCATCTACTTTCCTGCCACGGCGAGAGGGTGGGCGGCGTGCCGGCGGCATCCGCCCGTACCCTCCCATCCGGATAGACCTGGTGTTAAGGAGCTAGGCAGACGTCGTGTAGATTGATGCGGCCATCGGAGGCCGGCTCCCAGTTCTGAACTCGCTCCGAGCTGCCTTCGGCCACTTCGGGCAGCACGAGGAAGACAGCCGGCGCATCGTCATAGACGAGCTGCTGTGCTTCGTCGTAGATTTCCTGGCGCGTTGCCTCGTCGGCCTCTACCTCGCCGGCTCTGATCAGCTCGTCCACCCGCTCATTGCTGTAGCAGGAGAAGTTGCCACGACCATACGGCTCGCCGGCGACGACAGAATGCCATTTGGCTTCAAAATGACCCACGGGGTCAAATGCTGAGTCGCCCCAGTCGTCGAGAAATGCCTGCCGCTCACAGGCGAGAAGCTGAGGCTGTACAACGCTATATTCCCAGAAGCGGACGCCGGCGTCAATACCAATCTCGCGGAACATGGAAGCCAGCGCCTCGGCCTGGGGCCGCCACAGCTCGATGGTGTCGATGGTGAAGGCAAAGGGCTGCCCATTGCGGTCCAGGATGCCGTTGCCGTCGCTGTCGGTCCAGCCGGCCTCTTCGAGCAGGGCCAGGGCCATGTCGGGGTCGTAGGGGTACGGCTCCAGATCCTCGTTGACGTAGTTGTTGAAAGGCGAGAGCGGGCCCGGCAGAGGCACGGCGCGACCGCCGTAGATCGCTTCGATGAGCAGATCTTTGTCTACCGCGTAGTTCAACGCGTGCCGGACGTTAACGTCTTCAAAGAGTGGATCGCTCACGTTAAGCTGCAGCCAGATCGGCTCGGTGCTGGCGGCGGTCTTCACGTCCACCCCCGGCGTCTGATCCAGCGTATCGACCAGCTCGCTGGGCACGTTCTGGATAATGTCCACTTCTCCGGCGAGCAGAGCAGCGGCGCGGGTGGAGGCTTCCGGAATGACCCGGAAGATGACGCGCTCGACGCAGGCCAGATCGGCCGGCTCCAGATCGGGGGCGCCGCCCCAGTAATCGTCAAAACGCTCCATCACAATCTGGTCGTCCAGCTGCCCTTCGACAAACTTGAAGGGGCCGGTGCCGATAGGATGGGCGATGAAGCCCTCCGTGCCGACCTCTTCCAGATAATCCTTAGGGACAATTTGCTGGTGGACCAGCAGCTGCATGGCCGGGGGCCACACGCCGGTGAAGTGCATGCGCACCGTGTAGTCGTCCACCATCTCTACCGACTCCAGCGGCGCAATCAGACCCTTGCGCGGCGACGTATGCGGCTCTGGATACTCGATGGCGTTCTCGTTGATGATGCGCTCGAAGGTGAAGACGACGTCTTCGGCGGTCAGTGCTTCCCCGTTGTGGAAGGTGACGCCCTCGCGGATTTTCACTTCCAGCGTCGTGTCGTCCACCCAGTTCATCTCTTCAGCCAGCTCGAGATGCACGCCGCTGCCGGTGTCGCGCGTCACCAGCCCGTCAAACATGTTGCGCAGCACCGTCTCCGAGTTGCGGTCCCGGTGGTCTGCCGGGTCCAGCGAAGTCGGCGCCGAGGCCAGGGCCACGATGAGGGTGGTGCGGCCCGGCTCTGCCGTGGGCGTAACGAGGATTTCCTGCGCTACCTCCACCACACGTGTCTCGATGAGGGTGACGGTCTCACCCTCGACGAGTCGCGTCACTTCCACTTCGACCTGCTCAAATATCGTTTCTGGCTCAGCACTACAGGCGGCGAGCGCCGCAATGGCGAGCAGCAGCACGATCACGCTTGTTACCGAGATCCATTGGCGATTTCGTTTCATCTCTTTCCTCCCTCAAATCAGTACCTGCACGATAGACAATGCGGCTACACCGCAGGCCGGAATAAAAAGCCCTCTGTCGTCTGTCCGCGAATCATCACCTCCTTTCGTTCGCTCTGGAACGGTCTGATCAACTGCCCGAGCCGCTGCGGCGCCGCCGGTCCCGGCACGGCCAGTTCATGCCGGTACGGCGGCGGCTGTCTGTGTTGCCGCGTGCAGCGGCACCAGCTTGCGGCGGATAACCCGCAGCGCCCGCTCGGGATCGATGCGCCCGTAGAGGCCGCCGAGGATGGAGACGAGATAAGAGGCATCCAGCAGCACCGGCCCATCCGGCCGTAACACGTGGGGCTCAGCCGGGTTGTAGAGCGCGCCGCGGGCGATCAGGTTTAGATCGCTGAGAAGGGCCGGATCGCCGCTCTGCAATTTGTGGTAGATCGTGCCGCCGATGAGGATCGTCGTCACTGGCTGGTTGAAGAAGTTCACGCCGTACTGCATGAAGTAGGTTTCGGTCTCCTGCACGTGCCCCAGGTTGCGTTCCGTGGCCACAGCCATAATCTCGCCCGCCAGGAACGAACGGGCAGCGTTCTCCAGGCGTGACCGGGGCATCTGCAACGGGTGGGCCGAGACCCAACTCAGATAGGCGTCGAGATCGACGGTTATGCCCTGTCCATTCTGGGAGATGAAGCGGTAGAATTGGTCGTCGGCGCTGAGGGCAGTCCCGGCAAAGTTCTCGCTCAGAAAGGCGTCGAGGTCGCGGTTCGTACGGCCGTCCTTGAAGCGCTCCAGCTCCTTGACGTTCTCGGCATTGTAGCTGAGACCGTACTTGCCCTCCACCCGCCGGTAGGCCAGCGGTGTGTTGGGCGTCTTGAGGATGGTGCGCTTCAGCCGCTTGCGCCGGTCCTCGCCGGGGTAGGCGTAGAGCGGGTTGTCCAGCACGTTGGAGTAGAAGTCGGTGGTCGCGCCGCCGATGTCCAGGGCCATGACGTTGCCCAGGCCCGGCTCGTTGCCATAGCCCTTGGCCAGAAGGTTGATGCCCCGGAAGGCCGCGCGCGGCGTGGGAATGAACTTCTCGTCCATATACTCTTCGACCACGTCAAAGCCCTTGCCGCGAATGATCACCGTCTGGAACAGCTCGCGAATGGCCTCGTTGACGACCTCGATGCGGAACTGGTTGACCTCGGGCATCACGTTCGCCGTGACGCGGATATCAACGCCGTTGTCCCGGAAGATACGCTCCACTTCCGCGCGGATGTCCTGGTTTCCGGCGTAGATCACGGGCACGCCGTAGTCGCTATAGGTCGCCAGGTGGGCATGCTCGGCAAGCATGCGCGCGTTGTGTAGCTGTGTCTCGGTGTCGCCGCCATTGTCCACCCCGCCGGCGAGCAGGATGATTTCAGGCCGGTCGTCTTCGTAAATGGCCCGTGCCTGCTCCGCCGACAGCTTGCCGTCGTAGCTATTAAGCAGCTTGGCGCCGGCCGTCAGCGCGGCGAGGTCGGCGGCGAAGCCACTTTCCTGCTTCACCAGGCTGACGGTGACCATCTTCAGGCCACCCTTGGCGCTGGAGCAGGGCAGGCGCACGTCGTACTGGCTCATGGCCCGCTCCAGCGGCTGCCAGTCCTGCCGCTCCCGGCATTCGGCGAGCACGCCCATGCCGTCGGCCAGGCCGACGCGGATGTCGTCTGGCGTCGTTGGCACGTAGCTGAGGGAGAACGCCTCGGTGGCAGCGTCGAAAAGGCCGATTTTGGTGAAGGTGCTGCCGAAGTCCACGACCAGCGCCTTGAGCCGGTCCAGCTCGCCGGGACGCACGCCGGCCCGCCGCCGCGCCTCGTCGATCACCACGTCGTCGATGGCCTCGACCTCCTCGACAATGTGGTTCTCGTCGTCGGCCTGCTGGATCGATTCGTCGAAGTACCAGGGGAAGCGCTCGCGCACCTTGTCCACGCGCTCGAACTCGTTACTGACTTTTTCGCCGTAGATCTCGTCGATGCGGCACATGCCGTCAACTACCTTCGTGCGGCAGGCGCCCGCCAGCTCGTAGCGGCGGTCGATAACGGTGATGTGCGGCGCCTGGTAGAGGCCGGTCTGCAGGCCGAGGTCCATCGTGTCGGGGCTGATCAGGCCGCAGGTTCCTGTGCGGTAGTTCTCCTCGTCCACGAACGAGAGCAGCATGGTCTCGAAGTTGCGCTCGGCGTCCTCAGAGGGCTCTTTGGCCCACTCCCAGAAATTATCGACTGTCACAGGTCCGCGATAGCCGCCGAGCAGCGCGCCGTGCAGCAGATTGTAGGCCGCGCCTTCCTTCAGCTCGCGCCTGCGTTTCTGCACCACCGGGTCTGACCAGACGTCAGGCACGTTTCCTTTCTTGAAGTCCCAGCAAACCTGCTTGGCAATCTCGCATGATTCGATGATGTCCTCGGCCTTGGCCTCGTGATGGGCCTCGGGGAAGGAGACGACGTGTAAGATGTCGGGGTCCATGTAGAGCTGGGTGTAGATGCCAAAGGCAAGATGGCCCTTCGCCTGGTGCAGGTTCGGCGGGAAGCTCGGCAGGCCGGAACGGGTTTCGCGGATGATGTTGAAGTCGTAATGGCGCGTCAGCGGCTCGATCAGCTCGTAGGCCGCGCACATCTTGGCCAGGTCGTCCATGGCGCTGATTTCGGGCGGCAGCTCAAACATCATCTGCATGACATAATGTTTGATACCCATCTTCAGGGCGATGACGGCGACCAGCACGTGATCGGTCACCTGCATATCGTCGGAGGCGTAGCGCAGGCCCCACTGGTGCGGATCGTTGATCTCCAGCGGCTTACCCCGTTCGGCCCACCAGCGAATCGTATCGTAGTGCTCGCGGAAGCTATCGCGGATGGAAATCGGCCCCCGCCCGTCCAGCTCATTGTAAAAGAAAATGGGGACGGCCGGGAAGGCCATGTTAAGATGCTCTTCCCAGAGCTGGGCCAGGGTAACCAGCTCGTCGGTGCCGGTGTAGATACGGGTCAGGGGGAAGTTGCCGCGCCGCGAGGCCACCTTGAGCCGCTTCAGATCCTCGATGGCCCGGATGGGCGCGCCGCCCTGCCCGCGCAGATATTTGTCGGGGTCTTCTTCGCCACGGATGAACTTGGCCAGCATCTCCTGCGAGGGCTGGTCGGGTGCCAGCGAAACGATCTCAAACGCGCCGGCTTCGGCCAGCTTCTCAATCGCGGCGACCGTGGGATCAATCGTCTCGGCGGCGATGCCAATATGGGCGCGGATGATCGGCCGGTTATCCCGTTCGCGAACCTGGCGGATGCGCTCTACCAGGAAGTCTGACCACTCGACGTTGTCCTCATGGGCGGAGCCGGTACGCCCTTCGGCGAAGTCCTCCAGCTCCTCCATCGTGATGTAGTCGTCGGCCACCAGCTCGAAGAAATGGTGGAAGTTTTCCCTGTCCGCGTAAGCTGCGGCGACGGCGTCGAGGTCGAAATGGCGCTCCTGTTCCGGTGTGAACTCGTCCGGCTCGAGCGGCAGGCCCGTCATGGCGCGGACGACGTTCGCCGCGGGGCGCAACCCGCTGAAGGCGTAGCGGATGCCGCTCTCGCGAGGGTGAATGCCGTACCTGGTCGCCAGCTCCACGAACTCGGTGATCAGCTTGTCGATGTGCAGGTCGCCGAGGCGCATGGAGATGCCCACGACTTCGGGGCGCGCCTCGCGGATCTTGTTGATCACTTCGGGAATGGGCACGGCCGGGCCCAGCTTGACGCTGACGTAACCGCTGCCGCGATCTTCCATCCAGTCGGCAAATCCTTCGACGCCTAGGTTATGGACGCAGGCGCCGATAGCGCCGACCATGACCCGCCTCTTTGCTTCCTCGCCCGGAAAATCCTTCGCTTTCATTGTCATCGTTACCATCCACTTTACAGTTGAATTGGCTGAGAACCGGCGAGCTGCGCCAGCTCCCAGACGTCAAAACACTGGGGAGCACGCGTGCCGGTGGACGAACCGGCGGGCAGAAAGCGACGTCCAAGCCGCTCTTCTGCCCAACTAATCACACTGTCCAGGGCCGGCGTGCGCACACCGGCGAGCCTGGCGATGCCGTGGACGACGACGAGACCGTAGGGTACGTCTTCGGCCAGGTAGCGCGCGCTGAAGTCCACGACGTAATGCCCATCCGTGGTCAGACGGGTGGGCACGCGCAGGCCGGCGTAGGCCCGGTTGGTCGTGAAGGCGCTGGCCAGGTTGCTATCGTCGGCAATGTCGCCCGCGTAGGCGCGGCAGACCCAATCGTAAAGCGGCAATACCTCGCTCGCGTTGAAGTCCGGCAGGGCCGCCGCCAGCGCCGCCGCCAGCGCCTGGATGTCGTCGCTCATCGCCTGCAGCTTCCCGGCCGTAAAATCGTCCACACCCTGGTAGAACAGGGGCACGTCTTCCCGAGCATAGACGGCCTCTTCCCGCCCGTAACAGAGGCCGTACATGATGCCGGGATGGATAATCTGCCCGGTATTGGCCAGAGTCAGGGCGAGGAACGAGCTGACCGGCTGTATCGGCACGTTCAGGAGAGATGAAAGAAGCCCGGCCATTTCCGCCGCCTCGGCCGCCGGGTAGCTTGCCAGGTCGGCCACCGCCTTCGTGCCCAGCACGGCGACCTCTTCGCCGTAGCGCGTGATGCGACAGGCCCAGGGCAGCGTCTGCAGGCCAAAGAAGCGGGGCGTACGGCCGGCGCGGTGCAGGAGCGCCGTCGCCTGGTAGTCGAAGCCGCCTCGCGCCGGCAGAACGCCAACCGTCGCCCCGGCGTCGAGATATGGCGCGATGGCTTCCAGCGTTGGGCCGTGGGCGAACGCCGGCAGGGCCAGCAGGACCAGATCGGAACCGGGAATCACCTCGGCCGCGTCTGCGCTGATGGTCTGCGGCCTGCCCGCCACGATCCGCCCATCCGCGTAGGTCACGCGCATCTCGCCCTGCTGCAGGATTCCCTGTCGCAGCCGCTCTGCCTCCCCGGCCAATGGCGCATAGACGCGCACCTCCCGGCCGGCGCTGGCGATGAGCGGGATGAGGACGTGGGCAGCGTTACCGCCGCCGCAGACCGTGACCGCAGGCATCGCTCATTCCTCCTGCAGATGTCCATGCTGCCGGTATACGGCGTCGATGCGCTGGAGCGCTTCCACGCTGCGTTCCGGCTGGTAGGCGGCTACGGCAGCCGCCAGCAGATCGACGAGGGCGACGATACCCAATAGCGAACGCCCGTGGACGGCTCCTTCCGTGGTGGCGAACAGGGTGTGGTGGCTGTAACGGGTTATGGATGCGACAGGGCTGTCGGTGAGGGCGATGCAGGTGAGGCCGGCTTCATAGGCGGCCTGCACCGCCTCGACCGTGCTGCCAATGTAGCGCCAGATGGAGATGCCGATCACCACATCATCCTTCTGCATCTGCGAGATCTCCAGCAGCGGGCGCAGGCCGGCCTCGGTGAAGGCCCGCGCCGAGAAGCCGAGCATGGAGAAGGCATACTCGGCCAGCAGCGCGGAACCGGCAGAAAGGCCACCGGCGAAGATGCAGATGCGCCGCGCGCGGCAGAGCGCGCTGACAATCTGCTCCAGCTCGGCCGGGTGGACCTGTTCGAGCGTCTGGCGAACGTTGCCAACGCCGAACTGGGCGACCATTTCGCGCAGCCCGACGGAAAAGGAGTTGCCGCCGGCAACGCGCTCAGCCATCTTCTGGGCAGCGGTGCGGAACTGCGGAAAGTGGGAGCGCACGGCCGACTGAAGGTCGGGGTAGCCGTCGTAGCCAAGGGAGCGGGCGAAGCGGACGACGGTCGCGGCGCTGGTGCCGACCTGGGCAGCCAACTCGTCGGCGGAGGCAAAGGCCACGACTTCCTCTGAGTCGAGGATAAAACGCGCCAGCCGGCGCTGTTTGGGGGATAGGGAGTCAAAAACGGCGAGGATGTTATCCCGTACTGCAGAGGCCATTCCCTTCTATCCTCTCACACACTGAATGCGTTGCAGAAGAGTCTAGCATGGGCACGGCCGGGATGCAACAGGAATTTCAATTTTCCCACATCTGAAACGACCATTTCACAGCCTCCTCACTGCTCCTCATCTTTTCGCCGCCTGAACTTGCCTGTACACTACGCTATCATGGACGGCGAAGGCGCTGAGTGGCGGTGCGATCGCTGTGGTTTTCCGATGGTCGAGTGGAACTGCAAAGTCAGCTGTGTGAACTGCGGGCAGCGCTGGGATTGCAGCGATCTGACCATCTGGGTGGGAGACGGCCGGTCGCGCCGCGCGCGCCAGCGATCAGACCAGGCTCGGGAAGGGCGGGACAGGGATGATCGTCCGGCGGATTGAGGGGACCGGCGCCGTCGATCTTTCGCCCCTGGGCCGGTGCGCGCAGCGGCCCAGACAGGCGCACCGGGTAGTGGGAAGCCGGGTGTGGATGGCCGTCGAGGGAGGCCGGGCGTGGGGTTACGTCCTGACGGCGCCCCTCCCTGGTCTGCCCGGCCTGCATGAGATCGAGTTCTTTGTTGCCCCGGCGCGTCGCCGGCAGGGGATTGGCAGCCTGCTCTGGCAGGCCGCCAGCGCGGAGGTGGCAGGAGAACCGGACGTACTGAGCGTTTCAGCCGCGCTTGACAGACGGGGCGGGGCGCTGGCCCGTTTTCTGGCGGCCCAGGGTTTCCGGCCGGAGCATGTGGAGTGGGAGATGCGGCTCGAGCGATTGGACGATCTCGCGGCGCCGTTCTGGCCTGCCGGTTACGAAGCGGCTACGTTCTCCCGGCCGGAGGCGATCACAAAGTTCAGCGCCGTGTACGACGCGAGCTTTGGCCCGGAGCCCTGGTACCAGCCGTTCAGTTCCGGCGAGGTGGCCGAGGCGCTGGAGGCGGCCAGCGATCTGCTTTTTGCGGTGAATGGCGGCGAGCCTGTCGGCGTGGCCTGGACGCGGGTGGAGGGTGAGTTAGGGGTGGTCGAACCGATCGGGGTCGTGCCAGCGCACCAGGGGAGAGGAGTGGGGAAGGCGCTGCTGGTTACGGCCCTGTCAGCCATGCGCCGCCGTGGGGCAGAGGCGGCACGGCTGGGCGTCTGGAAGGACAACCGGCCGGCCATTGCCCTCTACCGGCAGCTGGGCTTCCGGCGCAGCGGCAGCCGAACCTACGTCGCCTACGACTTCGGCGCGTCGCCGGCCGGGCGCCGGTTGCGGTAGAGATCGGGATCGACGACTTCGGCCATCGCCTCATAGTGCAGGCGGTTGCCCAGAAAATCGTTGACGCGACGCGCCTCACTCTCGGGATCGGCAAGGACATCGCTGTAATGGACGTAGAGGACGTCGAAGTTGGGCTGCTGAGCCAGCCAGCCGCGTACCTGCTCCACGTGCCGGGCGAACAGCTCGGCCATGCGCGCGTCGTCCATCTTTTCCGCATCCTCGCCACGATGGGCGAGCATCTTGCGCTGCGACGCCAGGATCTCCGGCATGTGCCGTTCCATGAAGATAACCCGGTAGTCGTAATCGGCGGGCAGGTGCTGCAGCAGAGCCGAGATCACCTTCACCGCTTTGCCCTCGGCCTCTGGCAGCCAGCCCGTATCACCCTTGTCCAATTGCTTGACGCGCTCAAGCTCGTAGTATCCCTTCGGGTTGTCGCGGTCAGCCGCGCGCAAGGCGTCGGTTAGCGGCGGGATGCCGCCGGCCTCCAGCATCTTCATCATCATCGACGTACCCGACCGGGGCAGGCCGGAGACGACGACCAGACTCTTGCGCCGCTCCGGGCGCCGCAGCTTGCGCAGAAAAGACACCAAAACCTCGCTAAATCTCCCAGCTCATGCTGGCGCCAAGCGCCTGCATCGTCTCGACAAAGCCGGGGAAGCTATCGGACACACAATCGGCATCCAGCACGCGCACCGGCCCGGTCGCCATCAGGCCGGCGACGGCGAGCGCCATGCCCAGGCGGTGGTCGCCGTGGCTGCTGACCGTGCCGCCACGCGGGCGAACGGGACCGTGGATGGTGAATCCGTCGGCCGTTTCGGCAATGGGAATACCCAGGAGGCGCAGCTCGCCGGCCAGAACGCCGATACGGTCCACTTCCTTGACCCGCAGCTCGACCGCATCGCGCAGGGTACTCGCACCGGCCGCCTGGCTGGCGGCGACGGCCCAGATGGGGAACTCGTCGATGGCGCGCACGACCACGTCGCCGGATACAGATGTGGCGTGCAACTCGTCGAAGCGGGCCGTCAGGTCGGCCACCGGCTCGCCGCCACTTTCGCGCTCTGCCTCGACGGAGACGGAAGCGCCCATGTTGGCGAGCAGCTCGAGAATACCCGTGCGCGTGGGATTCACGCCGACGCCCTCGACGCGAATGGCTGAGCCCGGCAGAAGCGTAGCGGCGACAAGCGGGAAGGCCGCCGAGGAGATATCGCCGGGAACGACCATCTGCAGGGGGCGCAGGCGGCGCTTGCCGGCCGGCAGGCGCACCCAGTGGCGGCCCGCACGCAAGGGCACACCCATCGCCGCCAGCATGCGCTCCGTATGGTCGCGGGCCGGGCCGGGCTGGCGGACGCGGGTGGCGCCGCGGGCATAGAGCGCCGCCAGCAGCACGGCGCTCTTGACCTGAGCGCTGGCGACGGGCAGGCGGTAGCGGATGCCGGATAGCGACGCGGGGTTGATCGTCAGCGGCGCATGGCCGTCTTCGCTTTCAATGACGGCGCCCATCGCCTGCAGCGGCGTGACGATGCGGCGCATGGGACGGCGCCGCAGCTGCTCGCTGCCGTCGAGCACAGAGGGGAAGGGCTGCCCGGCGAGAATGCCGGCGAGCAGACGGATGCAGGTGCCGGCGTTGCGGCAGTCGAGTGGGGCGGCGGGCGGCTGCAGGCCGCACAATCCCTGTCCCTCGACAGTCAGCGACCAGGCGTTGGGCTCGTCCTCGGAGACCGTAATGGGCACGCCCAGGGCGCGCATCACCTCCAGCGTCGCCAGCGTATCGCCCGCCGGAAGCCAGCCCTCGACGCGGCTCTGTCCCTCGGCGATGGCGCTGAAGAGCACGGCGCGATGGCTGATCGACTTGTCGCCGGGCACGCGAATGGTCCCGCGCAGCGGCGTCTGCTGAGGAGAGACGAGGAGGTCAGCCATCAGTCCTGGCGCCTGCTAGGGCTCGAGGCGCGAGACCGGAGGACGCCCCTTGAGTTTCGCCTGCTCCAGAGCATGGTGGATGAGCAGGTGGTTGTGGCGGCGCATGAACGCTTCCTCCGTGGCCTCCGGATGAGCGATTGCATCTTCGGCGCGCGCCGCCGCCAGCTTCTCGCGGAGGTCGTCAATCTCGTCCTGGGGCAGGTAGGCGGCGCCCGGCCCTAACTCCAGCCTGTCGAGAACAGGCTGGAGGCGCGCCAGGATGACGTCGCCGACGCTGACCTGCCCGCGACCGCCGGGCTCGTAGACGTCGTAGCGCTCGCCGGTGAGGAAATCTTCCAGGTGCAGCGTCTGCCCGTCGTAGCCGCGCAGGGTATAAGCGCCGGCCGGGGCGCCGCGCAGCCAGCTCTCCAGCACCTGCTGCTGCTCGCGCGAGAGATCTTCCCACTGCTCGCGGCGATAGACGTCCACGACGCGCTCCCCGTCACCTTCCGGCAGGTAGTCAAAGGCAAACCAGTCGAAGAAACGCAGCGCCTCGTTCTCGCTCATCTCCTCGGCCGTCTGCAGGTCATAATAGCCGTTCCAGTAGAGGGGCAGCGCCCGCCCAAAGGGAATGGCGAAGCGCTCGTCCTGGGCGAACTCGAGCAAGTCCTGGCGCAGATAGTGGGCGGCCTGCCTGTAGGCGCGCTCCGCGCGGGCAATCTCCTGATCGGCCTGCAAGTGGCACTTCTTGTACTTCAACCCGCTGCCGCAGTAGCAGGGATCGTTACGGCCTGGTTTCTCCTGGGTGGTCACGTCTCTTTCTCCAGCTCGACAAGAATAGGAAGCAGCTCGCTCAGGGTGGTGATGGTGTAATCAGGTACGACGCCGTCCAGGTCGCGCTCCAGGTGCGGCGGGTCGAGGAGCACGCTGATCAGCCCCGCGTCGTTCGCTCCGCGGATGTCATGCTCCGGCCGGTCGCCGACGAAGACGGCCCGCTCAGGTTCCGTGTCCAGATGCTCCAGCGC
>Ga0123332_1002090_pt1 | contig 19186 bp, 15 predicted proteins | sample BioC12SIPDNA_4_FD_89958 | JGI IMG/M metagenome (GOLD analysis project Ga0123332, IMG submission 89958) | Anaerobic biogas reactor microbial communites from Washington, USA - Biogas_R2_A C12 SIP DNA | ecosystem: Engineered > Bioreactor > Anaerobic > Unclassified | place: Washington, USA...
CCACCGGGCGCGTCGTGTTGTGCTCCCAGTGGCCACCGGGCGCGTCGTGTTGTGCTCCCAGTGGCCACCGGGCGCGTCGTGTTGTGCTCCCAGGGTCCACCGGGTGCGTCGCGCGTCGTTCGACCCGCTCAGCCCGCCCCGGGCACCGCGCCGTAGACCGAGAACGACACCGCAACGTAGTGCGCGGCGAACGCCACGATCGTGAACGAGTGGAAGATCTCGTGGAACCCGAACCAGCGGGGGGAGGGGTTGGGGCGCTTGGTGCCGTAGACCACGGCGCCGAGCGTGTAGAGCAGGCCGCCCGCGGCGATGAGGGTCACCACGACGGCGCCACCGTTGCGCCAGAAACCGGGCAGGTAGAAGACGGCCACCCACCCGAGAGCGACATAGACGGGCGTGTAGAGCCAGCGCGGCGCACCGACCCACAGGACCCGGAACAGCACCCCGGCGATGGCACCGCCCCACACGAGCCAGAGCAGGGTGCGGCCCTGGCCCGGGGGGAGGAGCAGCACGGCGAACGGCGTGTAGGTGCCCGCGATGATCAGGAAGATGTTCGCGTGGTCCAGGCGCTTGAGGACGGCGCTGGTCCGTTCGCTGAAGTGGCCGGACCCACGGTGGTACAGCGCTGACGTGCCGAACAGCAGCACGGCGGTGATGGCGAAGACGGCAGCGGCGACCCGTGCCGTGGTGGTGGGGGCGAGCGCGACGAGGACGATCCCGGCCGCCAGCGCGAGCGGGGTGGTGCCCAGGTGGAGCCAGCCGCGCAGCTTGGGCTTGATCGTGGCGACCACGTCCTTGGCGGCGTCCTTGACCTCGCCCGCCGTCTCCCGGACCTCCTGCACCGCGGACTCGGTCGCTCGCTGCACGCGGCGACGATTCTCGGGGTGCGTGGGGGTCGGTTCCATGAGGAAACCATAACCTACGGAACCGTAGGTTACCAAGGCGTAACCGTGAATTCTTCACGAACTCCGCACAGCCACCCGCCGGCGCGACGAGTAGGTTAGGCCGCATGCGTTCTCCCCGCGACCTGCTCTACCAGGTGTACAACAGGTCGCTGACCAAGCACCTCCCGGTCGATCGCATGCCGCGGCACGTGGGAGTCATGCTGGATGGGAACCGGCGCTGGGCCAGGGCTCGGGGGGCCGACACCGCGCACGGGCACCGGGCAGGGGCCGACAACATCGCGCCGTTGCTGGACTGGTGCGAGGAGGCCGGCGTCGAGGTCGTCACGCTCTGGCTGCTCTCGACCGACAACCTGCGACGCGACGCGCGGGAGGTCGAGCCGCTGCTGCGCATCATCCAGGACGTCGTGACCGAGCTGGCCGAGCCCCGGCACTGGCGGATCAACCTGGTCGGCGCGGCGCACCTGCTCCCGGACGACACGGTGCAGGTGCTGCGCGCGGCCGTGGAGCGCACGGCGGAGGTCGACGGCATGGTCGTCAACGTGGCGATCGGTTACGGCGGCCGCCAGGAGATCGCCGACGCCGTCCGGTCGCTGCTGGCCGAGGCTGCCGAGAAGGGGACCTCCGTCGAGGAGCTCGCCGAGACCCTCCAGGTCGAGGACATCGCCGAGCACCTCTACACCAAGGGCCAGCCCGACCCCGACCTGGTGATCCGCACCAGCGGGGAGCAGCGGCTCGGGGGCTTCCTGCTGTGGCAGAGCGCGCACAGTGAGTTCTACTTCTGCGAGGCCTACTGGCCCGACTTCCGCAAGGTGGACTTCCTGCGGGCACTACGGGCGTATGCCGAGCGCGAGCGGCGCTTCGGCAGCTGACGGGCGTCGTGGGTCGCCATCCGGTGCGCCCGGTCGGGAGGAGGGGAGGTGGTGGCTGGCGGGTGAACCGACGGTGACGGTTTGACGGACCTTCGCGCCACGCCGACCGAATGCCCCGGATGGAGCCGGACAAGGTCCTACGGTCGGAAGTGACGCAGGACACCCGTCCTCGTTCGGGAGGCCCACCAGATGGAGCGACAGCTCTGGGCGGGGGGCCGGCACCGGCACCTCGGCCACCTGGCCAGGGTCCGGTCCCGGTCAACCCACCGCCACCACGCGTAGCGTCAGCACGCGTGCAGGGAGAGTCGACATGGCATCCACCACCAGCCGATCCGCTACCCGTTCCACGCGTGCCCGTGCCACCAAGTCCGTGCAGACCAAGACCTACGTCCTGGACACCTCCGTGCTCCTGTCCGACCCGCGGGGCATGCTGCGCTTCGCCGAGCACCAGGTCGTGCTGCCGATCGTCGTGATCACCGAGCTGGAGGCCAAGCGGCACCACCCGGAGCTGGGCTACTTCGCCCGCGAGGCCCTGCGGCAGCTGGACGACCTGCGCGTGAAGCACGGTGGGCTCAACGAGCCGGTGCCGGTCGGTGCCGAGGGCGGGACTCTGCGGGTCGAGCTCAACCACACCGACCCCGCCTCCCTGCCGGCGGGCTTCCGCCTTGGCGACAACGACTCCCGCATCCTGGCCGTGGCCTGCAACTTCGCCGCGGAGGGGCACGACGTGACGGTGGTGAGCAAGGACCTGCCGATGCGCGTCAAGGCCTCCGCGTGCGGGCTGGACGCCCAGGAGTACCGCGCCGAGCTGTCCGTCGACTCCGGCTGGACCGGGATGGCCGAGTTCGAGGTCGACGACGCGCAGATGGCGACGCTCTACGAGACCGGACGCCTGGAGCATGACGGCGCCCGGGACCTGCTCGTCCACACCGGGCTGACCGTGCTCGGTCCCTCGGGCAGCGCCCTCGCCCGGGTGGCACCCGACCACGCGGTTAAGCTGGTGCGCGGCGACCGCGACGCCTTCGGGCTGCACGGCCGCTCCGCGGAGCAGCGCATCGCCCTCGACCTGCTGCTGGACCCGGACGTGGGCATCATCAGCCTGGGCGGGCGCGCCGGCACCGGCAAGTCGGCCCTGGCGCTCTGTGCCGGCCTCGAGGCCGTGATGGAACGGCGTCAGCACCGCAAGGTGATCGTCTTCCGACCGTTGTATGCCGTGGGGGGCCAGGATCTCGGATACCTCCCGGGCACCGAGAACGAGAAGATGGGTCCCTGGGCCCAGGCGGTCTTCGACACGCTCGGGGCCGTGGTGTCCCGGGAGGTCGTGGAGGAGATCATCGACCGCGACATGCTCGAGGTCCTGCCCCTGACGCACATCCGCGGTCGGTCGCTGCACGACGCTTTCGTCATCGTCGACGAGGCCCAGTCGCTCGAGCGCAACGTGCTGCTGACCGTGCTCTCCCGGATCGGCCAGAGCTCCCGCGTCGTCCTGACCCACGACGTCGCCCAGCGCGACAACCTGCGGGTGGGCCGCCACGACGGGGTGGCCGCCGTGATCGAGACCCTCAAGGGCCACCCGCTCTTCGCGCACGTGACGCTGCACCGCAGCGAGCGCAGCCCGATCGCGGCCCTGGTCACCGACCTGCTCGAGGGCGGGGAGGGTCTGGTCTGATCGTGAGCGAGGTCCGGGTCTGACGCCTCGTTTTCACTGAGGTGCCGGCCGTCCGCTCCCGCGCACCCGCACGCCTCGCCCGCAGGCGGTTGGTGAAGACGCTCCCGACGACCGCTGCAGGCTTGTCACGGGCGTATCACCAGTCCCAGGAGCACCAGATTTCGCCGCGGCCGTCAATGTGACGTTGGCCACGGAAGGGGTCGCTGAATTTGCGATCTTGTGACAAGGGCTGTCACGGTAGACCGAGTCAGATCACGAATTGATAACGCTCGTGACCGTTGCCCCCGCTGCGCACCGCAGCTGACGGTGCCTCGGGCGTGGAGGTACTCCCTTGTCCAATGCCCCTGAGATTTCCGTGCTGCCCAGCAGCGAGGAGGCCGGTTCCGACCGCCGCAACGGCCGTCGCCACGGCCGCCGCCTGCACCGAGGCGCCACTGCCGTGACCGCGGTCATCGCCGCGGGTGCGATGGCGATGGCGGCCTACGCCGCCGTCCCGTCGTCCACCCCGACGATCGACGCCGACGGTCTGGCCAACAGCATCGCCGAGACCAGCCCCTTCGTGGGCGACGCCGCCCTGCGCAATGTCGCCGACGGCAGCGAGTCCTCGTTGGCCGATGCTGTCGCGCTGGTGGAGGAGCAGATCTCCGCCACGTCCATGAACTTCTCCGCCTGGAGCACCCGCAAGGCCGGTGACGTGGCGACCGAGCGCTCGCAGGAGATTGCGGCGGAGCGTGCCGAGGCCGAGCGTCGTGCCGCTGAGGAGGCGGCCGCGGCCGAGGCCGCCGAGCGTGCCGCCGCCGAGCGCGCCGCTGAGCAGGCCGCTGCCGAGGAGGCCGCCGCCCGCTCGCAGGAGCGCGCGGAGGCCCCCGTCGAGGAGGCCGCTCCCGCCCCGGAGCCCGAGCCGGCACCCGCTCCCTCCGGTGACCCCCGGACGATCGCTCGCAACATGCTCAGCAGCTACGGCTGGAGCCAGGACCAGTTCGGCTGCCTGGACTCCCTGTGGATGCGTGAGAGCGGCTGGAACCACACCGCGACCAACCCGTCCTCCGGCGCCTACGGCATCCCGCAGTCCCTGCCGGCCAGCAAGATGGCCTCCGCCGGTGCCGACTGGCGCACCAACCCCGCCACCCAGATCCGCTGGGGCCTGGGGTACATCTCCGGTCGCTACGGCAGCCCCTGCGCCGCCTGGGCGCACTCGCAGTCCGTCGGCTGGTACTGAGCCGGAGGACTCCCGGGGCACACGGCACAGCCGCTGACCCCCTGGGCACACGGCACGGCCGGTGACCCGAACCGCACCATCGCAGACCACGGTCCGCCCGTCGAGGGCGACCGGGGTCTGCTGCGTGCGCCCGGCCGTCGTGCACCACGGACCCCGGGGGGTGCGTGGCGCCGCACCGGGGAGGCGGGGGAGACTGGGGTCATGACTGACCAGACCAGCACCGCGACCAACCCCACCGTCCCCATGCGCACCGAGCACGACTCGATGGGGGAGGTGCAGGTCCCGGCGGACGCCCTGTACGCCGCGCAGACGGCGCGGGCCGTGGAGAACTTCCCGATCTCGGGACAGCCGGTTCCGGCGGCGATCATCCACGCGCTGGCCCTGCTGAAGTCGGCAGCGGCGGGGGTCAACGCCGAGCTGGGTGTCCTCGACGCAGACCGCGCCCGGGCGATCAGCGCGGCCGCCGACGAGGTGGTGGCGGGCACCCACGACGGCCACTTCCCGATCGACGTCTACCAGACCGGGTCGGGCACCTCGACCAACATGAACGTCAACGAGGTCGTGGCGACGCTGGCCAACAGGGCCACCGGTGGTGAGGCCACGGTCCACCCCAACGACCACGTGAACGCCGGCCAGTCCAGCAACGACACCTTCCCCTCGGCCATCCGGGTCGCGGCCGGGCGGCTGGTCCACGACGAGCTGCTGCCGGCCCTGGAGCACCTCGAGACCGCACTGGGCGCCAAGGCGGAGGAGTTCGCCGACGTCGTCAAGGCCGGCCGCACCCACCTGATGGATGCGGTGCCGGTCACCCTGGGGCAGGAGTTCGGTGGCTACGCCCGCCAGATCGCGCTCGGACGCCAGCGCGTCCGCTTCGCCGCGGAGACGCAGGTCGCCGAGCTGCCTCTGGGCGGGACCGCGGCCGGTACCGGTCTCAACGCCCACCCGGAGTTCGCCCCCAAGGTCATCGCCGAGGTGTCGCGCCGCACCGGGGTGGAGTTCGTCGAGGCCGCCGACCACTTCGAGGCACAGTCCACCCAGGACGCCCTCGTGGCGCTGAGCGGCGAGCTGCGCGTGGTGGCGGTCTCGCTCACCAAGATCTGCAACGACCTGCGCTGGATGGGCTCGGGCCCGCGCGCGGGCCTGCAGGAGGTGCAGCTGCCGGACCTGCAGCCGGGCTCCTCGATCATGCCGGGCAAGGTGAACCCGGTGCTCCCCGAGGCGACGTTGATGGTGTGTGCCCGCGTGATCGGCAACGACGCGACGGTGGCCTTCGGGGGTGCCAGCGGCACCTTCGAGCTCAACGTGATGCTGCCGGTCATGGGGCAGGCGCTCGTGGAGTCGATCACCCTGCTGGCCAACTCCTCGCGCGTGCTCGCCGACCGCTGCATCAGCGGGATCACGGCCAATGTGGAGCACAACCGGGAGCTCGCCGAGAGCTCGAGCGCGATCGTCACCCCGCTGAACAAGTACATCGGCTACGAGGCGGCCGCGGCCGTGGCCAAGCAGTCGCTGGCCAACCGGCAGACCATCCGGGACGTGGTGATCGAGCGTGGCCACGTCGAGCGGGGCGAGCTGACCGAGGAGCAGCTCGACGCCGCGCTGGACGTGCTCGCGATGACGAGGCCTCACGCCTGAGCCAGACCTCCAGCGGGCCCGCCCCCTCGCGTGCATACCCACGGGCGGAGCGCGACCCTCCGAGTGTGCAGTTGCATGGATCGTTCACGCTCCGCGCGATCTGTCCTGCGAAGGATCCGTTCACGTGCACGTGGATGCAGTCGACCGGGCACTCCTCGACGCACGGGCGGGGCCGGGGCGGGGCTCAGGTCGGGCGTGCGAAACCCCTACGAGAATGTGTGGAGGCCGTACGAAACCCCTGCATTTTTGGGTCAGAGGCGGCGGAGCCGCACCCGGTTCACGGCGTGGTCCTCGCCCTTGCTCAGGACGAGGGTCGCGCGGCCGCGGGTCGGCAGGATGTTCTCGACCAGGTTGGGCGCGTTGATCGCGTCCCAGATGCTCTCGGCCATGTCCACCGCGGCCTCGTCGTCGAGGTTGGCATAGCGGCGGAAGAAGGAGTCGGGCTGGCTGAAGGCGGTGTGGCGCAGCTCCTGGAAGCGGTCGACATACCACTTCTTGATCAGTTCCTGCTTGGCGTCGACATAGACGGAGAAGTCGAAGAAGTCCGAGACCGACAGGCCGGTGCGTCCGTCGCTGTGCTGCCGGGGCGGCTGCAGCACGTTGAGCCCCTCGACGATGAGCACGTCGGGCCGCTGCACGACGATCCGCTCGCCCGGCACGATGTCGTAGGTGATGTGGGAGTAGACCGGTGCGCTGACCTCGGCCTTGCCGGACTTCACCTCCATCACGAAGCGGAGCAGGGCCCGCCGGTCGTAGCTCTCCGGGTAGCCCTTGCGGGCCATCAGGTTGCGGTCGTTGAGGACACGGTTGGGGTAGAGGAAGCCGTCGGTGGTGATCAGCTCGACGGACGGCTGGGACTCCCAGCGGGCGATGAGCGCCTGCAGGATGCGGGCCGTGGTGGACTTGCCGACCGCCACCGAGCCGGCGACGCCGATGACGAACGGGGTCCGCTCGTGGCGCTCCCCGAGGAAGTCGCTGGTCACCTGGTGCAGCTGCTCGATCTCGTGCTCGTAGAAGGACAGCAGCCGGGACAGCGGTAGGTAGACCTCCTCGATCTCCTGGATGTCCAGCCGCTCACCGAGACCACGGAGACGGGCCACGTCCTCCTGGGAGAGCAGCATCGGGTGCTGGTCCCGCAGGGCCGCCCAGTCGGCACGGGCCAGCTCCACGTAGGGGGACGTGACGCCGGCGCCGTTGGAAGCCATGGGTGACATTGTGCCCAAGCCCGACATCGGCCGCGCATGCGGCTCCCGGCACGGCCACGGATTAGGCTGCCTGGCATGTGTGGAATCGTGGGATACGTCGGTCCGGACCCCAGCGGCAAGGCGCTCGACGTCGTCATGGAGGGTCTGACCCGCCTGGAGTACCGCGGCTACGACTCGGCCGGGGTCGCGCTCGTCGGTAACGGCGAGGTCGTGGGCGCCAAGCGGGCCGGCAAGCTCACCAACCTGGTGCGAGCGCTGGAGGACCAGACGCTCCCGGTGACCGCCACCGCGATCGGACACACCCGGTGGGCCACGCACGGTGGTCCGACCGACCAGAACGCCCACCCGCACCGCGGCGGCACCGACCGCAAGCTGGCGCTGGTGCACAACGGCATCATCGAGAACTTCCACGCGCTCAAGAAGCAGCTGCTCGCCGAGGGGGTCGAGTTCTCCTCCGAGACCGACACCGAGGTCGTCGCCCACCTGGTCTCCCGGGCCTTCGACCGGACCGGTGACCTGACCCAGGCGATGCGGGAGGTCGTCAACACCCTCGAGGGCGCCTTCACGCTGCTCGCGGTCCACGCCGACCAGCCGGACGTCGTCGTGGGCGCCCGCCGCAACTCCCCGCTGGTCGTCGGGCTGGGCGAGGGCGAGAACTTCCTGGGCTCCGACGTCGCCGCGTTCATCGGCTACACCCGCCACGCGCTGGAGCTGGGGCAGGACCAGATCGTGACGATCACCCCGGACAGCTACGCGGTCATCAACTTCGACGGGACGCCGAGCGACGGCAAGGCCTACGAGGTCACCTGGGACGCCGCGGCCGCCGAGAAGGGTGGCTACGACACCTTCATGGAGAAGGAGATCAACGACCAGCCGCACGCCGTCGCCGACACCCTCCTGGGGCGCACCGACGAGACCGGCCGGCTGGTCCTGGACGAGATGGGGATGTCCGAGGAGGACCTGCGGGCGGTCGACAAGATGGTCATCGTCGCCTGCGGCACCGCCGCGTATGCCGGGATGGTCGCCAAGTACGCCATCGAGCGGTGGGCGCGGATCCCGGTCGAGGTCGAGCTGGCCCACGAGTTCCGCTACCGCGACCCGGTGATCGACGAGCAGACCCTGGTGGTCTCGATCAGCCAGTCCGGCGAGACGATGGACACGCTGATGGCCGTCCGCCACGCCAAGGAGCTGGGCGCGCGCACTATCTCGATCTGCAACACCCACGGCTCGACCATCCCGCGCGAGTCCGACGGCGTGCTCTACACCCACGCCGGCCCGGAGATCGCGGTGGCCTCCACCAAGGCCTTCCTCGCCCAGATCACCGCCAGCTACATCCTCGGCCTCTACCTGGTCCAGGTCCGCGGCGGTCACGACCAGGGCGTGGTGCAGATCATGCAGGAGCTGCAGCGGATCCCGGAGAAGATCCAGCAGGTGCTCGACGGCATGGACCGGGTCAAGGAGATCGCCCGGTTCATGGCCGACACCCGTGCGGTGCTCTTCCTGGGCCGCCACGTCGGCTTCCCCGTGGCCATGGAGGGCGCGCTCAAGCTCAAGGAGCTGGCCTACATCCACGCCGAGGGGTTCGCCGCCGGCGAGCTCAAGCACGGCCCGATCGCGCTCATCGAGCCCGGCCAGCCGGTCTTCATCGTGGTGCCGTCACCGGACTCCGAGCACGGGCTGCACGGCAAGGTCGTCTCCAACATCCAGGAGATCCGCGCCCGGGGCGCCCGCACGCTGGTCATCGCCGAGGAGGGCGACGAGGACGTGGTGCCCTTCGCCGACGAGGTGATCCGGATCCCGCAGAGCCCGCCGCTCCTGGCGCCGCTGCTGTCCGTGGTGCCGCTCCAGGTCTTCGCCCTGGAGCTGTCCACGGCCAAGGGCCTCGACGTGGACCAGCCGCGCAACCTGGCCAAGTCCGTCACGGTCGAGTAGGGGCTGGCATGGATCCCACCGGAGCGGGGCGGTCAGGGTGATCATCGGCGTCGGCATCGACGTCGTCGACATCCCCCGTTTCGGCGCGACGCTGGAACGCACCCCGCGCCTGCTCGACCGGTTGTTCACGCCCGATGAGCGGGAGCTGCGGCTGCCCTCGCTCGCCGCGCGCTTCGCGGCCAAGGAGGCCCTCGCCAAGGCCCTGGGGGCGCCGGTGGGCCTGAGCTGGCAGGACGCCACCGTGGTCAAGGACGGGTGGGGTCGGCCCGAGTTCGTGATCCGCGGCAGCGTCCAGGCCCGTGCCGAGGAACTGGGCGTCACCACGATCCACGTCTCCCTGTCCCACGACGCCGGGATCGCCTCGGCGATGGTGGTCGCCGAGGGATGATCCGCGCCTACAGCGTCCCCGCGGTGCGCGAGGCCGAGGCCAGGGTGATGGCCGACCTCGAGCCGGGGGCGCTCATGCAGCGGGCCGCGACCGGCCTCGCCGAGGCCACGCTCGCCAGGGCGCGGGAGCGGGGCGCGGAGTCGCTGGTCGTCCTGGTCGGACCGGGTGACAACGGGGGAGACGCGCTGTATGCCGCGGCGCAGCTGAGTGAGCACCTGTCCGTGGTCGTCGTGCTGGTCGGGGACGTGGTCCACGAGGGCGGGCTACAGGCGGTCACCGACGCGGGCGTCACCCGGCTCCCGGTCGCGGCAACCCGCCGCGCGCTGACCCCGCCGGTCCACGACGCGCTCGCCGGGGCCGACGTGGTCGTGGACGGGCTGCTGGGCATCGGCGGCCGGCCCGGGCTCACCGGGGCCATGGCGGGGCTGGCCGAGTCGCTGCCCCCCACGGCGTGGGTCATCGCCGTCGACCTGCCCAGCGGCGCCGACCCGGCGGGAGTGACGCCGCTGGCCAGCAGTGTGCGCGCGGACGAGACGGTCACCTTCAGCCTGGTCAAGCCGGTGCACCTGCTGCCCGCGACCGCACCGGCGGTGGGACGGCTGACCCTCACGGACATCGGGGTGCCAGCGCCGGAGACAGCGGTCGTCGAGCGGCTCACGCCCGAGGACGTGCCGTCCCGGTGGCCGCTCCCGGGACCCACGGACGACAAGTACTCCCGCGGGGTGCTGGGGGTCGTCGCCGGCAGCACCCGCTACCCGGGTGCGGCGGTGCTCGCCGTGACCGCCGCCGTCGAGACCGGCGCCGGGATGGTGCGCTACGTCGGGCCCGAGATCGCCTCCCACCAGGTGCTCAACGCGGTGCCCGAGGCGGTCCCGGGGCACGGCCGGGTGCAGACCTGGGTCATCGGACCCGGCATCCCCGTGGACGAGAACACCTCCGACGTCCGTCGGCAGCTGGACGCGTGCCGCAGCGCCCTGGCCTCCGGCCTGCCCTGCGTCGTGGACGCCGGGGCGCTGGACCTGATCGAGGGGCCACGGGAGGGGCCGACCCTGCTCACCCCGCACGCGGGGGAGCTGGCCCGGCTGCTGAGCCGCCTGGAGCAGGGACGGGTCTTCCACCGCAACCAGATCAGCGCGGCCCCGCTGGGGCACGCGCGGCGCCTGGCGGAGATCACCGGCGCCACCGTCCTCCTCAAGGGGGCGAACACCCTGGTCGTCTCGCCCGATGAGGAGGTGCCGGTGCGCTGCCAGGCCGACGCACCCTCCTGGCTGGCCACGGCCGGGGCCGGGGACGTCCTCGCGGGCGTCGCCGGTGCGCTGGTCGCCTCCGGGCTCGACCTGCTCGACGCCGGGGCCCTCGCGGCGCTGGTGCACGGCCGGGCGGCCCACGCGGCCAACCCGGGTGGGCCGGTGCGCGCCCTCGCCGTGGCGCGGGCGATCCCGCGCACGGTGGCGGCCCTTCTCGCGCCGATCCCCATCACGAGGTAGCTCCCGGGCGCACGCGCGCCCCTGCCGGGGCCGTCCGGCTCGACCGATAGTGTTCCGGCATGGATCAGAGAGTGAGCGTGGTGACGCTCGGCGTCCGTGACCTGGACCGGGCCGTGGCCTTCTACGGGGCGCTGGGCTGGGAGCCGGCGCCGGCTCCGGAGGGCGTGGTCTTCTTCCAGGCCGGAGGTCTCGTCGTCGCGCTCTGGGACCGGGCCGCGCTCGAGGTCGACTCCTGCGCCGAGGACTCCGGTGGCTGGGGCGGGGTGACGCTGGCCTACAACGTCAACAGCCGCGAGGAGGTCGACGAGGTGATCGAGCAGGCCGAGGCCGCCGGCGCCACGATCGGCCGGAAGGGCGGCGGCACCTTCTGGGGCGGCTACTCCGGCATCTTCACCGACCCGGAGGGTCACCCGTGGGAGGTCGCGCACAACCCGTTCTGGAGCGTGACCGAGGACGGGCAGACCATCCTGGGTGACGGCCGGGGCTGACCCCGCGGAGTGCGGCCCGCCCTCAGGTGGCAGTGAGGGGCAGGGCTGGGGCCCTTCCTCAGGCAGTGACGGCCGCGCTTCGGCGCTGTGCGGAGCGCGGCACGAGCAGCGAGAACACCGTGGCCAGCAGGCAGAGCGCGCCGGCGCTCAGCCAGGCGAGGTCGTAGGACCCCCGCAGGTCGCGGACCACGCCCGCGCCCGTCGCGGCGACCGCTGCGCCGACCTGGTGCGAGGCGAAGACCCAGCCGAAGACCAGCGGCGCCTTCTCCCCGAAGTGCTGCTGGCACAGCGCCACCGTGGGCGGCACGGTCGCCACCCAGTCAAGACCGTAGAAGACGATGAAGGCCCACATGCTCGGCTGCACGTCGGGCCCGAACAGCGCGGGCAGCGCCATCAGCGAGAGGCCCCGCAGCGTGTAGTAGACGGCCAGCAGCACGCGCGGGTCGACCCGGTCGGTGAGGGCCCCGCTGCCGATCGTGCCGATGATGTCGACCACGCCGATGATCGCCAGGAGACCGGCCGCCGCGGTCAACGGCATCCCGTGGTCGTGCGCCGCCGGCACGAAGTGGGTGCCGACCAGCCCGTTCGTGGAGGCGCCACAGACGGCGAACCCCCCGGCCAGCAGCCAGAAGGTGCGGGTGCGCGCCGCCTCGACCAGGCCGGCCAGGGCGAGCGTCGCCGCGTTGCCGGTGCGCGCGACGGGCGCGGTCGTCGGGTGGTCGGCGTCGGCGCCGTAGGCCTCCAGCCCGACGTCGTGCGGGTGGTCGCGCACCACGAGGAGCACGAGCGGGAGCACCGCCATCGCGGTGACGCTGACCAGGATCGCCGGCGTCCGCCACCCGTGGTGCGTGGCCAGCCAGGCCACCGCGGGCAGGAAGACCAACTGCCCGGTCGCCCCGGCCGCGGTGAGGACGCCGCTGACCAGCCCGCGACGCGCCACGAACCAGCGGCTCACCAGGGTGGCCATGAAAGCCATCGAGATCGAGCCGGCCCCGACGCCCACGACCACGCCCCACAGCAGCCAGAGCTGCCAGACCTGGGTCATCAGGACGGTGAGGCCGCTGCCGGTGGAGAGCAGCAGCAGCGCCACCGCCAGCACGGGGCGGATCCCGAACCGGTCCATCAGGGCCGCCGCGAACGGTGAGAACAGGCCGAAGAGCACCAGGTTGATGGAGACCGCCATCCCGATCGTGCCGTGCGACCACCCGAACTCGGTGTGCAGCGGGTCGATGAGCACGCCCGGCACCGACCGGAAGCCCGCGGCCCCGACCATCGCGACGAAGCCCGCGAGGGCCACCCACCACGCGCGGTGGAGCCGTGGCAGCCGGGGTGAGAACTGGCCGGGGCGAGGGGCCTGCACGTCGGGAGCGATCGTCATACGGGCAGTCTCCGGTGCTCGACCCAGGCGGGACGAGTGGCGAACTTGCCACTATGTGTAAACTTTCGGCCATGACTGGATCTCGCCGTCCGCACCGCGTGGTGGTCCTCTGCATCGGGCCGCTCGTCGGCTTCGACATGACCATCGCGCCCCAGGTCCTCGAGGCCGCGCGTGACGCCGCCGGCGAGCGGCTGTATGACGTGCGCGTCGCCTCGCTCGACGGGGGACCGGTGCGCACCCACAAGGGCTACGCGGTGCTGCCCGACCACGGCCCCGAGGTGCTGTCGTGGGCCGAGACCGTCATCGTCCCCGGGACGAAGCACCCGGTCATCCATGTCGAGGGGCGCGCCACCCCCGAGCTCGAGGAGGCGTGGTCGCGGCTGCGTCCGGGGACCCGGCAGGTGTCGGTGTGCACGGGGGCCTTCGCGCTGGCTGCCCTCGGGGTGCTCGACGGGCTGCGCGCGACGACCCACTGGGAGTATGCCGAGGGCTTCCGGCGGCTGTTCCCGCGCGTGCGGCTGGACCCGGACGTGCTCTTCGTGGACGAGGGCGACGTGCTCACCTCGGCCGGGCTGGGGGCCGGGGTGGACCTGTGCCTGCACCTGATCCGGCGGGACTTCGGCGTCGAGGCGGCCAACCACGCGGCCCGCGGCTGCGTGGTGCCGCCCTGGCGGGAGGGCGGTCAGGCGCAGTTCATCGAGCGCCCGGTCCCGCCCCGGTCCGACCAGTCGACCTCGGCGACCCGCGTCTGGGCGCGGGCCAACCTGCGCACGGTCGCCCGCGTCGATGACCTGGTCCGGCACGCGCAGATGAGCGAGCGGACCGTGAGCCGCCGGTTCCGGGAGGAGACCGGGATGTCCCCGCAGCAGTGGCTGCTGCAGGCGCGACTCGACCGGGCGCTCGAGCTGCTTGAACGGACCGACCTGCCGGTGGACCGGGTGGCCGAGGAGGCCGGCTTCGGCACCGCCGCGGCGCTGCGGCAACGGATGCGGTCGAGCCTGGGCACGACGCCGCATGCCTACCGCCGGACCTTTGCCGGCCCTGCGGCGGGCCAACCGGCCTGAGGTGGCGCCCGCCGCCCTGTGACCGGCCAGGCCGGACGGCTCGGCGGCGGCTCAGCCCGGCGGCCGTATCTCCCGGCCCAGGGCGCTCAGCTCACGCCGGAGGTTGGGGGCGCGGACCAGCGCCCGGACCCGCCTCAGGGTCGTCGTCTCGGCGATCAGCGGCCAGAGGCGCACCAGCTGCCAGTCGCGGCCCCGCATCGTCGCGCGGTCGCCGTCGATCGCCCCCAGGCGCTCGGCCAGGTCGAGGACTCGGGGGTCCTCCGGGGGCAGCGCCACGTGCTGGTGGCTGGGCTCCACCTCGCGCAGCAGCTCGTCGACCAGCAGCTGTCCCCGCTGGATCTCGGTGAGCCGAGCGCCCTGGTCGCCGTCGAGGAGGTCCTGCAGCACGTCATACGGCCCGATGGGAGCGGCCCCCAGGGCGGCGAAGACGTAGCGGTCGCCCAGGCGGGGGTGGTCGTCGACGAGGTCTAGCGCGGCCCGCCACCCACGGGTCCGGGCCACCGCCGCCACCAGCTCCTCGCGGAGCTCCACGAGCTCCGCGGTGGCGCGGCGCGGCTCGAGCCGGGGCCACGTCGTGAAGAAGCCCTCGACGTCGCCCGCCCGGGCCAGGTGGAGGCCGACGTCCCGGTGACCGCGCAGCGGGTCCTTCAGCGTGTCGGCCACGGCGTGGGCCTCCTCCAGGCGCCCGGCGGTGACCAGCCGGTGGATGCGCTGCCGGAGGAGGCCCCCGTGCTCGATCGGAGGCAGTGCGGCCAGGATCGCGTCGACGTCGCCCTCGGTGAGGAGTCCGACGGCGTCGGCTAACACGGCCAGTTCCGCGGGCCCCGGCGGGAAGCTCTGGTTGGTGAGCATCGACCGGTGGTGCTCCAGCCGCGCCACGGGCGTGAGGAGCTGCCGGATCATCACCGTGTCGTCGGGTGCCGCCTCGACCGCTGGTCCGAGGGCTGCCAGGAGTCGGGCCCGGGCAGCCTCCGGGGGCCCTCCGTCGACCAGAGCGAGGAGGAGGGTGCCGGTCTCGGACCGCTCGCTCACCCCTGCGGGCGGTTGATCGCGCTGCACACGGCGTTGAGCGAGGCGGTGACGATGCTCGGGTGGATGCCGACGCCCCAGCGGACCTGGCCGTCTACCGCGCACTCGACGTAGGCCGCGGCCGTCGCGTCGTCACCGGCGGACATCGCGTTCTCGGAGTAGTCCAGCACCCGCACGTCCACCCCGACGCTCTCGAGGGCATGGACGAAGGCCGAGACCGGGCCGTTGCCGCGTCCCTCCACCTGGTGCTCGACGCCCTCGACCGCGATCGTCGCGGTCAGCACGTCTTGCTCGTGCTCGCCAGACTCGTGGACGATCGAGAAGTCCCGGATGGCAACCGGGCCGGTCTGCTCGAGGTACTCCTCCTCGAACTCGGCCCAGATCGCGTCGGGGGACATCTCCCCGCCCTCGGAGTCGGTGCGGCGCTGGACGACCTGGCTGAACTCGATCTGCATGCGGCGCGGCAGGTCCAGCTTGCGCTCGGTCTTCATCACGTAGGCGACGCCGCCCTTGCCGGACTGGCTGTTGACCCGGATGACCGCCTCGTAGGTGCGGCCGACGTCCTTGGGGTCGACCGGCAGGTAGGGCACCTCCCAGCGGAAGTCGTCCACCGGGACCCCGGCCTCGGCGGCGTCGGCCTCCAGCGCCTCGAAGCCCTTCTTGATGGCGTCCTGGTGCGAGCCGGAGAAGGCGGTGAAGACCAGGTCGCCGCCCCACGGGTGCCGCTCGTGCACCGGCAGCTGGTTGCAGTGCTCGACCGTGCGGCGGACGCCGTCGATGTCGGAGAAGTCGATCTGCGGGTCGATGCCCTGGGTGAACAGGTTCATCCCCAGCGTCACCAGGCAGACGTTGCCGGTGCGCTCGCCGTTGCCGAACAGGCAGCCCTCGATGCGGTCCGCCCCGGCCAGATAGCCCAGCTCGGCGGCCGCGACACCGGTGCCGCGGTCGTTGTGCGGGTGCAGGCTCAGGATGACGTTCTCCCGGTGGTTCAGATGCCGGCCCATCCACTCGATGGAGTCGGCATACACGTTAGGCGTGGCCATCTCCACGGTCGCCGGCAGGTTGATGATCACCGGCTTCTCCGGGGTCGGGACGAAGACCTCCATCACCGCGTTGCAGACCCGTACGGCGAACTCCAGCTCGGTGCCGGTGTAGGACTCGGGGGAGTACTCGTAGAAGATCGCGGTGTCGCCGGGCAGCTGCTCCTCGTACTTCTTGCAGATCCGGGCGCCCTGCACCGCGATGTCGACGATCTCGTCCTCGCTGGCCCGGAAGACCACGCGCCGCTGCAGCGTCGAGGTCGAGTTGTAGAGGTGCACGATGGCCTGCTTGGCGCCCGTGATCGCCTCGTAGGTGCGCTCGATCAGGTGCTCCCGCGCCTGGGTCAGCACCTGGATGACGACGTCATCGGGGATCAGGTCCTCCTCGATGAGCATCCGGACGAAGTCGAAGTCGGTCTGGCTGGCGGCGGGGAAGCCGACCTCGATCTCCTTGTAGCCCATCTGCACCAGCAGCTCGAACATGCGCCTCTTGCGCTCGGGGGTCATGGGGTCGATGAGGGCCTGGTTGCCGTCGCGCAGGTCGACCGCGCACCAGCGCGGGGCCTGGGTGATCGTCTTGCCCGGCCAGGTGCGGTCCGGCAGGTCGACGGCGGGGTAGGGGCTGTAACGCTCGAACGGCATCCCGCTGGGCTGCTGGGGGTTGCGCTCGGTGGCGGTCGTGGGGGTGACGCTGGGCGACGCGACGGTCGCGGTGATCTGGGTGGCGGTCATGCTCGGTTCCTCGCTGAGGGCTGTCGGGGTGTCCGGGACAGCAGAGACTCCGCAGCGAGGGCCGGACCTAGGAGGTCTCGCTGCGGCGACTGAGGAGGAGCATGCGTGCCATTGGGGAGAACTGTAACCGATCGCCTTGCCGTTGCGTCAAGCCGGCCCCGCGCCGGGTCGCGGGCCGCCGTCACGGACCCATGCACGTGTCCGGATGCTTCACGCCCTGTCGTGGGCCGCCGTCAAGGACCCATGCACGTGCACGGATCCTTGACGGCCCCTCCACTCAGTGCGAGGCGGAGGTGACGACCGGCTTGTAGGACGGCCGCTCCGCCTCGTAGGCGGTGATGGCGTCCTCGTGCTGGAGGGTGAGGGAGATGTCGTCCAGGCCGTTGAGCAGGCGCCAGGCCACGTAGTCGTCGACCTGGAAGGGCACGACGATGTCGCCGGCGGTGACGGTGCGCGCCTCCAGGTCCACGGTGATGGTGGCGCCGGGCTCGTTCTCCAGGTACTTCAGGATCAGCTCCACGTCCGGCTGGGCGACCTGGGCGGTCAGCAGGCCGCCCTTGCCGCTGTTGCCGCGGAAGATGTCACCGAACCGGGAGGCGATGACGACCCGGAAGCCGTACTGCTGCAGCGCCCAGACGGCGTGCTCCCGACTGGACCCCGTGCCGAAGTCGGGGCCGGTCACCAGGACCGAGCCCGCGGCATACTCCTCCTGGTTGAGCACGAAGGAGGGGTCCTCGCGCCAGCGGCTGAACAGGCCGTCCTCGAAGCCGGTGCGGCTGACCCGCTTGAGCCAGTGCGCCGGGATGATCTGGTCGGTGTCCACGTTGCTGCGGCGCAGCGGCACGCCGACGCCGGTGTGGGTGGTGAACTTCTCCATCAGGCCGACACCCCCTCGTGGGACGCGGAGGGAGTATGCCGGGCGCGCCGGTCCGCGGTGCCGCTCGGGTCGGCGGGGGGCAGGTCGGCGGGGGAGGTGAGCGTGCCTGCGACGGCGGTGGCCGCCGCGACCGCGGGGCTCACCAGGTGCGTGCGCGAGCGCGCGCCCTGGCGCCCCTCGAAGTTGCGGTTGGAGGTGGACGCGCAGCGCTCCTGCGGGGCCAGGTGGTCGGGGTTCATGCCCAGACACATCGAGCAGCCGGCCAGGCGCCACTCGGCACCGGCGTCGAGGAAGACCCGGTCCAGGCCCTCCTCCTCGGCCTGCAGCCGCACCGCGTGCGAGCCGGGGACGACCATCATCCGCACGGAGTCGGCGACCGCCCGCCCGCGCAGCACGTCGGCGGCCAGGCGCAGGTCCTCGATCCGGCCGTTGGTGCAGGACCCGAGGAAGACCGCGTCCACCGCGATGTCGCGCATCCGCGTCCCGGGGGCCAGGTCCATGTACTCCAGCGCCCGCTCGGCGTTGCCGCGGGCGTCCTCGTCGCCCAGGTCGGCCGGGTCCGGGACCACGTCGTCGAGCGTGACCGACTGGCCCGGGTTGGTGCCCCAGGTGACGTAGGGCCGCAGCGTGGAGGCGTCGATGACGACCTCCTCGTCGAAGACCGCGTCGTCGTCGGTGCGCAGCTGCCGCCACGCCTCGACCGCGGCGTCCCAGTCGGCGCCGGTCGGGGCGTGCGGGCGGCCCTGGACGTAGGCGAAGGTCGTCTCGTCCGGGGCGACCATGCCGGCGCGGGCACCGGCCTCGATCGACATGTTGCAGATCGTCATGCGACCCTCCATGGAGAGCGCCTCGATCGCCTCGCCGCGGTACTCCAGGACGTAGCCCTGCCCGCCGCCGGTGCCGATCCGGTTGATCACCGCCAGGATGATGTCCTTGGCGGTGGCGCCCTCGGCCAGCCGGCCGCGGACCGTGATCGCCATCGTCTTGAACGGCTTGAGCGGCAGCGTCTGGGTGGCCAGCACGTGCTCCACCTCGGAGGTGCCGATGCCGAAGGCCAGCGCCCCGAAGGCGCCGTGCGTGGAGGTGTGGCTGTCACCGCACACGATCGTCATGCCCGGCTGGGTCAGGCCCAGCTCCGGGCCGATCACGTGCACGATGCCCTGGCCGAGACGGCCGCGCTTGTGGTGCACGATGCCGAACTCGGCGCAGTTGGCCTTCAGCGCCTCCAGCTGGGTCTTGCTGATCAGGTCCAGCACCGGTCCCGGCGTC
>Ga0123332_1002093_pt1 | contig 19172 bp, 21 predicted proteins | sample BioC12SIPDNA_4_FD_89958 | JGI IMG/M metagenome (GOLD analysis project Ga0123332, IMG submission 89958) | Anaerobic biogas reactor microbial communites from Washington, USA - Biogas_R2_A C12 SIP DNA | ecosystem: Engineered > Bioreactor > Anaerobic > Unclassified | place: Washington, USA...
ATTCCTTCTTGATCTCGACCCGCAGGTCATGCAGCGAGATCTTGGGAACGAGTTGGTGGGTATCCATCGCTTACCTCCAATGTGCACCGGTTCTGGCGGTCGGTCTGGATGGACCCCAGCTCGCCCATCGAGGCCGGTTCTTTGCACCTCGGCGGCCGGGTCGCACCACGGGCAAGCAATGAAGCAGGCATCGTGTGCGATCTCAGCCATGTGCATGGCCGTCAGCCGCCGGGCTACCGGAACCGGCCGTTGCCCTGCAGTTCTGAATGCACGAACAGCTCCAGGAAGCCGCCCGGGTTGGGCACAAACAGGGTCGAGATCGTCGCCTTTCCCTGCCCGTTCAGGCCGGCGTAGATTCCCGTGGCCGACAGGATGGTCCAGTTGCCTTCCGCGGTGATGGTCGAGCACACGGGGGGAAGGGGCGACGGCAGGGGCGGCCCTTCTTCAATCCGGACGCCTTGCAAGCGGATGGTGATGGTGTCCTCCGACGTTGGGCCAGTCAACACAGACGTGGTGTGGATGGTCGTCCAGCAATTGTCCCAGCCGCCAATGACATAGGTTTCGTAGATGTCACCGGAGCCGGTGACCAGCCCTTCGGATGACCAACCGCCAAGGCCCTTGTCGGTGGGGATAGGGGAGTAAGTCACGTCGAAGGTGAAGCTCAAATCCTGCGGCGGTGCGGCGCTGGCCGGCAAGGCGAAGCTGCAAAGCAGCAACAGCGTGCAAAGTACGGCCGCATGATACGGCCTGGTGCTTCTTCCGTTGCTGATGTCGTTCACGAGTTCCTCCTGAGAGTGTAGTTCTGACTACGTCTTCACATGGCCTGGATCAGCCCGAGCTGCCGGAACGCGCCGAGCCAGTCCAGGTTGTCCCACCTTTCGACGATCTTGCCATCGGCGATGCGGCGCATCACCAGCCCAGACATGACGAAACGCTTGCCCGTGGGCGGGATGCCTTGCCACTGGCCGAGATGCGTCCCGACCACCTCCAGCCGCGTGACCACCCGGTCCCCCTCAGCGATCTGATCCAACACACGTATCTGGACGTCGGGCGCGGCCGCGCGCTGCATTTGCATCTGCGCCACTAAGTCGGAGGGGCTGACCACGCGCCCATCCCCCTCCGTAACCTGCCGGGCGAATAGCTCGTCCGCAATGGCCGCGTGACCTCCGGCCCAGAATACCTCTTGCTCGCGGCGTGCGAGCGCCTTGTTTCTTTCGATATCCGACATTGGTGTCCTCCTCCTGTCCATCGAGTCTTTAGCCTTCTGTTCGCTCTGGCAACCGGTATGTTTTGATGTCCTGCGTTGTTCTGAGTATTCGTTGCTGAGATGGACGTGAGTTGTCTGCGAAACCCAACTCCCAGGCGCGCATGAATAACGTCTCGACCGCTTGCGACTCGCGCATCGTGTCGATCGCCGCCCAGTTGGAGATCTCCCACCAATCTTCGCAGTCGAATTCGCCGAACCCCAATACTGTCCAATAGGTCTGGACATAGCGCATGCCTGTCTCGCGCTCGACATCAGCCACCAGCGCTATGGCCTCAGGCGAAAGCAACCATTGCTGGTACGCTGCTGCCTTGTCTGTTTTCAGATAGTAGTTGCTGACCCAGAACATGACCTGCCTCCTTGAGATGTCCGCCTTTCACGCATGCCTCACTGTGGGATGCTCTGCACCCACTCGCCCATCCGCTCCATGACCAGGCCGCCGGTAGCGGCGCGCACTGCACCGGCGCATTCCATGTGCAAGCCGGCGCGCAGCATATGCGTGACCCATGCCTCGCTGTCAATCAGGTCGTTGAGCTGGGCGTTGGCGCCACGGATGAGGAAGAAGCCGTTCAGGTCGCCGCCGTGGATGTCGACAAACACGACATCCCACGAATGGATTGCACCGGCCTGTTGCAGCCCGTCCAGGTACTGGACGAACTCTCTGAAGTGTTCGGCGCTCAGCCGTTCGCGGCCCGGCACCGAACGATTCCAGCCAAAGAAGATCGCATTCGAGCTCATGGTGAACCTCCTCTTGCTGCTCGCGCAAGGGCAAGGGACGCAGTTGCCCTCTGCAACGGTACAACAATGGAACAAGAATAATGCAAGTAGCGTTTCTGAAGCGTTTCAAATAGTGTTTTCTGAGAACCGTCCGTCAAGACGTTTTCGAAACGCCGCGAGTCCAGGCTATTCACCGTGCGCCTGTGGGCTGAGGAGCTGGGAGAGGGCCATATCGAGTGGTGTGGATGAGTGCGACACGCGCAGAGCGGTCGTGCCGCCTACTTCAGGGGATGGTCCGGGCTGCTTGCTTTTCTCTCGGAGTTCACGTCGGGAACGAGTGTCTCAGGAAGGTTAGGGTTCGATCCCACGCCAGGCTGGCCGCTGCCGCGTTGTATGCCTGGACGCGATCAGGTTCGAAGAACCAGTGTCCCGTGCCGCTGTAGCGATAGAAGGTCACCGGGCGGCCCGCGCGCAACAGCGATTCCTCCAATTCGTCCACACCGGCCTGCGGCTCGTACTTATCCGCCTCTGCGAAATGGCCGAGGTAGGCTGCTCTTGATTTGCTGTAGTCTCCCAGCCGCGTCCCGTAGAAGACGACGACGGACCGGATTTCCTCGGGCGCGGTGACCGAGAGATCCAGCGCATAGAACGCGCCCAGCGAGAAGCCGATCACCGCGAGGCCGCGGCCGGCTCGTCCAACGCGTTCGTTGAGATACGCGGCCGCCTGCGCCACCTCGGCCCTTGCCCGGTCAAAGTTGCCGTCCAGGGCCGCGCTGAGGGCCTCAGCGCCCGCAATGGTGTCCGCAACCTCCCCATGATAGAGGTCAGGGGCGCACGCGATGAAACCGGATTCGGCCAGTCGCTCGCAGAACGCCTTGATCGTGTCGTTCAACCCCCACCAGGCGTGGAGGACCAGTACGCCGTCGCCTCCGCCGCTCGGAGGAACGGCGAGGTAGCCGTCAGGTTGGTTGTGTTGCATCGGCCTCTCCTCGAAGTGCGCTGCTGGCGCCTGAAGTGCGCTGCTGGCGCCTGAAGTGCGCTGCTGGCGCCTTACGACAGTAAGCCGGACACCAGCTGGCATGCAGTAGTCAGGCCTCCGATACGGTGGGCTGGCAATTTGCAGGCGCAATGGACTAGAAAATCGACTATTGAAGTTGCGCTATTTGGTGATATAATACCGGCGTCGGGATGGCGTGCTCGTGCTGAGCGAGCTGCGTGTGCGCTCTGTGGAGGTGCATCATGAAACGGCAATGTGCGGCTGTGTTGGTGGCAGTGCTTTTGGCCACTCTGGCAGTGTCCGTTGCAGGTGCGGCGGCTGATCCCTTCCTTGGCGTCTGGGTAGGCATTGACCCGGACGGTAGCAATGTGCGACTGGTCATACGTCCCGCGCCCGCGGGCTATGGCCTTCACTACGCCGATGACATGGCAAGTGCATGTTTCGGAGACCGTGCGACGGCGTTGGGCGCAGGCGCGTTGGATAACGGGGTCTTGAAAGCGTCCCTGGACGTATGGTGCCTGTCGCCGCACAGGTGGTTGGCGGCGGTCGATGAATGGTTGACCTATGATCCAGTCAATGACACCCTGATCGATCCCTGGGTCACCTGGAGCCGGGTGTCGGGAGGCTGATGAGCTCATCCTTTACCCGGTTTCTCGGGTGTGGCCATCCGGCGCGCTGCTGAAGCGCCTTTTTCGAGAGCCGGCTGTGCAGCTCAGGGTGCAGCCGGCTCAATTCTGCCCCCCACTTTCGAAAGGTTGACAGCATGGATTTCTTCGAGTTGATCTCCGCGCGCTACAGCGTGCGCGCCTACAAGCCCGACCCTGTCCCTGATGCGCTGCTGGCACAGGTGCTGGACGCGGCCCGCCTTGCGCCCACCGCAGCCAACCGCCAGCCGTTCACCTTCATCGTGCTGCACACTGCCGGCCGCGAGGCGGAGCTCCGGCGCATCTACCACCGGGATTGGTTTGCGAGCGCGCCCCTGGTCATCGCAGCTTGCGCCGAGCCGGCCGCGGCCTGGGTGCGCAGCGATCGCAAGAACTACGCGGATGTGGACGTGGCGATCGCCCTGGATCACCTGATCCTGGCGGCTGCGGCATTGGGGCTGGGCGCCTGCTGGGTTGCGGCCTTCGACCCCGCAGCTGCCCGCGAGGTGCTGGGTCTGCCTCCCTCGGTAGATCCGATCGCATTCACGCCCCTGGGCTACCCGGCCGATGTCCCCAGGCCCAAGGAACGCAAGCCGCTGGCCGACCTGGTGCGATACGAGCACTGGTAAGGGCCGGGGCAGCCCCTCAACCGTCCGGGATGATGCCTTTCCTCTGAATTACAGGAAGCCCGTCCGTGGATGGTATGGGTTGCCGGTCGACGGGGAGATGCTCGTGAATTGGCCCCGCAGCACCCGGCCCACGAGCCAGGCGCACCAGGGCTCGACCGGGTCGGGCAGCGCGGCAAGTTCCTCCTCCGACAGGTAGATTGCCCGGTCCGTCTCGGAGCCATCCGATCTCGGCTCGCCCGCAAGATGCTGGCACAAGAAGACAAGCCCCAGCCACCCGGGCGATGGCAGGTTCTGGCACCCCAGCAGGCCGAGCACCTCGGCCGTGACACCCGCCTCTTCTTTCGTTTCGCGCAGCGCGGCCTGCTCAGGCGTCTCGTTCGGCTCGACGAGGCCCCACGGAATGCTCCACTGGCCGGCCAGCGATGCGCCCGCCGCCTGGCGCACCCAGAGGGCGCGTTCCTCGCGCAGTACCACTGCGCCGGCGCATACTGCCAATCTGTGCGGCCAATCGTTCATAGCATAGGCGCCTCCACGCGGCCCTACAGTCCCAGCTCCCGTGCGCGCAAGGCAGCCTGGGTGCGGTCTTCCACGCCCAGCTTGCCCAGGATGGTCGAGATGTAGTTCTTGACCGTGCCTTCGGCCAGGAAGAGCTGGCCCGCGATCTGGCGGTTGCTGGCGCCCGCGGCCACCAGCTGCAGGATCTCCAGTTCACGCTCCGACAGCGGCTCGGGGAGGTGGTCGATGACCGGCCGCACCGGCTCTGCCAGCCGCGTGAACTCGGCCAGCACCTTGCGCGCCACCGATGGCTCGATGAGCGCGCCGCCCGCGGCCACCTTGCGCACAGCCTCGGCGAGCTCCTGGCCCGAGACATCCTTAAGCAGATAGCCGAGCGCACCCGCGCGCAGACCGTCGAACACGTACGCGTCGTCATCGAAGGTCGTCAGGATGATCACCCGCGCCTCGGGCCAGCGCTGGCGCAGGCGTCGCGTGGCCTCTACGCCGTCCATACGAGGCATGCGGATGTCCATCAGCACGACATCCGGGCGGAGCGCCTCGTACTGGTCGATAGCGGCCTGGCCATCCTCGGCCCCGCCCGCGATCTCCAGGTCATCTTCCAGTTCCAGCAGCGTTCCCAGGCCTTCCCGCATGAGGCGCTGGTCGTCGACGATCAGGATGCGAATGGGCGTCATGCCTGCTCTCCTTCGACGGGCAGCCGGATCGCCAGGATCGTGCCGCCGCCCGGCCGCTCTGAAAGGGTGATTGCGCCGCGGAGCTGGGCCGCCCGCTCCTGCAGGCCGGCCAGGCCGAAGCCAACCGGCGCCTGGTTTCTGCCGGGCAGCCCGTTGCCGGCCTCACTGGCGGCAGCATCCTGTAAGGGCGGACCTGCCTGTCCGCCCGCCGCCATGCCGGTGGCATTCATGCCCGCGCCGTCATCGATCACCTGCAGGGCGATCCCCTCGGGCGAGCATTCGAGACGCAGCCAGGCCTGCTGCGCGGCTGCGTGGCGCTGGACGTTCGTCAGGCCCTCCTGCGCGGTGCGGTACAGGGCCAGGCGCTGCGCCGGTGTCAGCGTGCAGGCATCTTCGGGCAGCTCCAGGTGCACCGCGAGGCCGGTCGCCTCCTGAAAGTTGGCGGCCAGGCGGCGCAGCGCCTGGGGCAGCGACAGATCGATCTCGACCGGCTCGCGCAGCCGCCCGACGGTCTGGCGCAGGTCCTGCAGCGCATCGCGCACCTGCTGGCGCCCTGCTCCGATCATCGCGGTGGCCCGCTCGGGCTCGCGGCCGGCCAGTCGCTGAGCGGCCTCCAGCTGCACCGCGGCCGTGGTCAGCCGGTGGCCGATGGTGTCGTGCATCTCCCGCGCGAGCCGGTTGCGCTCTTCGACGGCTGCCAGCGTCTCGACCTGGGCCGCGAATTCTTCGAGCCGCCGGTTCTTGGCCTGCAGCTCGCTTAGCAGGAGTGCGTTCTGGCGTTGGGATTGCCGCGCCTGCATGAGCGCATTGGTGACCACGCCGAAGAACAGGTAACCGGCCGCATAGATCGCCATGGCCCGCAGCCCACCGCCGAGGCCTTCCTGCTCGAAGAAGAACCAGCCGGTGAGCAGAACGAAGCCGCCCAGCCACACCAGTCCCAGGCGCAGCGGGTTGTAGAGCATCACCGTCACGCTGAGGATGAAGAACATAAAGATGAACGGAAAAGCAAGTCCCGTGGTTTCGATCAGCGCCACCACCAGGCCGGCCTGGCACGCGATGATGAGGTTCGCCAGGCGCCTGCTCCGCGGAGAATCGTCATGTTGCGGCAGGCGGCTGTGCAGCAGGCCGAAGGCCACCAGGAGGCCCATGGCGAGCCAGCGCAGCAGGATGCGGTCGATCTGCCACAGGCCCGCCACAGCCACTCCGGCCAGGGTCAGATAGGCGACGAGGGACAAGCGGTCGAAACGCGAGATGAATTGCATGAGCATATTAAACCACACAATGCAGGGAGGTGGTGAAAGCATTTCGCGCTTTCACCACCTCCCTGCGATATTACAGGATCACGCCTGCGCGACCGCCGGAACCTCGCCGGATGCATCGGACTTCGAGCGGCCCTGGAGGACCGCCAGGACGATGGCCCCCAGGCCGGCCAGGACGATCACGAACTGGAGCACGCCGCCCGCGACCGGCACTGCGAACAGCAGGCCCAGGATGAACAGGCCGGTCAGCACCGGTGCGTAGATCCTGCCGTTCCACTCCGGCTGGATGCGGCCCAGGATCCAGCGCCCGATCAGGTAGGCGACGATCGCCTGGCACAGGTAGCTCAGCACGAACACGATGGCGACGAAGGCCACTCCCAGGGCAGGCAGGCCCGCCAGCAGGGTAAGGCCCGTCAGGCTGCCCAGGCTGAGCAGGCCGAAGAGCACCGCGATCGCGATCACCACCCCAAGCGCCACGAGCCAGGTGACCGGGGCCGCGATGAGGCTGACCAGGCCGGCGCCCAGGCTGGGCCACGGGCTCGACAGCAGCTTCGCGGCCGGGACGGTGACCCAGCGCGGGGCCAGGACAGCGATCAGCAGGCCGATCAGCAGGAGGGCCACCAGGCGGCGGATCGCGTCGAACACGTAGGACGAAGTCCTCTGCCGTGGCGACAGCTCGCGAGACAACTGCTGATCCTGGGGTGGCAGGTTGTGCGTGACCTTCGACGAGACGTTGCTAACGGCCGCGACCGTCTCGGGGCTGGTGTACTCCAGGCTGCCCGCGACGCGTGCCTCGGGGCCGAAGGTCAGGCCGGGTTGGACGAAGGGCATCGCAGGCGTGTTCGGGCCGTAGTACATGGAGTTGAACGAGTAGCTGGCGGTCGAGGCGTCAGCCGCGATCTTTGCATCCCCGCCCACCGTGCTTTCCAGGCGCAAGCGATTGGCACCCGCCAACAGGTCATTGGTGACCTGTCCGGAAACCAGGCCCTGGCCTGCGGCCAACAGTAGCGAGCCGCCGATCCGGCTGCCGGCCCGGCTCTCCACACTGCCACCCGCGGTGTAAGCGTTGTAGTTGATCTGTGCGTTGGGCCCGACTGTCACCACCCCGGCCGCAGCAAACACATCATGGCCGACCTCGCCGTTCACGATGACGCCCGAGCCGGCTGCGATCACGTTGCCCGTGACCTTGCCGTTGATCGTGACGGTTTGGCCCGCCGCGATCAGATCGCCGTTGACCGTGCCATCCACGGTCACGGTGTTTCCGCTCACGAACAGGTCATCGTCGATGACCTCATCCCTGGCGACGACCACTCGTTCTCCGGTGCGGCCATCGTATGCAGACGCCGCTGGCACGAAGACGGACAGCGCCAGGACGAACAGGACAAGCAGGGTAACGAGACGAGACTTGGGATTCATGTTGACCTCCACACTGTGTTGTTGGTACTTCGATCGAAACGATCTTGACCGTATCCTAGCGGAGTCCGGTCACCGAACACAGTGCCGAAGGTCATGCGGGGGGTCATATGACGAAGATTCGTGCCAGATGCAGTCATCCGCCTCTTGACAAGCGCCCGCCTTTGTTGTATACTGAATGAGTAGTCAGTCATTATAAGTTTGGCCCAGGAGACAAGATGATCCGCAAGCTGGACCCCGATAAGAAAGCCCGCTTCCTGCAGGCCGCGCTCAAGCTGTTCGTGGCCCAGGGCGTGCAGAATACATCGACCGCCGAGATCGCGCGGGAAGCCGGCGCCGCGGCCGGCACGCTCTTCCTCTACTTCCCAACCAAGCAGGACCTGATTCACGAGCTGGTGTTGAATGCCGGCCGGGAGCAGTCTGCGACCATCAAGAGCCGGCTGGCACCAGACCTCGCCGTGAGGGAGACCTTCCACGAGATCTGGTACAGCTCAGTGAGCTGGTTCCTGGACCACCCGGACGCCTACCAATATGTTCGGCAGGTGCGAGACTCGGGGATGATCTCCGGCGCAGTCGTGCAGGAGTCCGCGGCATTGTTCGACTTCTACTATACGGCGATCGCGGCCGGTCTGGCGGAGGGAGTCGTCAAGCCCTACCCCATCGATCTCACCGGCGGCTTCCTGTACGCGGGCATCGTCGCAACGACGGATTTCGTCCGAGGCCAGGGGGATGGCGCGGACCGCGCGGAGCTGATCGAGATGGGCTTTGAGATTTTTTGGGACGGCATCAAAGCGGCCGCAGAGTGAGCTGGCCGCGCAGCTTCGCGCCGGATGGTGAGCCGCACGGCAGGGTGAATGGATGGAGGTCAAATGAGCGCATCGGTGGCCAGGTTGGTATGGCCTGCGTTGTTCTTCGTGGGCATCTTCGGAAGCGGTTTCTGGCTGACCCGCGCGGGCCGGCCCTACAACGGGGTGCTGTTCACCTTCCACAAGCTGATCGCGCTGGCCGCGGTCGTGTTTCTGGCGGTGACGATCTACCGGCTCGGCCGGACCGCCGGCCTGGGCGCAGGGCAGCTCACCGCGGTGATCGCTGCGGGCCTGTGCTTCGTCGCGCTCATCGTGACCGGCGGCCTGCTGAGCGCGCTCAAGGTTCCGCCGCCCGCCATCCGCACCGCGCACCACATCCTACCCTACCTGGCCCTGCTCTGCACCGCGGCCGGGCTCGCGCTGGGCGGCCGCGGGTAAAGAACGCGGTCGAAAGCCAACCGCAGGTTGGTCCGGGCGTCCCTACGATTCCAGGGCGACCGCAAGGGTCGCCCCTACTTACGGGTGGCCACGTTTGGGACTCCGCCCCAAAAGACATTGTCTTGACAGCCCCTGCCAACCGTGCTAAATTGTCTCCAGACAAACGCATCGACCGATCCGGGGACCGTCCCTTCTGACGGCTCCGTTTGCCGTTCCCTCGCCCTGCCTGCCGCGAGCTGTGTTCACCGGTGATCACAGGAGGATTGTCGATGAAGAAACTGTTCATCCGCCCGGAGCTCTGCACCGGCTGCAAGACGTGCGTGCTGGCCTGCGCCGTCGCACATTCCCGCAGCCAGAATCTGCTGGGGGCCATGATGGAATCGCCCCCGCCCCACACCCGCATCTACGTCGAAGCCGCACCTGTTTCTCCGTTCGAGATCCTGAAACAACCCATGGCCTGCCGCCACTGCGACCCCGCTCCCTGCATCGCCGCATGCATACCGCAAGCGATGCATCGCGGCCCGCGCGATGAGGTCACCAACGTGGGTGGGAAGCATGCGTGCATCGCGTGCGGCATGTGCATCATGACCTGCCCCTTCGGCATGATCGGCCGCGGCGCAGCGCCCGATGACCTCTCCCCCACGGGCTACCGCGTCATGGCGGTCAAGTGCGACCTCTGCCCGGACCGGCCCATCCCCGCCTGCGTGGAGGCCTGTCCGACCGGCGCGATCCTGTTCGTGGAAGGCGACGATTTCAGCCACGAGGCGCGGCAGCGCGCCAGCGCCGTGCTGGCCGCGGCGCGCCAGGTTCGCGAAGCAACGCTCGTGCACACGCTCGAAGAGTAGCCGCGTTTGGGCTAAGGAGGACAATCCATGGAACGCTCGATCAGCCCTGATTCGATCCTGATGATCAAGGCCGCCCAATCCGCGGGCGTCACCCTCGCGTGGGATCGCTACGAGGCGCAACTGCCACAGTGCGGCTTCGGCGAGACCGGCCTCTGCTGCCGCCACTGCCTGCAGGGCCCCTGTCGCATCGATCCCTTCGGCGTGACCGGGCCCAAGCTGGGGATCTGCGGCGCCAACGCGGACACCATCGTCGCGCGCGGGCTGGCGCGTAACATCGCCGGCGGCACCGCATCGCACTCCGCGCACGCCAAACACCTGGTGCACACCCTGCTCAAGTGGAGCCGCGGTGAAGCGCCTGACTACGGGATCAAGGACCATGAGAAGTTCGATGCGGTGCTCAGCCGCGTCGGGATCGCCCGGGATGGCAAGAGCGACCGGGAGCTGGCCGGCGAGCTGGCCCACCTGGCGCTGGCCGAGTTCTCCGAGCGCGAGGAGCCGCCGGTCTGGCTGGAGACCACCGTCACGCCGGCCCGGATGAAGAAACTGGAGAGCCTTGGGCTGGTGCCGCCGGGACTCGACTCGGGCGTGGCCGAGGTGATGCACCGCACCACGAACGGCGTCGACGCGGACGCGGTCAACGTGCTGCTGGGCGCGATCAAGTGCGCAGTGGGCGACTACACCGGCATGTACCTGGGCACCGACCTCTCCGATATCATCTTCGGCACGCCAGCCCCCGTGCTGGGCCGCGCCAACCTGGGCTGCCTCAAGGCGGATGCGGTCAACATCGCGGTCCACGGCCACAACCCCGTGCTCAGCGAGGTGATCCTGGCCGAGGCCGAGCGGCTGAAGGGCGAGGCGGAGGCCGCAGGCGCGTCCGGCGGCTTCAACCTGGTGGGCATCTGCTGCACCGGCCACGAGCTGCTCATGCGCCACGGCATCCCCTATGCCACCAACTCGCTCTCGCAGGAGCTGGCCCTCGTGACGGGCGCTGTGGACGCCATCGTGGTGGATTACCAGTGCGTCATGCCCAGCCTGCCCGAGGTGGCCAGGCATTACCACACCGCAGTCGTCACGACCATGCCTATCGCCAAGATCGCGGGCGCCACCCACATCGAGTTCGACGAGGCAAACGCCGGCGAACGCGCCCAGCAGGTCCTGCGGCTGGCCATCGAGGCATACAAGCGCCGCGACCCTGCCAGGGTGAACATCCCGCCCGTCGTCAATGATGCCTGGGCCGGTATGTCGGCCGAGGGGATCATCAAAGTCCTGAGCCTGGTGGATCCCGCGGATCCTCTCAAGCCGCTCATCGACAACATCGTCAACGGCAACATCCTGGGCGTCTGCCTCTTCGCCGGCTGCAACGATGTGAAGGTCACGCAGGACAAGATGTTCGTGACGCTGATCAAGGAGCTCGTCGCGCAAAACGTGCTGGTTCTCTGCACCGGCTGCGGCGCAGGGAGCTTCGCGCGGCACGGCCTGCTGACTCCGGCCGCCACGGAGAAGTATGCCGGCCCCGGGCTCAAAGCCGTGCTCACCGCGCTGGGCCAGGCAGCCGGGCTGGGTGGGCCGCTGCCGCTGGCGCTCCACACCGGCTCCTGCGTCGATAACACCCGTGCTGCAGCGGTCGCCACCGCGATCGCCAACAAGCTGGGCGTCGACGTGAGCGATCTGCCCGTGGTCGCCACCGCGCCCGAGGCCGCGATGGAGAAAGCGGTCTCGATCGGCACTTGGGCCGTCGCGATGGGCCTGCCGACCCACGTCGGCGTGGTTCCGCCGGTCACCGGCAGCCCCCTGGTGGTCAAGGTGCTGACCCAGATCGCCAAGGAGTTGTTGGGCGGCTACTTCATCGTGGAGCCGGACCCGGTCGCTGCTGCAGGCAAGCTGGTCGCCGCGCTCAAGGAGCGCCGTGCGGGATTGGGGATTTGAGCTATGCTCCCATCACAGGCCTATCGCCGGCCGGACCCCGGCGCGGTGCTGGCCGCGCTGCACGAGATCACCGCGCAGCACGGCTACCTGCCTGCGGACGCGCTGCGCGCTGCAGCCGCAGAGCTCGGCATGCCGTTAAGCCAGATGTTCAGCGCGGCCACGTTCTATGCCGCGTTCAGCTTCAAGCCGTGCGGCCGGCACAAGCTCCAGGTGTGCGAGGGCACCGCGTGCTACGTCAAAGGCTCGCCCGAGCTGCTGGCGCAGCTGCAGGCTGAGCTGGGCGTGGCGCCTGACGAGACCACCGAAGACCTGGCGTTCACCCTCAAGCGCGTGCGCTGCGTCGGCTCTTGCGGCCTGGCGCCCGTGGTGCGCGTCGACGGCGACACTTACGGCCACCTGACCCCGGACGCGCTGGACCAGGTGCTGGCGAAGTACCGGTAGGGGAGCAGGGCGGTCTGCTGTGCCCAGGAGGATGCATGCTTCCGGATCTCGATGCGCTGGCCGCGGCCGGTGAGGCCCGGCTTTACCCGGACAAGATCAAGATCACCGTCGGCATGGCGACCTGCGGCCGCGCGGCCGGGGCCGAAGCCGTGTACGAGACGCTGGAGCAGCGGAGCAGCCAGCGCGGGTTAGACATAATCCTGTCGAGTACGGGCTGCATCGGCTACTGCCAGGGCGAGCCCCTCGTGGATGTGCGGCTGCCCGGCCGCGGCCGGGTGTTGTACCGGGACATGAACCGGCCGCGCGCCCGCGCCCTGATCGACTCGCTCAGCCGGGGCGCACTGCCTGCGGATGGCGCGTGGGTGGTCATCGACGCGGAGGATTCCCTGCCCGGCGGGGTCGCACCGCGGCGCTTTGCCCGGCTGCCCGAGCTGGCTGAGGCAGCCGCGTACACGGACGCGCCCTTCTTCGCACGGCAGCAGAAGATCGTCCTGCGCAACTGCGGCTTCATCGACCCGGCCAGCCTGCCCGAGTACATCGCGCGCGGCGGCTACCGCGCCTTGCGCCGCACGTTGGCCGGGTTCGCGCCGCAACAGGTCATCGACGAGGTGGCCTGCTCCGGGCTGCGCGGGCGGGGCGGCGGCGGATTTCCGACCGGCCGCAAATGGCAGGCCGCGGCGAACAGCCCGGGCGCCGAGAAGTTCATCATTTGCAACGGCGACGAGGGCGACCCGGGTGCGTACATGGATCGCACGGTGCTGGAAAGCGACCCGCACAGCGTGATCGAGGGAATGATCATCGGCGGATATGCGCTGGGGGCGGCCCGGGGCTATGCCTACATCCGCGATGAGTACCCCTTGGCTGTGGAACGATTCGCCTCGGCCATCGCCCAGGCCGAGGCGCAGGGCCTGCTGGGCGAGAACATCCTCGGCTCAGGCTTCAGCTTCTCCATCCAACTGGTGCGGGGCGCAGGCGCGTTCGTCTGCGGCGAAGAGACCGCTCTGCTCGCCTCGATCGAGGGCGGGCTGGGCGAGCCGCGGCCCAAGCCGCCGTACCCTGCCGAGGCAGGCCTGTGGGGCCAGCCGACGATCATCAACAACGTCAAGACGTGGGCAACCGTGCCCGTCGTGCTGGCCCGGGGGGGCGAGTGGTACGCGTCCCAGGGCAGCCCGGGCAATGCGGGCACGGTAGTCTTCTCGCTGGTTGGCCAGGTGGCCAACACCGGCCTGGTGGAGGTGCCGCTCGGGACGAAGCTGGGCGTGCTGCTCCAGGAGATCGGCGGCGGCGGTGCGGACGGGAGGCGGATCAAGGCCGTGCAGACCGGCGGGCCGTCGGGCGGATGCCTGCCGGCCGCCCTGTTCGACCTGCCGATCGACTACGACAACATGAAGGCCGCAGGCTCGATCATGGGCTCCGGCGGCATGGTGGTGCTCGACGAGACCGCGTGCATGGTCGACGTGGCGCGTTACTTCCTGGATTTCACGCGCGCCGAATCGTGCGGCAAATGCACCGCCTGCCGCGAGGGTGCGCGACACCTGGAGCAGATCCTCACCCGCATCACGCACGGGAAGGGCCGCGCGGGCGACCTGGAGCTGCTCGAAGAGGTGGGCGAGGCCGTGAAGGCAGGGTCGCTCTGCGGCCTGGGCCAGACCGCGCCGAATCCGGTGCTCTCGACGCTCCGCTATTTCCGCGACGAGTATGAGGCGCATGTCTACGAGCACCGCTGCCCCGCGGGCAAGTGCCGGATGGATGGCGTGACCCAGGTGCCGGGCACTTCCAAAGTGCCCGGCACCTAAGGACGAGAGCGCGGCGCGGCCCGGCAGACCGCCCGGCGCTAAAGACGCCCAGGTGGTGATTCTGGCAGCGCGACGACCGTCGCCATTTGGGGCGTGGAAGAGGAGCTGGCTTCATGTCCACATTGACCATCGACGATGGGACCACCGAGTGCACGGTGAGCGTGCCCGCCGGCGCGACCTTGCTGCAGGCGGTGCGCCTGGCCGGCGCGCGGCTGCCGACCCTGTGCCATTGGGAGGGGCTGCCGCCCTATGGCGCGTGCCGGCTTTGCCTGGTGGAGGTGGCGGAAGAAGGCTCCTCGCGGACACAGTTGGTCGCGGCATGCACGTATCCCGCGATCGACGGCCTGCGCGTACGGACGCAAGCGCCTGGGGCGGTGGCCGTACGCCGGATGATGCTGGAACTTCTGCTGGCGCGCTGTCCCACGTCCGAGGTGATCCGTGACCTGGCCGCGGAGGCTGGGCTGGATGCGTCGCGCTTTGCGGGGGAAACGGGGGATGGCCGCGCCGATGAGCTGTGCGTGCTCTGCGGGCTGTGCGTGCGCGTGTGTCGCGACCTGGTGGGCGCGGCAGCCATCGCGTTCACCGGCCGCGGCGGGGCGCGTGAGGTAGCCGCGCCGTTCCACATTCAGTCCGAGGCCTGCATCGGCTGCGGCGCGTGCGCGGCGGTCTGCCCGACCGGCGCGGTCAGGATCGAAGATAGCGGCGGCCAACGTCACCTGGTCACGTGGAACACCGTCGTGCCGTTGAAGCCCTGCCCGGGCTGCGGCCAACCCTTTGCTCCCGAGCCGATGGCTTTCCTCACCGGCCTCGCGGAGGCCAGCGAGCACCTGTGGGGCCTGTGCCCCGCGTGCCGGCGCAAAGAAGCGGCCCTGTCGCTTGCGGCCGCGAAGCAATAGAAGGGATTTCGCACTGGGCTTGTCCCCAGACTTCCGCAAGTCAATGCAGCAGGCAATGAACGACCTGCATGACCCGAAGGAGGTCAAGATGAAGAAGTTGGTGCTGCTCGCGTTCGTCATTCTGGTACTCACCGTGACGCCGGCCCTCGCCGCGCCGGCGAGTGTTCCCCCGAAACCCCCTGCGAAAAATGTGATCGTCATGATCAGCGATGGTTGGGGCTTCAACCATCTGACTGCGGCCAGCTACTACGAGTATGGCAAGGACGCCAGGCAGGTCTACAACCGGCTGCCCTTCCAGGTAGCCATGAGCACCTACTCGGCTGACGGCCACCCATTTGGCTACGACCCGGCGTTGGCCTGGGGCAGTTTCGAGTGGGTCAAGACTGAGTACACCGATTCCGCGGCCGCGGCGACGGCCATGGCGTGTGGCGTCAAGACCTACGATGCCGCAATCGGCGTCGATGTGGACAAAAATCCGGTGCAGAACGCGCTGGAGTTAGCTGAGAGCAAGGGGAAGGCCACCGGCGTGGTGACCAGCGTCGAATGGACCCATGCGACGCCGGCCGGGCACGTGGCGCACAACGTACACCGCGATAACTACGCGGCAATCGGCCAGGAAATCGTCAACGTGAGTGCGGCGGACGTGGTCATGGGAGCCGGGCATCCCTGGTACGATCCGGATGGCAACCTCAAGGCCCTTCCGAACACCTTCAAGTATGTGGGCGACGAGGTCACGTGGAATGCCCTCCTCGCAGGGACGGCTGGCGGCGATGCGGACGGCGATGGCGTGGCTGACCCCTGGACCCTGATCCAGACGCGGGCCGAGTTCCAGGCCCTGATGAACGGCCCGACCCCGAAGCGCGTCCTGGGCACGGCCCAGGTCTATCAGACGCTCCAGCAGGGGCGCAGCGGTGATGCTTTGGCCGATCCATACGTGGTGCAGCGGATCGAGACGGTGCCGACGCTGACCGAGATGAGCCTGGCCGCGCTCAACATCCTGGATAATGATCCGGATGGACTGTACCTGATGATCGAGGGCGGCGCGGTCGACTGGGGCTCGCACGCCAACCAATCCGGCCGCATGATCGAGGAGGCTATCGAGTTCGAGCGGGCCGTGGAAGCCGTGCTGGATTGGGTTCAGGAGAACAGCAACTGGGGCGAAACGCTGCTGATCGTGACCGGCGATCATGAGACCGGCTATCTCACGGGTCCGGGTTCAGGCCAGTTCGCCGAGGGCCCGGTGTGGAATCCCATCGTGAACAATGGCGTGGGCGTCCTGCCCGGCATGGAATGGCATTCGCCCAATCACACCAACAGCCTGATGATCCTCTCGGCCAAGGGCGACGCGGCGCGGATGTTCAATCGCTACGACAACGGGTATGACCCGGTATACGGCCAGTACATCGATAACACGGATATCGCGAAGGTCGTCTTCTGGGCGTTGAGTTCGAAGTAATGCCAGGGGGATGGCGTCCTCAGAGGTCGCGCCCTCCTCTTGCATCCTAAATGGGGCGGCTCCCCCTGCATGCACTGCAAGGGGAGCCGCCCGGTCATTAAGCTACGCTGCGGTCGCCAGATCCCGCAGCGGTGGCAGCGGTAGCTGTCATGGCAGTCGCAACCGCCATGGCAGCGTCCGCGGGCTTTACGGCACGATGGCGAACACGCGCGCGGGGAAGCCCGAGCCATCCTTCGGCTTCGGGAACGTGACGACGACCAGCGCGCCGGACTCCGGCACCTGGTCGAGGTTCGCCAGCAGCTCGATCTGGTAATGGTCTGTGCTCAGGATGTAATACTCGCACTCGTAGTTGCCCGCGCTCGTGGACAGGCCGGGATCGGTGTCGGTCGTCTCATGGCCCGAGGCGGTGATCTTGCGCGTCTCGAAGAGGTACTTCAGCACCTCCATGCTCCAGCCAGGGTAATGCGCGATGTTGTCCGCGTCTGCGTTACGCATCGCGACGGGATCGGGCCACCGCTTCGACCAGTCGGTGCGCAAGGCGACGAATGCGCCCTGCGGGATGCGGCCGTTGCGCCGCTCCCAGGCGCGCACATCCTGCATGGTGACCACGTAGTCCGGATTTGCCGCGGCCTTCTCGTGAACGTCGATGACGACCAGCGGCATCATCATCTCCTTGACGTCGATCTGGTCGAGCGTGCGCAGGCCCTGGACGAAGTGCGCGGGCGGATCGGCATGCGTGCCCCACTGCCCGACATGCGTGTAAACCTGGGCATAGAAGCCGGTTCCGAGGGTCCCGGGCCCGGGTGGATTGGTGTCGTACCAGTAGACCAATTCGCGTGTTTCATCGGGGAAGCCGGGCCAGTGCGGGATGCCCGGCTCGAAGGAGTGGGTGAGGTCGACGAATTCCTTGCTGCTGAGCTGGTGCCAGATGCCGAGCAGCGAGGAGTTCACCTTCTTGTCCATCGGCGTCCACCCGGCCACAGCCAGTGCGGCCAGGATGACGATCAGAAGCACGACGCCCAGGATCTTCTTGTTGCTCATGGTTCACCCTCCTGTGGTCCGGCTGCGAGAACGGCCGGAAGGGGGCGCATCCGCTCCGGCCGCCGTGCGCACCATGGCGATGGTTCTCACGACGCAAGAGCCCTTGCGACCACGAGGTGCGCAAGCTGGCGGTGCGCCTGCGCGGCGAGGACGCAGATATTATAGGATCACCGCGCATGGGTGTCAATACTTATTTTGGACTTATGGATTCACCGGGCAGATGCCATCCCGCGTCGCCCAGCCCGTCCAGGATCCACGCGGCCACGTCCCCGCCGCCCATGGCCAGGTCGTTCGCGTCCTTGCCGAAGTAAGGCCGCCACCGCCGGGCCTTCGGCAGGATGTGGAGCCAGTAGGCCGCGGCTTCTTCCCCCGCCTCATCGCTGTCGAACGCGACCAGCACCACGCCGCAGGCCGCCAGGGGCGCCAGCCAGCGCGGCCGCCGTGCAGCCGTTGTGCTGCCCGTCGCCACCGCCGCAATGATCCCGCCCGCATGCTGCCAGATCGTGAGCGCGTCGAACTCGCCTTCCACCAGCATTGCGGCCCGGCCGGAGGCCAGCATGTTGGCGCGGTACAACGCGGTCGCCGAGCCCGCCGCGGAGACGTATTTCGGATTGCCTTCGGGCCGCCGGATGTTGACGCGCCACGCGTGGCCGCGCGCGGCCCACGGGATGGTGATGCCGCGCGGCAGCCAGACCGGCCGGTGATCTGCCTCGAACCCCCACAGCTCGGGCGCCTCTTGCCGGTCCACCGGGTTGTACCCCAGGCTGCCGTCCATGATCGTCTGCTCGTTGAGGCCGCGTTTTTCGACCAGCCAGGCACGCGCCCGTGCGCCCTCTTCGGTCCAGAGCCGTTCGATGCACTCCGAGCAGAAGTCGATCGCACGACCCTGCCAGGCATCCGATGGCGGCTCCAGCGGCTCGTGGCGCGGCAGGGGGAGCGCATCCCACGCCGAGGGGATCGCGCCTTCGCGCCTTTGCCTCCTTGCGTCGATCGTCGCCGTTCCCGCACTCACTCCCCGCACCTCCCCCTCCCACTTCGTTTTTCCGGCGCCCGGCCGGCCGGCTGCCCCTCGTACATCATGGTGCAGCCAGCCCGCCAGACCCAGCCGGTCGAGCGCGGCGCCGAAGCCCAGGCCGAGCCCCACGCGCACGTAGTCGATGGCATCGCCGCTGCGCTGGCAGCGCCGGCACCAGAAGCGCCCTTCTGCGGGCCACACCCGGAACCGGTCCGCAGATCGCTTCTCCGCGCCGCCGCAGAACGGACACGGCCCGGCCCATTCGCCGCCGCCGGTGGTCGCAACCTTCTTGAGCCGCACATCCGCGCGGATCAGGGAGAGCAGATCGACCGAAGCAGTATCCATTTGTCTTCTTTTCTCTACTCTACACTCTCTATCTACTCTACCCCCTTAAGGGGG
>Ga0123332_1002095_pt1 | contig 19169 bp, 13 predicted proteins | sample BioC12SIPDNA_4_FD_89958 | JGI IMG/M metagenome (GOLD analysis project Ga0123332, IMG submission 89958) | Anaerobic biogas reactor microbial communites from Washington, USA - Biogas_R2_A C12 SIP DNA | ecosystem: Engineered > Bioreactor > Anaerobic > Unclassified | place: Washington, USA...
ATAGTCATCACCAGTCCGCCGACGCCGATGCCGAACAGGATCCGACCCACCGGGGTGATCGGTGCCCCGACGTAATCGGTGGCGATGAAGAACGCCCCGAACATCATCGAGCCGGCAAACAGGTGGAACATCGGCCCCTCGAACTCGGGATTGATCCGGTGGGCGATGGCCGCATACACGAACGCGGTGGCCAGCATGCCCAGCACCGGCCGCCAGTCGGCCACGCGACGGAACACCAGGAACAGCCCGCCGATCAGCACCGCCAAGGCACTGGTCTCGCCCAGGCTGCCGCCCACGCGCCCGCAGAACAGATCCCACAACGACGGGATGAGGACGCTCGGATCCATCGCCGCACCGAGCGGCGTCGCCATAGTCACCCCGTCCACGGCGGTATCGCCGATACGCGCCAGCGTGACCGGCTCGGTCCAGATGCCCATCGCCGCCGGGAAGCAGATCATCAGGAACGCTCGCCCGACCATGGCCGGGTTGAACAGATTCTGCCCCAGCCCGCCGAAGATCGCCTTGGCCAGTGCGATGGATACTACCCCGCCGATGAACGCCATGTACGGGTTGAGATCCGGCGGCAGCGAGAACGCCAGGATCAGCCCGGTCACGATGGCCGACCCGTCGGTCAGCGAACGCTGGTCCCGGCCGCGCATCGCGTTCGCGACCGCCTCGGCGATCAGGCACGCCGCCACCGTGACCAGCGGCAGAATCAGCGCATCGAGCCGATAGAAGTACAGCGCCGCCAGCCACAGCGGCACCAGCCCCAGCACGACCTGAAACATGATGCAGCGCGTGGATGTCCCGCTCGCCAGGTGCGGCGCGGAACTCACCAGGAAGGACCGCGGTCCTTGTGGTTGCTCCGCATTCGCGTTCTCCTGGGTTACCGTCGGTGCTTCGCTCATACCCGTTTCAACTCCTGGTTCTCGGGTCCATCGTCCCATCGTGTGCCTTCATACAGCGGTCCACGCAGAGCCGTGCCCGTAAGGAAGCGGAAATCGCGTCGACCGCTCCTTCTCGGTCGCAACTCTGCCAGTGTCGCAACTCTGCCAGTGTCGCGGCTCTGGCCGGCTTCCTCGCACACTTGCTCATTTCTTCGCCGCAGCCTTCAGACGCACTTGGTCCTTGCCCGCTCGGATGTACTGGGCCAACGGTATATGGGCCGGGCAGACATACGAGCAACAACCGCATTCGCAGCACGCGTTCATGTCGTACGCGCCGGCCAGACCGTAGTCGCGGAACTTCACCGCGTGCGCGATCTTGGTCGGCGAAAGATGCAGCGGGCAGTTGTCCACGCACAACCCGCATCGGATGCACGGCGTCTCCTGCCAGCGGGCGGTCTCGGCCTCGGTCATCACCGTGATGCCACTGGTACCCTTGACCACGGTCACGTCGAGGTTGGGCACCGTCGGTCCCATCATCGGGCCGCCGGCCACCACCTTGAGCGCCGCCTCGCTCACGCCGCCGCAGTGCTCGATCAGCTCGCTGAACCGCGTCCCGAAGGGCACCAGCCAATTCCCCGGCCGCGATACGCCCAGCCCGGTCACCGTCACCACGCGATGGGTCAGCGGCTGACCCCGCACCACCGCTCGGGCAATACTGTGCGTGGTCGCGCAATTGACTACCACCACGCTGACATCCAGCGGCAACCCCTTCGGAGCGCTGGGCACCGTCCGCCCGAGTACTGCCGGTATCAACTGCCGCTCGCCGCCCATCGGGTACTTGGTCGCGCAAACGGCCACCTCGACGCCCGGCCGATCACGCACCACCTGACGCATAACCTCGATCGCGTCGGGCTTGTTCGCCTCGATGGCCACGATCGCCCGCTGCGCCCCGCACGCCCGAGCCGCCAGTTGCAGCCCCACCACGATCGCCTCCGGCGACTCCAACATCAGCCGATGGTCGCTGGTCAGGTAGGGCTCGCACTCGCAGCCGTTCATGATGACTGTATCGATCGGCTTGGCAGGATTGCGCTTCAGCTTGATGTGCGTCGGGAAGGTCGCCCCGCCCATGCCCACCACGCCGCACTCGCGGATCTTCTGGCAGATCTCGTCCGGATCGAATCCGCTCGGCTCGACGCCGCCCCAGTTGCGGTCCAGGTACTGCTCCAGGAAATGGGCCGGGACGGGCTCACCCTCGGCAGCCGGCGTCAGGGGAATGGCCGGCACGCGCCGCCCGCTGGGCAGCACGGCCATCGTACCCGCACCCACCTTGCCCGCCAGTGGAGCATGGATCGGCGCCGCCACCGGTGCAGACGCGTCCGCGATCTTCTCCCCGTAGGCAACGTCCTGCTTAGCCTTGACGATCGGTTCGCACGGAGCCCCAATGTGCTGCACGAAAGGAATCAGCAGATCCTGCTTCGGCGAAAACAGCCGGATGGGCTCCGCCTCGGCGTAGCCCTTGCGATGCGGAGGATGAATCCCACGAGGAAAGCTCTTGAGACCCTTCAGACCGTCCAACAACTCGGCGATCATGCCTCATCTCCCAAAGGACAGGCTTGCGGTCGCCACCACCGGGCGATCAACATTCGAGCCACGATGACCCCGGCGGCCAGCCCGGCCAGCAGCCCGACGCCCTGCCACACCGCGGAGCCGGCCCAGCGATCCGCCAAAAACGCACCCACAATCCCACTTGCCAGCGGCATCAGAAACACGGTGATTGAAGGCAGAACAAGACTCGGGCCACTATCGATCGGCGTGTCCTCGCCCGACTCGGGGGCGTCGCACGTGGCCGGACACCTGCCTCGTTGAAGGCAATGCTCGCAGCCAAAACGCATGTTCTCCAGAAATGACACCTGCTCTGCTCCTGCCTGTCGGCTCTGCGCCACGGCGACACCACATCCGCATCTATGCCGACATCGTGTTCAATGAGTGGGCCCGTCCGCTGTGCGGGTGGGGCCAGCACAATTGCCGGGGATGCGTTTGCCAGGAGTCTCGGCCGTTATTGTATGGCCACCCAGCCGCATTGCAAATTGGCCCGCCGTCGCTGAGAATGCGTTCACCCCCAGACCGCAGCGGAGACGATCGGATCGGCCTGGGTGACGCAGCTTTCCTCCTTTTGGCGGGTAGTGTGACGGATGACCGTGCCCAAGACCCAACCCAGGATCGATGGCACCGGCCTCATCGAGCTGGATCCTTATCTCGAACCATACGCCGATGCCCTGCGCAGTCGGTATCAACGCTACCAGTCAGCCCTTGCACGCATCGCCCGGCTCGCCGGCTCGCTCAATGCCTTCAGCCGCGGACATGAGTACTTCGGTTTCAACCGCGGTTGGCACGAAGACCGCAAGGGGATCTGGTACCGCGAGTGGGCTCCCGGAGCGGACGCTCTCTTCCTGATCGGAGACTTCAACCATTGGGACCGCTACGCGGCCCCCCTGACCCGCGACAAGAACGGCGTCTGGAGCATCTTCCTGCCCGACACCCAGGCAGGCCCCTGGCTCGTTCACGGCCAGGAGGTCAAGGTGCACGTGCACGGCGCCTTGGGCCCGCTGGATCGCGTGCCTGCCTGGATCCGTCGCGTGGTCTACGATCCGAGCACCCACAACGCCAGTGGGCAGTACTGGCACCCGCCCAAGCCCTACGAGTGGCAACACCCGACCCCGCGCATCGCGGGAGGCATCCGCGTCTACGAGGCCCACGTCGGTATGGCCACCGAGGCCGAACGCATCGGCACCTTCACCGAGTTCGCCGACAACATCCTCCCGCGCATCGCCGACGCCGGATACAACACCGTCCAGCTCATGGCCATCCAGGAACACCCGTACTACGCATCCTTCGGCTACCACGTGAGCAGTTTCTTCGCCGTCTCCTCGCGCTTCGGCACGCCGGAAGACTTCAAACGTCTCGTGGATATCGCCCACCGGCACGGCCTGCTCGTCCTGCTCGACCTCGTCCACAGCCACGCGGTCAAAAACGTCCACGACGGGCTCAACTTCTTCGACGGCACCGGGCATCAGTACTTCCATGCCGGCCCGCGCGGGCAGCATCCCGCCTGGGACTCCATGCTCTTCGACTACGACAAGGACGAGGTTCTCCGCTTCCTGCTCAGCAATGTCCGCTTCTGGCTCGATGAGTACCACGTCGACGGCTTCCGCTTCGACGGCGTCACGAGCATGATGTACCGCGACCATGGCTTGGAACGGGGGTTTCACTCTTACGACGACTACCTCCGGTCGGACAATGTGGATGCCCAGGCCGTCACCTACCTCCAGCTCGCCAACCAGGTCGCCCACGACGCCAATCCCCACGCGATCACCATCGCCGAGGATGTTTCCGGCATGGTCGGCATCGCCCGCCCGCTCGATGAGGGCGGATTGGGCTTCGATTACCGCCTGGCCATGGGCATCCCCGACTATTGGATCAAGATCCTCAAGGAAAAACGCGACGAAGAGTGGCCCATGGGCGAGCTGTTCAGCGTGCTCACCAATCGCCGGCAGGGAGAGAAGCACGTCGCCTACGCCGAGAGCCACGACCAGGCCCTCGTCGGCGACAAGACCATCGCCTTCCGCCTCATGGACGCCGACATGTACTGGCTGATGAGCAAGGGTTGCCCGGGCAACATGATCATCGAGCGGGGTATCGCCCTGCACAAGATGATCCGTCTGATCACCTTCGCCCTAGGCGGCGAGGGCTACCTCAACTTCATGGGCAACGAGTTCGGGCACCCTGAGTGGATCGACTTTCCGCGAGAGGGCAACAACTTCTCGTACCAATACGCCCGCCGCCAGTGGTCCTTGGTCGACGACCCCGCCCTGCGCTACCGCGACCTCGACGCCTTCGACCGCGAGATGCAGAACCTCGATGAGAAGTACAACCTCCTGGCCGAGCCGCTCATCGAACTCATCCAGGTGCACGAGGACCACAAGATGCTCGTCTTCCGCCGCGGGGCGATGGTCTTCATCTTCAACTTCCATCCGCACCATTCGCAGAGCGGATACCGGTTCGGCGTCCCCGAGCCTGCCAACTACCGCCTGGTGCTCAATACCGACGAGTTTTGGTTCGGCGGACACGGCTTGGTCAACACCGGCCAGGTCTACCCGCGACAGACCATCCCCGCCGACGGCCGCAACCAGTCTGTCCAGATCTACATCCCCTGCCGAACCGCGCAGATTCTGATGCCTGTTTGACCCGTCCGCTGCGGGGCGATCATCGGGGGTCCGCCGCTTTCCGCGCGGTTACCCTGGCGTGCACTGAGTCTCGGCTTTCTGGAATCGATCCCCATGGGCGGTAAGATGGCTTCTTGGGAAGTGGACGGTTCGGGAGGATCGGTGATGGCGAAGTACCGCGTGGCATGGCTGCCCGGCGATGGCGTGGGCCCCGATGTACTGGCGGCCGCCCGCGTCGTGCTGGACCGCATCGGGCTCGATGCCGAGTACCTCCCCGGCGATGTCGGGTGGGAGTTCTGGCGGCGCGAGGGCGATGCGCTACCCGCCCGGACCATCGAGCTATTGGGCAACACCGACTGTGCCCTGTTCGGCGCCGTGACCTCGAAAACCAAGTCCGCCGCCGAGGAGGAACTTGATCCGCGACTGCAGGGCAAGGGCTTCTCCTATCGCAGCCCGCTGGTCCGTGTCCGCCAGTTGCTCGATCTGTTCGTATGCCTTCGACCGTGCAAAGCCTTCCCCGGCAATCCGCTGAACTACCGCGATGACACCGATCTGGTCGTCTTTCGCGAAAACACCGAGGATCTCTACGCGGGTATCGAGTTCAACGGCGTGCCTGAGGAAATGAAGCTTCTTCCAGGCATGGACCGCGTGCCCCCGGACGCGGCCATCTCACTCAAGATCAACACCCGCGGCGGCTCCAAACGCATCGCCCGTGCCGCCTTCGAGTACGCTCGCAAGCATGGCCGGCGCCGCGTCACCTGCGTACACAAGGCCAACGTCGTCCGCGTCAGCGATGGGCTCTTCCTCGATACCGTTCATCAGGTCGCTCACGAATACCCGGACATCGCCTTCGACAACGCCGCCGTCGACGCGATGTGCATGAGCATGATCCGCCATCCGCAGAACTACGATGTGATCGTGGCCCCGAATCTCTACGGCGACATCGTCTCAGACTTGGCGACGCAGCTTGTCGGCGGACTGGGCTTCGGCTGCACGGGCAACATCGGCAAGCACTACGCCCTCTTCGAGCCGTCCCACGGATCCGCCCCTAAATACGCCGGCCAGAACAAGGCCAACCCCATCGCCGCGATCCTGGCCGTGCGCATGATGCTCGAATGGCTCGGCGAAACCGACAAGGCCGCCCGACTCGAAGCCGCCGTCGCCGACACTATCCACGAGGGCCAAGTCCGTACCCACGACATGGGCGGCAGCGCCACCACGCAGGAAATGACCCAAGCCATCGTCGCCCGGCTGTGACCACTGACCGTGTTCACCCCGTCGCCGCAGACTCTCTCACCACAGAGGAACCGCCTTTCCCACGACTTCGTCTCTGAAGTACCGACTGAGGTCTCCCGGCGTTCGGAGGTCAACCGTCCGTCCCAGCATGTCGGAGAGTTCGATCTCCAGCCATGGTGAACAGGCTCGGGGTCTGTCCCGGCTCGAACTCGACCAGGAAATCGACGTCGCTGTCCGGCCCGAAGTCGTCCCGCAGAATGGAGCCGAACAGCGAGAGCCGCTGGATATGATTGCGCCGGCAGAACTCCGCCAGCCGTGCCTTCGGTATCTCGATTCCGTGACAGCCCATGGCCATGCCTCTTGGCTCGTCGCATTCCAGCCCGAATTGCCCATCGGAACCACTGATGCACACAGATGAACACGGATAGAAGAATGGGCTGGAGATCACATCACATCCTGAGCCCGCAGCGGGCTGTGCTTGGTGCCGATCTCCTGCTTCATCCGTGTTTGTCCGTGTTCATCTGTGGTTTGTTTTCAGTCGTGCACAATCAGGACTAGCCGACTTCGATTTCCGCCGTCCACGGGCTCTGGCCGGGTATCTCACCGTGGCCTCGTGCGATCCACCTGTGCCGGAGCGAGTGTGCCGGGGCCGGCCGGGGCGGCGGATGGCGAAGTCAGTCAGTCGGCGCGGGGGGCTTCGACGACCTTGACGCCGCCGAAGCGACGGTCGCGAGCGGCGTAGGCGCGGATGGCCTCGTTGAGGTCATCCTTGCCGAAATCGGGCCACAGGGTTTCGGTGACGTAGAGCTCGGCGTAGCTGATCTGCCAGAGCAGGAAATTGCTGATGCGCATCTCGCCGGCGGTGCGGATGAGCAGGTCGGGGTCGGGGACGCCCGCGGTGTAGAGGTGGTCGGAGAAGCAAGCCTCGTCGATGGCGGCGGGGTCCAACTCGCCAGCCTGGACGCGCCGGACGATGACCCGGACGGCATCGAGGATCTCATCGCGGGCCCCGTAATTGATGGCCAGACACAGCCGCAGGCCGGTGTTGTCGCGGCTCAGAGCTTCGGTCGCGTCCAGCTCGCGGAGCACGGCTGGCGGCAGACCCTCGCGCCGCCCGATCTGCGTGAGCCGGACGTTGTTCTCCATGATCTCGTCCCGCTCCTTGATGAGGTACTCGACGTAGAGGTCCATGAGGGCGTCGATCTCGGCCCGCGGGCGTTTCCAGTTCTCCGTGCTGAAACTGTAGAGCGTCAAGGCATCGAGCTTGAGGCGGGCGCAGTGGGTGATGATCTCGCGGACGTTGGCGGCTCCCTCGGCGTGCCCGCTGACCCGGGGCAAGTTGCGCAGGTTCGCCCAGCGCCCGTTGCCGTCCATGATGATGGCCACGTGCCGGGGGAGCTGGTGACGCTCCAGCCCGAGTTCCTGTCGGGGATCGAGGGGCGGTTCTGGCATGGCGTCTATTATATCGACCGGATGAGCGTTTGGGTCCGATCCGGCCCGACACTGGCGATGGCCACAGGCACCCCGACGAGGGCTTCGATGCGATCGAGGTACTGCCGGGTTCGGGCGGGCAACTCCTCAAAGGAGCGGACCTGACGCAGATCCTCGTCCCAACCGGGCAGAAACTCGAAGACCGGCGTAGCTCGTTCCAGGAGCGAACAATCGGCGACGAAGCCCGATAGCGGGCCTTCGGGGGTGGTGTAGCCGGTGCAGATGCCGATCCGCTCAAAGCCGGCCAAGGTGTCCAGGTGCATAACCGCCAGGTGAGTGATACCGCTCAAGGCGGCGCTGTAGCGGGCGGCGACGGCATCGAACCAGCCGCAGCGGCGCGGGCGGCCCGTTGTCGTGCCGTACTCGTGACCGCGCTCGCGAATGGTGTCACCGATCTCGTCGCGCAACTCACTGGGGAAAGGCCCGGCTCCGACCCGCGTGGTGTACGCCTTGAGCACGCCGACGCAGGATTGCAGCGTGCTGGCGGGCACGCCCGCGCCGGCCGGCACGCCGATCGCACTCGTCGTGCTGCTGGTCACATAAGGGAACGTGCCATGATCGATATCCAGCAGTGTGCCGTTGGCCCCCTCAAACAGCAGCCGCTTGCCGCCGGCGATGGAATCGAGCAGCAGGCGCGTCGTATCGCAGATGTTCCCGCGCACCCGCTCGCCGCAGGCCAGGTACTCATCCGCCATCGCGGAGGCGTCCATCGGCTCCCGGTCGTCGTACAAGGCCGCGAACAGGCGGTTCTTCAGCTCGACGATGCGGGTGAGCTTCTCGCGGAACTCATCGGGCCGCAGCAGATCCCCGGCCCGCAGAGCCGTGGATCGAAGCATCTTGTCGGCATAGCACGGGCCGATGCCCCGAGCTGTCGTCCCGATCTTCGCATTGCCCAGGGCCGCCTCGGACAACTGGTCCTGCCGCTTGTGGTAGGGCATGACCAACTGGGCCCGGTCGCTGATTCTGAGACTGTCGCCGACATGGATGCCGCGCGCCCCGAGGGCCTGGATCTCCTCGAGCATGCGGGGCAGATCCAGGGCCACGCCGGTACCGATGGCCGCCATCTTGTTCGGGCTCAGCACACCAACCGGTAAAAGGTGCAGAGCGAACTTCTCGCCCGCGATCTGCACGGTATGGCCCGCATTCCCGCCACCGTTGTAGCGGACCACAAGGTCGAAATGCTCGGTCAGCAGATCGACGATCTTGCCCTTGCCCTCGTCGCCCCAGTGCAGACCAACGACGCATGTATGCCCCAGCCTGGTGAGATCCATCGTTGCAGATTCCCGTTCAAGAGGTCCGCGATTCGGTGGGTTGACCCGGAATACCGCCCAACGTAGCGGGCTTCGGGGGGCAGGTCAAGCAAGCCAGTGCCCCGTTTGCGCAAACTCATGCTCAACCGCCGCTTAAGTTCTTGATCTTGTCGACCGCTCGGCCGACAATAGGCCCCAGCGGAGTGCGAAAATCGTGTTGTTCTTCGTAGGATCCACTGCCGGTGCCCGCTGAAGTTGCCAACCCATCGCTGAGTTACCTCGAGCAGCGGATGCTGCTGCGCAGCCGGCCCGAACGACGGCGAGACCTGCTCGTATCCTGTGGCTTGCTGCTGGTGGTGCTCGCTGCGCACGGAACCAGCCTGTGGGACGGCCTATTCCTGGAGGACCACTGGCACCGGGCGGTGATCCGGACATCGGGCTGGGGGATGGACGCTCAGCGGCAATCGGCCACGTTCGATCTGCCCGGCCAGCTCGCTCAGCTCTGGTGGCAGGAGCAGCCGTTGCACCAGAGCTGGGCACGACCGGTGGCCATGCTCATTCTCAAAACCGAGTACCACCTCGTCGGGGGCTCGCCGGTCGGCCTTCATGCCTTCGGCTTGCTGTGGCACACGGTCGCAGCCATTCTGGTCTTCCATCTCGCTCGCTGGATGATGCTCAGTCGCGGATGGTCCTTCCTGGCCGGCACTTGCTTCGCTCTCAATCCGCACTCCGCGGTGACCGCCAGTTGGATCTCCGCCCAGGCAGCCACGATCAGCACGTGCTTTCTCATGGGTGCGGTGCTCGCCTACGCGGCCGCCTCGGCAGTCGAACGTACCCGGCGATCGCGCCGCTCACATCGGCTTTACCAGATCGGATGGGTGCCCATCCGTCTCGCTTGGCTGGCCACCGCCCTGGCCCTGTGGCTGCTGGCGGTCCTGAGCTTCGAGGCAGCAATCATCTTCCCGATTCTGGTGATTGCTCTGGACGCAGGCTATGGCCGCTGGCCGCTACTGCTGTACCGCCTGCCCATCCATGCCGCGTTCTGGTCGCTCAGCCTCGCGTATGCCTACTGGCGGCTCAGAATCTTCCCCGGCACGACGGCCCCCCAGATGCCGCTGCACATGCCCGCCGACTGGTCTCTTGTGCCCTGGGCCGCTTACCGACTCGTGCAACTCGGCTTCAGCCTTATTTCGGGCCTGCCCATGTTCGCTTCCGGCTTCCACATGTCGGCGCTCACCCAAGACCACGTTGCCCTGCTCATGGCGATGGTCCTCCCGGTCGTGTTGGTGTTGGCGTGGTACGAGTGGTCCTCGCGCACGTCGCGATGCCGCCTGCTCTGGCCCATGTGGGCTTTGGCCGGGCTGGCGGTCACACTGCCGCTGTTCACCACCCCGATGTGTGGGTATCTGCCGTTCGCCGGCTTCGCGATCATGCTCGCCCTCATGCTCTCGCGATTGCCGCTTCACGCACGAGCCGTCGCGACGGGAGCGTTGATTCTCGCGATGCTGGTGCCGCTGACCGTCCAGCGCAGGCTGTGGCGGGGAGTGTTACGCTCGGAACAACTGCTCTACGCCGACGTCCCGACGAATAAGTCAGCACCACAGCCCGGCGGTAAGGCCTTCTTCATCAACCTGCCGCTCGTTGGTCTATACGCCCCGGCGGCTCTGCGCGAGATCTGGAACATGCACGACCTCGCCAACCCGCCGGACCTCGAAGGCCACATCCTCACCCTGTCCCCCCACCCCCTCATGATGGACCGTCCCTGCGTCGTGGAGCAGACAAGTGATGACACGCTCATCGTCTCCCTCCCCGCCCCCGGATATTTCGCTGAACCTGTCGGGCGGATGCTCCTGGAATGCGTCCGACCACACTCGCCGCTGACCGTCGGCACGGTGATCCATGGCGAGGTGTACGACACAACCATCCTCGAAGCCGATGAATCCGGCATCCAGCGACTCAAGTTCACCTTTGTCCAGCCGCTAGACAGCCGGCATTACCACTTCTACTTATCTTCGTCCGCACACCCCTTACATCGCCTGCGCTTCGACCGGGCGACAGCCCCCATCGCGGACGCGCACCGCGAGCTGTTCGGCAAGGCCCGCTCCGGCGACGCAACCAATCAAGCCAGGCAAGAGCTCGTGAACCTCGCCCGCCCGATGGCGATACAACAAGGTAATCCCATTCAAGAGATGCTATCCGAAGACAGCCCCATCTCCGACGAGAACCTCGACCGGCTGGAGCTCTGGTGGGCGTCAACGGGCACGTCCGAACTACTCGCCGAACGCGAGCAATCACGCGGTCGATTGCGCTCATTCCTGGCTGAACAGCAACGAGCTCTGAACCTGATCCGCCTGGCTCGGACCGTCGCGCCCGTGGACCTGTTCGTGCAGGGGCGGTCTTCGCCTGAAGAATGAGTATGATGGCATCCTGACGTCCCCCCATCACGGGTACGCCGTGCGGGGCTGCATCCGCCATCAGACAGCGCTTCTCGGCGGTCACGCGCGAAACCGTAGAGGGAACGAACCGGAGCAACGGTCATGAAAACGATTCGCGTAGCGGCGTTCGGCGATCCAGAGGTCATGCGGCTTGAAGAGGTACCCGATCCAGTACCGGCAGCCGGGCAGGTCGTCGTCCGCATTCACGCCGCCGGGGTCAATCCGGTCGATACCTACATCCGCGCGGGTTGGTATCCACACTCTCCAACCCTCCCGTACACCCCCGGCCTGGATGCGGCCGGCGTGGTTGAAGCGACCGGTGACGAAGTCTCGCGCATTCGGGTCGGCGATCGGGTCTACCTTTCGGGCTCGCTGACCGGAACCTACGCGGAGATGGCCCTCTGTACCCAGGCCCAGGTCCATCATCTGCCCGATCGCCTCTCCTTCCAGCAAGGAGCGGGAGTGTCCGTGCCTTGCGCCACCGCGTATCGGGCCTTGTTTGACCGCGCGGGTGCGCGGGCAGGCGATGTGATCCTCGTGCATGGAGGCAGCGGCGGAGTCGGCACCGCGGCCATCCAGCTTGCCCGCGGGGCGGGTCTGACCGTCATGGCCACCGCGGGGACCGAGGAAGGTCGCCAGCTTCTCGCCCGCCAAGGGGCCCATTACGTGCTCGACCACAAGGACCTCGAGCACTTCAACCAGGTGATGGCTCTCACTCAGAACCGCGGCGTCGATGTCATCCTGGAGATGCTCGCCAACGTGAATCTGGACAATGATCTCAAGATCCTGGCTCGGGGCGGACGTGTCGTGGTCATCGGGAGCCGTGGCCGAATCGAGATCGACCCCCGAGCCACCATGGCCCGCGATGTCGGCATTCTGGGTCTGAGCCTGATGAACGCCTCGCCGGAAGACATGGTGCGAATCCACGCAGCCGTCGGGGCCGCCCTGGCCAATGGGACACTCTGCCCGGTGGTGGGCCGCGAATTGCCGCTGGCTAAGGCACCCCGTGCCCACCATCAGATCATGGAATCTCCCGCCCAGGGCAAAATCGTGTTGATCCCGTAAGCCAGTGAGTGTCGTTGCCGCGGTGTGGCCACCCGGATAGGATGGATCCAGCATTTGTTGACGCGAGGCAATGGCCGTCTGACCAAGACATTGGAGGCTCTACCCATGCAACGTCTCGGAATGCTGTCGATCATAGTATGGATGAGTGCAACCCTGGCAAACGCTCAAACCGACAAGCCGCCCGTAGTTGAAGCGATGTTCAGCCCCAAGGGCGGATGCACGGCCGCGATCATCAAGGCCGTCGAGCAGGCCAAGAAACGTGTGCTGGTCCAGGCCCGCGTGTTCACCTCGCCGAGTATCGCCAAGGCCCTGGCCGACGCCGCGGGGCGCGAAGTCGAGGTGGTCGTGCTGCTCGATCGGTCCAGCACCCTCGATAGCCGGTGCATCGCCCCGATTATCATGCAGAAGGGCGTCAAAGTACTGGTGGACACCAAGCACAAGGTCGCCAACAGCCGCAATATGATCATCGACGACCAGACCGTGTATACCGGCAGCTTCGAGCTGGCGCCCGAGTCGGAATTGTCGAACGCCGAGACGCTGGTGATCCTGCGTGGCCCCGAAGAAGTCGTCGCCCGCTTCATCGAGCACTTCGACAAGTGCTGTGAGGATGCCGAGGAGTTCAAGCCGGCCAAAGCGGTAGCGGAAGGCGAGAAACCCGCCGAGCAGCGCAAGACCAACACCCCTGCCGCCCAAACCGATGCCGCCGCCAAGCCCGCCCCCGCAAGCCGCACCCCGGCCGTCGCGGGCGCCAAGATCAACCCCAACACCGCCACCCAGGCGGAGCTCGAACGCCTGCCCGGCATCGGACCCGCCAAGGCCCGCGACATCATCGCCTATCGCGAGGCCAATAGCGCCGCCGGCCAGCCCGCGTTCGCCCGCGCCGAGGATCTCGCCAAGGTCAAGGGCATCGGGCCCGCCACCGTCACCCGGCTGGCCTCCATGCTCGAATTCCCCGACGACGCAGGAACACCCGAGGACAACACCAAGAAGGAGTAGCCCCCGGGCAAGTCGCATCAAGAAGATGGCTCTTGGACGCCCTGCGGATCCGACGTGAACGGCAAAAAACCACGCTACTACCTTTGCCGCTTGGCGGCCAGACCCCACAAACCCATCTCGCCCGACGGCTCAATCTACCCTGCCGCGTGCTCTTCCCATGCCGCATTGAGCTCCGCCAACTGAGCGCGGAGCTGATCCGTCTGGGCACGCAACGCCCGCGCTTGATCCGCGTCACGGTAGACTGCCGGGTCCGCAAAGCGATGCTCGGCGTGAGCCAGCTCCTTCTCCCTGGCGATAATCGCCTCCTCCAGGCGCTCCAACGACCACGACGCATAGGGCGAGGCCGGTCCCGCGTCTTCGGCATTCCCGGCCCGCGCACCGCTACGCCGCTTCGACGACCGGGCGCTCTCCCGGGCCAGCCGCCTCGCCGCCTCGATCTCCTCGCGACGCTTGGCCTCCTCCTGTGCCAGACGCTCCTCGTAGGTCGTCCAGTTGCCGTCCATCATCTCGTGACGGCAACGCTCAGGCAGAATGAGCAGCCTGTTGACCACACGGTCCAGGAAGTACCGATCGTGACTGACCAGCAGGATCGCCCCCTCGTACGAAATGAGGGCGTCCTCCAAGGCCTCGCGGGCAGGAATGTCCAGATGGTTCGTCGGCTCGTCGAGCACCAGCACCTGCGGGTTCGCCCAGACCAGCTTGGCCAGCATGACCCGGCTCTGCTCGCCACCCGACAAGTCGCCCACCCGCTTGAAAACGCTGTCGCCTTGAAAAAGGAACCGGGCAAGGAACGAGCGAATCACCGCCACCCGCGGGCCCGAGGCCACTGGGTCGATCTCCTCGATCACCGTGTGCCCGCGGTCCAGCCCCACATGCTCCTGGTCGTAGTAGCCGACCGACAAGTTCTCGAAAAGCCGAACCTGCCCCGCGTCCGGGTCCACCTGCCGCATGGCCATCTTCAGCAGCGTCGTTTTGCCCACCCCGTTGGGGCCGATGATCCCGATCTTCTCGCCCCGGTAGATCTCCACCTCGAAACCGTCGAACAGCACGACCTCGCCGTAGGCCTTACGCACGCCCTCCGCCCGCAGCACCATGTCGCCCGCCCGCCGCGAGGGCTTGAACTGAAGAGCCATCCGGCGACGCGTGTGCGTCGGCTGCTCGATCAGCCCGCCCGTCCGGGCCTTCCGCTCGACCTGCTTGAGCCGCCCCCGGGCCTGACGCGAACGCGACTTGTCCGCCTTGACCCGCTCCGCATACTCCCGCTGGTGACGCAGCCATTCCTGCTGCTTGGCGTACTCCCGCTCCGCCGTGAGTTGCCGAACTTGCTTGCTCTCCGCGTAATCCGAGTACGCACACGGGTAGACCGTGATTTGCCGATTATCCAGATCCGCCGTCTTCTCCACCACGCGGTCCAGCAGGTAACGATCGTGCGAGACGATGATCGCCGCCCCGTGATAGCCCGCCAGGAACTTCTCCAGAAACCGCGTCGCCTCGATGTCCAGGTGGTTGGTCGGCTCATCGAGCAGCAGCAGGTCCGCCTCCTGAAGCAACAGCCGGGCCAACGCCGCCCGGCACTTCTGCCCGCCCGACAAGGCCGCGATCGGAAGATCGTAGTCCGCCGGCGAAAAACCCAGCCCGCCCAGCACCTCGCGAACCGTCACCTCGTAGTCGTACCCACCCGCCGCTTCAAGGCGATGGGCCAGTTCGTCATACTCCGCCAGCAGCTCGTCGAGATTGTCGCCTTCGTGCTGCTCGGCAATCTCCTGGGCCACCGCCGCCACCCGCTCCTCCAGCTCGCGGACATGGCCGAACGTGGCCGTCACCTCTGTCAGCAGCGTGCTGGCCGTGTCCAGCGTCGGCTCCTGCGGCAAGTACGCAACCTGCAAACCCCGAGCCCGAGTCACCGTCCCCACCTGCGGCTTGAGCTGCCCGAGAATCAGCTTGAACAGCGTCGTCTTGCCCGAGCCGTTCGGCCCCACCAGCCCGACCTTCTCGCCACGCTGGATCTCCCAGTCCAAACCGTCCAACACGGTATGGCCCGCAAACCCAATCTGCACATTCTGGAGCCGTACGATCCCCATGGGGCAGGAATGATAGCTTCTAGCCGCCGAGGATGATACCGTCCGGTGCCTCGTACTCACCGCACCGAACGCCTCGCGGCAAATCAATCACGATGGGGCAACGGATGCAGCATCTCGCTCGCCAGGGAAGACCCGTGCGAGTCACGAAGGGTCGAAACGCCACGGGCCTTCCGCCAACGCGTGTTTGTGGAGACCCTGCTCAATCTGCTGGAGCGACTGGCGAATGCCCTCAAGCTGCGGATGAAGCTGAAGGGTAGCCCGATAAGCATCCAACGCGGGCTCAAGCCGGCCTTGCGCAGCGTGGCAGTGCCCAAGACCCGCCAACGCACCGAAGTGATACGGATTGAACCGCAACGTACGAGTACAGTCCTCGGCCGCCTGGGCATACTCGCCTTGCAGGAAAAGGGCAATCGCCCGTTGATTGTAGGCCTCGGCGAATCGGGGACACCGGGCGATCAGCTCCGTCAGTCGCTCGACCGCCAACTCGAAACACTCTTCGCCAATGAGTTGCACCGCGGCATGCAAGCTGGCGTTGGCTTCATCGTCGCCGGCCCTCATCCAAATCGACCACAAAGCATACTCCGCGAACCCCACCGCCGCCGGATCGCTGCTATGCAACACCCGGACCACTCGCGACCCGTGGGCCATGCTCCCAGTCAGAGCCAGACAGACAAGGGCCGTCTTCTCCGCGTCCGCGTCCCCGCAGCCAAGCAGCGCAACCAATCGGTCCGCCGGCCAGTATCGCTCCAGGTGGCGAACCAACGCCGCCGCATCGTGCTTCTCCAAAATCGGGCGAACGTCACGAACCAACTCCTGCCCCTGAATCCAGGACAGACTCATGGTCACATCGCCTCCGTTTCCATGCTCCAAACCGCTGCGGTTGACGACCGAACGCCTCATGCCCGGCCCCCGGCAGACGTGCTAACAATCAACGACCCAGGCACGCCGACTCGCTCGACATGAGTGCTCCTTCACAGAAAGAAACCTCGCTGTGGAAAAGCTGCACGCTCCTGGACGCCCTGATCCCTGCGCGACCGCGAAAACACACACAAGGCCTCGACACCGAGACCTCGCGTCAAACCACCCTTTTCCCAGCCGCAGGATTTTAGGCACCCGCTCCGGCAGCGGCAAACCTACACGTTTTCACCCCGCCAAAGAGCACCCGCCATGCGGTCGGCCATGCGACGATTGCTGAAGATAATGGGCAGCAAAAAGGGCGTGTCGGTGTCCGGCGGGCGAAGGTACTCCCCCATCGTGCTACGCCACAGCGTGTCAAACCCCTGTAACTCGTCCTGGGTATGGCGGCTGCCCACCGCACACAGCAACGTGTCCACCGCAAGACGAGCCGACCATACCCCTGGATAGATTCCATCACCACTCGACGAAGCGATGAAACCGCCCGCCTCGCCGATCGTCAGCGTGTTCTTGCCAACATGAGAGTCGAACTCGAGGGCCAGCGGAGCCGCAACCGTGCGGACGACGCCCTTGCCCCTGACGCCCATAACGTCACACGGTATCATGCGAACCGAAGCCGCCCGCTCCGTGAGTTCGTCAAGCTCGCGGCACACCCCCACCTTATCCCCCCTTCCCTGCAGCCTCATCATGAGCCCGCTTCCGTCAAACCACCAGCAGCCCAGGGTGCGCTCACCCGGCAGACCAAGAACCCAATGCATGGATCGATCCCCGGAAACCGCCGTAAGCGGCCTCTGGACGGTCACCACGCAACCAGCCTTTGCTCCATTGGAATTGGTGGACGCTTCCGCCCCGGTTGCCCACACCAGAAAACGGCCACGCAGTGGCCCTTCCTTGTTCGTCACCACGGTCACGGCGTCTTCGCTTAACTCGACTGAGGTTGCACGGCAGCCCGTCAACACATGGGCTCCCAGTCCCGCCGCTTGACGGGCTACCTCCGCCGCCAATGCCCCGTAGTCCACGCAATACGCGGGCGGGTCCGCCTGCAAGCTCTCGATTTGCTGGGTGAGGTCCGCCGAGTGAAACGTGACGCCACTCAGGGGCGGGCCGAGGACCGAGGATAGATCGACCTCGGCGGTGCGAAGGCATTCCAGCGTAGCCGGTGTAACCCACTCCGGCGTTGGATCAGTCGCCACGCCGATCGGCCGCTCCTCGATCAAGGCAACTCGCAGCCCCGCCTGAGCCAGCATCGCGGCACACGCGCCACCCGCCACCCCGGCTCCCACGACCAACACATCGCTACCTGGATCCCGCATCCACACGCTCCTGACCCGCTGGCCAACTGCCGCGCGTCCAGTTTGCCTTAAACAGTGCACCATAACCGAGAAGCCGGCGAGACACTATGGAGCGGTCCGTTTCGTGAAACTGCGAATAGTTTCGGGTATCCACCCCGCACTAAGCCATATGGTGCGGAACCGATACAAGGCATAGAATAATAACGTTAGATCGTTTGCGGCTGGATCCCCGTTTCAGCCTGATTCTGACATCTTATGCTGTGGCCACGGGGGCCACTATCGAGAGAAAACGCGACTGAATCTGTCGGGCAGGTATGAGGCTATCGAGGTGATTGGCATTTTGCCGTTCGCAAGCTCTGAAACGCTTAAGTGCGGGCCTTAACGCCTTCGCGACAATGCAACATGACGTGATCTACTCGGAGAATGTCCCGTAGCGGCGTCCGGGGCTCGCTCAACTGAGCGGGTCGTCTGGGTCTCCCCTCCCAGGCTGTCCGGGCTGTGCGCACGAGACCGGGCGTTTGTTTCTCACTTTGAAGGCCATCCCCGGTGGCCGGCTCCGAATACCTTGGTGGTACCGCGCCAAACGGCGCGGAGTTGTGCGATTACCAATCTTGCGACGCGACGCGCGGTAGCTGTGGCAAGAGGAGAGCGTGCGCCAGGTTGCCGCGGGATCAGGGGCGTTGCCCATCCCGCGGGAAGACCCCAGGAAAGGGGCAGGAGTCCTGAGTATGAGTGAAAGGCTAACCGTTATTGTGGCGGACGATCACGTTCTGGTGCGACGGATGCTTACCAACTGGTTGCAGTCTGCTGGGGATATCGATGTGGTGGCGTCCGTAGGTACCGCAGACGACGCGGTCGATCAGGCCGCGACACTTCGTCCGAAGATGATCCTGTTGGATATTGAGATGCCCGGCCTGCAGGTTTTCGAGGCTGCCCGGCAGATCCAGCTTCTTGAGCCCGAGACTCGTGTGGTGTTCCTCAGCGGCTTCTTGAAGGACTGCTACATCGAGCAGGCCCTGGCGGTCAAGGCCTCTGGGTACATTCTGAAGACCGAGTCTCCCGAGGTGGTACTGCGGGCCCTCCGGCTCATCGCGGAAGGCGGCACATACTTCTCTCCGCCCGTATGGGACCGGATGCGAGGGGACCCGGCGAATGCCCGTGCGATGGCGACAGGCCGGACACGTTTGGCGGCCATCACGGTTCGGGAGCGCGAGGTCTTGAGCTATCTGGCGCGGGGACTTTCAAAGAAACAGATCGCCCAACTGCTGCATCTCAGCGAGCGGACCATCAACGCTCAC
>Ga0123332_1002101_pt1 | contig 19147 bp, 15 predicted proteins | sample BioC12SIPDNA_4_FD_89958 | JGI IMG/M metagenome (GOLD analysis project Ga0123332, IMG submission 89958) | Anaerobic biogas reactor microbial communites from Washington, USA - Biogas_R2_A C12 SIP DNA | ecosystem: Engineered > Bioreactor > Anaerobic > Unclassified | place: Washington, USA...
ATTAGGATTATCCTTTTTAAAAACTTACTACAGGTCTGTAGTTTGTAATGAAGTATCAATTGCATTATGTGCTGTTGAAAATGATGGAGAAATTGTAGGTTTCGCCACAGGTGCTCTATGTTCACGAGGATATAATCGGAGAGTGATCTTGGGTAACAAATGGCCGTTTTTTTATCAAACCTTAGTTCTAATTTTTACTCGCTTTAATGGCTTGATTAGAATTGTTAAAAATTTCAGAAAAGCCAACAATTCTCTGGATAATGGCGAGTATGCCGAGTTGCTCTCAATTGCAGTTCTTCCCCAGGCAAAGGGTAGTGGGGTTGGGAAATTGCTTTTAGAAGGGTTTGTTGCAGAGGTTCGAAAAAATGGAGGTAAAAAAGTCACATTAACAACAGATTATTACAATAATGACTCAGTTATTGAATTCTATATAAGAAATGGATTCCAGGTATTTTATGATTTTGTAGCTTATCCCCAAAGAAGAATGTTTAAGATGATTAAATATCTGAATTAATTCAGGCTATGAAGAGAGCTTTCGATGTTTTTGCTTCTTTTTTTGGAATCCTTATTCTTTTGCCTGTTTTCGTATTGATCGCAGTCCTAATATCCATTACTATGCCTGGTCCCATACTTTTCAGACAAACCAGGGTAGGTAAAAATGGTATTCTATTCCGATTAAACAAGTTCCGTTCAATGAGAGTCATAACCGGTGCTGAAAAAGGTAGTTTTGATGCTGGTGATAAATCACGCATTACTCCTTTAGGGCAAATACTACGAAAAACGAAACTTGATGAACTGCCCCAACTATTTAATGTATTCCTAGGAGAAATGTCTTTGGTAGGTCCTCGTCCAGAGGTAAAGGCTTGGACTGAAGTGTATCCTGAAAAATGGAAGATTGTCCATCAAATCAGACCTGGAATCACCGATAATGCTGCGATTCTTTTCAGAAATGAAGAGGAGATTCTTGCAACTTCTCCAAATCCTCAGGAGGCTTATAAAAATGAAATTCTACCAATTAAACTTGAAATGTACCTTAATTACGTTCATAATCATACATTTATAGGTGATTTATTGATAATCTTATATACTTTCAAAGCGATAATAATCAGAAAATGACTACTCAGACAATTCCATTCGCACGTGTGTTTATTGGGGAAGGCGAAAGAAGGTATCTCCAAAGTGTTTTAGATAGCGGCTGGTTGACAACAGCCGGGAAGGCACTTGAGCTAGAAAAGCGATTTGCTGATACTGTGGGGGCAAAATTTGCTTGTGCAGTAAATTCATGTACTGCTGCATTACATTTGGGTATAGATGCTCTTGGGTTAAAACCCGGTGATAAGGTTTTTGTACCATCCATGACTTTTACTGCTTCAGCAGAAGTCATAAGATATATGCACGGAGATCCTGTTTTCTTGGATACTGAATACGGAACTAACCTGATCACCCCGGAGATTCTTACAGAAGCCATTGCAAAACACCCTGAGGTGAAATTTCTGGTCATTGTTCATTATGGAGGCCAGGCTGCTCAGATGGAAGAGATTACATCATTGTGCAGTATCCATAAAATAAAAATTCTGGAAGATGCAGCACATGCCTTCCCTGCCCGTCGCGATGGAAAAATGGTGGGCTCTTTTGGTGATGTGACATGCTTTAGCTTTTATGCCAATAAAACAATTACAACCGGGGAGGGCGGTATGTTAGTGACTAACAATGAACATATCTATAAAAGAGCAAAAACAATGCGATTACATGGCATTAATCGAGATATTTGGGATAGGTTTACGGCTAAAGTCCCTTCATGGGAGTACGATGTTGTGGAAGCTGGATTTAAATACAACATGCCCGATATCAACGCCGCGATAGGGTTAGGTCAATTAGAGCAAGCTGAGGAATTCAGATCAGAAAGGCAACGGGCTGTTGAATACTATTTTGAAAATCTCAGTGATTTGAAAATGATTGACTTGCCGGTTTGCCAAGTCCCTTTTGAAGACCATGCCTGGCATCTGTTCCCGATTGTTCTGAACAGTATGAGTGAAACTTCCAGGAATAAGTTCATAGAAAGAATGGCTGAATTTGGCATTGGTACATCTGTTCATTATAAGCCTCTTCATCATATGACTTACTATAAAAAGCGATACAATTTGAATTCAGAAGACTTTCCAAATGCCGAAAAAACCTGGAAAGGAAATGTATCACTCCCCTTATATCCTTTTATGGGAAGTGATACATTGGAATACATATGTAATTCCGTAAAGCGAATTCTTCAGGGATAAGCGTTGTTATACCGGGATAAATTTTTCATCTTCGCCATGTTGAAGTGGATATTTTTTAATGGTCATTTTTAATTTTTTATTGACCCAGTGGAATCAATTGAAGCAGGAAGGTCTTGTTTTGATTTCAATGCTATTGCTTGCCTTGCCTACATCAGCACAGAAGGGAGGTTTTTTTGAGGGCCTGTTTACAGATAACTACAAACTGGAGGTGAAATTGGGTACCGGCGCGGTGATCACTCCGGTCCCCGAGAAGTACCTCTCCAATATTAACGGGGTCAACCTTCCCATCATGAAGCCGGGATTTGCGGGGCTTCTCCTGGCTAAGAAGATGGTCTCGGGGCACGTTGAGATGGGCTACCAGTTCGAATTCTTCAGCCTCGGCGGAGAGGTGGAACAACATGCTTCCCGTTACGACCTTCAGACCACCGCCCTGGCCAACAACTTCCTGCTCATCTACAACTTCAAAAACATCAGAAATCCCCGCCCCCAGACCAATTACTTCTTCTATTACAAGGTGGGGGCCATCTCCCTTAAAAATGTGCCCCGGCTTATCGCCGACGATGGTTCACTGGGCGAACCGGTGGGGGACAAGGGATTCCTCAATAACGTGGCGGTGGGTCATGGTGGCGGGGTGGGCTTCAATACCCAGCTTACCGATCAGTTCAGCCTCACCGGAACGGTCGAACTGAACCGCACCTCCGACATGGCAGCCGACGTGTACCGTATAGATAAACTCTTCTATCACTCCGGAAGCTCGGTCAACAGCTATTTCACAATCTCGGGCGGCATTTGCTATACCTTCAACCTGGGCAAGAAGGAGAAGAAAGGATCGCCCCATATCCACTCCGAAACCTCCCAAAGCAAGGTGGTGCGAAACAACAAACGAAATCTGAAAATGCAGGGGAGATCCCCCTTCGCCCCGGAGCTGGGAAAGCGGAAATAGCATTACTTTTACCTCTCCCATAATCCTCCCGTATGGTTCTACGATTGAGTTTTGTCCTCCTTATAATGCTTTTCCAGGGGGAATTTTCTTTTTTATCCGCACAGTACAGGAAGCCTGATGCCGGCGAACAAACCGAAACCCGGACTCAGGTGCGCCTGCTGCAGAAGATGGTCCCTCTGGGGCACCCGGTCTACTCCCTCCTCGACCGATATGAGACCTCAGGGGAACTCCCCTTCCTGCCTCAGGCACGCCCTTTCCGGAAGGGGGAGATCATCACCCTCCTCGAACAACTGGAGGCCCTCCCGGGCCTCTCGGCGCGTGAACGGGAGGTGATCGCCCTCCACCTCAGTGACCTGCGCGAGGAGACCACCGCCGTGAAGATCCTCAGCGGCACCACCGGGGAGAGCTATGCCCTCGTGGGTTTCGGCGCAGAAGTCTCTGTCCGCCAGGGTGGGGGAGAGAACGGGGTATCCTCCCTGGCCCTTACCCCCAAACCCTACCTCTCGGGCGACCTGGGCCGCCATATCTCGTTCCACGCCTCCATGGGCCCCTCCCTCGAGAAACTGGCCCCCGACCTCTTCCATGGCTCCTATACCCGCCTCGGGGAGGTCCACTTCCCCAACGCGTGGACGGGCGTCTCCTTCCTCCCTTACCAGTCGGACTACGAAACGATCTACAACCACACGCTGATCGACGAGAAGTGGACGGGCCACAGCCCTTTCCTCCACCAGTGGAGCGTGGGCTTCTTCTACTCCACCGAGCTCAGCGGAAGCTGGCTGAACGACAAGCTGCAGGTGAGCCTCCATAACCAGCGCCGCGCCTGGGGCCACGACACCCGCAACCTCTTGCTGTCGTCCACCGCCCGCCGCTTCCCGGCCCTGGAGGCCCATATCCGTCCTGTCCCATGGCTCCGCTTCTCCTGGCTCACGGGGTCCACCTTCCACCCGGGAGGCTACTCCTCCGGCGAAGCGGTGTCGATCTACGGCTACGACACGGGGGTCAATCAAAACATGCTCACCCTCCAGCTCCTCGAGATCATCCCCGCCCGGTGGCTCCACATCTCGGCCTCGTCGGTCAACCTCTGGATCAAACGCACCGAACCGGCCTACACCATGCCCTTCGTCTTTGCCCACTGGCCCGAACTCGAGGTGGGCGACTACGACAACGGGGGCATGACCCTCGACATCGCCCTGCGCTTTCCCCGCTTCGGAAAGGCCTGGCTCTCGTTTTATAATGACGAGTTTTCCTTCCAGAAGGAGGGGGCCCTCCTGCGCATGCCCCGGAACCGCTACGGCTGGCAGTTGGGCTGGCGTACCGCCCTGCCCCCACGCCTCCTCCCCGCCACGCTCTCTTCCCTCACCTATACCCGTCTCACCCCCTTCATCTATACCCACTACCCCGAGACGCGCGTCAACGCCTTCATCGACCGCCCGGTCGACATGACCTATACCCACGACGGGGCCAACCTGGGCTTTTACCTCCCCCCCAACTCGGGCGAATGGCACTGGAACCTCACCAACATGGCTTTCCCCGACCTGGTGCTCGCCCTCGACAGCCGCCTGATCACACACGGCACCAACGACCTGGCCTCGGAGAACATCTACCAGATCTATGGCGACATCTACCGCCACCAGTTCACTCCGGAAGGGGGAGATATCCACGACTACCCCCTGACGCGCTTCGGCCGCGATGGCATCTACGACCATACCTTCATGATGGAACTCTCCTTCGATTGGAAAATCCGCGCCATCAACCTGGTTCCCTACTTCCGGATCGCCGGATCGGCGGGCTTCGCACGCACCCGCTGGGAATCCAACGATTCCGTAGTGACCGCACCCTCCCCCGTCACCTCCTTCTCGGGCCGCCTGAGCCTTATCGTCGATATTTTATAGCCGGGGTTTTCGTATCTTTGCCCCATGACGAGGCTTTTCTCCCTTCTGCTGCGCTTCCTGAAGCCCCTGGTGTGGCTGGCGGTCATCACCACCCTCTGCATCATGCCCCCCAGCAACCTCCCCACCACCTCCCTCTTTGAAATTCCCCAGTTCGACAAGGCCATCCACTTCGGAATGTACTTCGTCATGGCCCTCCTGCTGGTCCACCCCCTCGAAAAAGTTTACCCCCCCGGCATAGCGCGCCGCATCCTGGCCATCGACATCCTCCTTATCTCCCTGGCCGTGGGGGGTATCATCGAAATCCTCCAGTTCGCCATGGCCTACCAGCGCTCGGCAAGCTGGGGCGACCTCGTGGCCGACCTCGCCGGAGCCGCCGCCGGATGGCTCCTCTACTTCCCCCTCCTCCGGCACCTCCCCTCCCTCCGCATCCTCTTCGCAGCTCTCCGCTGAAACCCCCGCCACACGAAGCTCCGGGCATGGCCCGTTAACGGTGTGTAAATTTTCTGTTGGAATTAATGGGCATTCTGTTGGATGAAATAGCTTTTTTGTTAACTTAGTAGGTGTTGTTTACAAAACCCTGTTATCTTTGTCTGCCCTTTGTTTTATTGAGCAGATGTTATTACAGACCCAAAGCTTTTTCATATGAGAGCGCGGATTAAAAACCTCCTTGACCGCATTTTTTTGCCCCGGTGGATCGTGCTGATCGCTGACGTGGTGATGGTGGCCGTGGTCTTTGTTCTGACCTATTTCCTGCGGCTTAACCTGGTGAACCTGCCTGCCGACGTGCCGCAACTGGCCCTCCAGGTAATAGCCTCCCTCCCTTTCTTTATCGGCGCCAGCTACTTCACCAAGTCTCACGCCAGCATCCTCCGCCAGACTAACCTCGCCGATACCCTCAGGGTGCTCCATACGCTTTTTATTTATACGGCCGGACTTCTCATCATCTACCTGGCAGGCGTGTGGTTCGTGCCTGCCCTTAAAATCCCGGCTTCGGTCATCGTCATGCAATTTTTTATCTCGGCGGTGCTCCTCACCGGATACCGCCTGATTGTGGCCTACCTGTGGCGTAACCTGGTGCGCAAGCCCAAACCTGACACCCATATCATGATCTGGGGCGCCGGCTCCATGGGACAAATCACCAAATCGGTGATCGAAAAGGACGACAACCTCCACTATAACCTCGTGGGCTTCATCGACGACAACCCCCAGCTCCACCGGAAAACCATCAAAGGCCTGGTGATCTATTCCCCGGAAGAGGCCTTCGACCGCATCATTGAAAAGGAACAGGTGAAGGAGATCATCATCGGCATCACCCCCGATAAGATCACCCCGGAACGCAAAAGCGAGATCGTCGACATGTGTATCGCCCGGGGGATACGCGTGAAAGATGTCCCCGGCGCCAACGAATGGCTCAACGGCAATTTTTACGCCAGCCAGATCCATGACGTGAACATAGAAGACCTGCTCGGGCGGCCGCCCATCGTCCTCGAAGACCAGGGCCTCACCCAATGGATCCACGGAGCCAAGGTGATGGTCACCGGCGCCGCCGGTTCCATTGGCTCGGAGATCGTCCGCCAGGTGGCACGCCTCCACCCCGGATGCATCTGCATGATCGACCAGGCGGAATCCCCCCTCTACGACCTTCGGAACGAGGTGACCTCACGCCACCCCGACCTCTGCCTCCACGCCATGGTCGCCAGCGTCAACAACCCCCGCCGCATGCGCCGGATCTTCGACATATGCGTGCCCGATGTCATCTTCCACGCCTCGGCCTATAAACACGTCCCTTTCATGGAGGAGTTCCCCTATGAGGCCCTGCGCACCAACGTCAAGGGCACCAAGACCGTCGCCGACTTGGCCGTGGAATACGGGGTCAAAAAGTTCGTCATGGTCTCCACCGACAAGGCCGTCAACCCCACCAACGTGATGGGCGCCTCCAAACGGATCTGCGAGATGTACACCCGCTCGCTCTTTAACTACGATCACGTGGAAACCCGATTCATCACCACCCGCTTCGGGAATGTCCTCGGCAGCAACGGCTCGGTGATCCCCCTCTTCCGGAGGCAGATCAGCCACGGTGGCCCCGTCACCGTCACCCACAAGGAGATCATCCGCTACTTCATGACCATCCCCGAGGCGTGCCGCCTCGTCCTCGAAGCCGGCCACATGGGCGAGGGTGGCGAAATCTTCCTCTTCGACATGGGAAAACCGGTAAAGATCTGGGACCTCGCCGAGAAAATGATCCGCCTCTCGGGATTCACCCCCTACAAGGATATTCAGATCGTCGAAACGGGCCTCCGCCCCGGCGAGAAACTCTACGAGGAACTCCTGGCCCGCCGGGAGGAACACCTCGAAACCCACCACAAAAAGATCCTCATCGCCTCCATCCAGCCCTACGACTTCCAAAAGGCCCTGCAGCAGATCAACGACCTGGTGGAACACCTCGATACCGAAACCGACGACCAGCTCGTGGCCCGCATGAAGGCCATCGTCCCCGAATTCAAATCGCAGAACTCCCGCTTCGAAAAACTCGATGCGAAGGCCCCTGCCTCCGAAGCTACGGTCACTGTGGGTGCTGACCCGCATCTGACCGATAGGGTTGAAGCCGCCACGAAGGGCACCGATGCGAAGGCTCCCAACGGGCACAACGGGGACGTGCCCGATACAAAAATGCCCGGCCGGAAGTCGCCCGGGAAAGCCGCCAGAAAAAAACCAGTTACGTCCGCTGTACCTGTCTCAGAGACTGATGCTGCTAATAAGGCTGCTGAACAAATCTCAAATAATGAGGACCCCCCGGCCGAACCCCTGCAGGCGGTCGACATCGACTCCCCTCATTTCTAGTCAGGAAAACACTTCAACACACGAGGTATTTATACCTGAAAAAAACACTGTTTTTCTCAGGTATGTGGTACATTTATAGGGAGATCGGGTGTCTTCATACAGGTTAATTCTGGAAGGGAGAAATTACTGCTATAGCAGTAAAAAAGCCCCTTTTGTGCAACCCTTCCGCCAGAAAAAAAAGAATAACCTTTGCTTTTTACAGAGATTTTTGTTATACCCGTAAAGTATAATATATTATCTTTAAATACTCATATATTTGGTTAATGGATAAAATAATATCTGATACGTACTTTATTCCGGAGGCCTTGGATCCGGTGGCCCTGGCCCGGGGAATGGCTTCCAGATTCAGGGAACGTCGCCTTGAACTCAACCTCTCCCGGAAAACCCTTGCCGCCAGGTCGGGCGTCACCGAATCCACCCTGAAAAGATTCGAAAACTCCCATGAGATCTCCCTAAAGCATCTGTTGATGCTGGCGGTAGTTCTCGGAGCGTCGGAAGATTTCGAAACCCTCTTCACCCATAAGCGGTATGAAAGCCTTGATGATGCCATCAGAATTTCTGCCGCCAAAACCCGTCAGCGGGGAAGATGAGTATTTTGTAATTCTGTTTCATTGGATAGATTGTTAATGCGTTAAGGTGTATTCAGATGGTGATGAAACCTGTTGCTGTGATCGAAGTATCCCTCGAAGGCAAAAGGGTGGGGAGGATTGCCCTGGATCCTGGTCGACGGGCTCTGTTTGAATACGACCCTGTCTGGATAAGGGAGGGATTTTCCATCTCTCCCTTCTGGCTTCCTTTGCAGAGCGGGGTCTTTACTGCACGGGCCGAGCCCTTCAACGGCCTTTTCGGAGTCTTCAATGACAGTCTGCCCGATGGCTGGGGAACATTGCTGACCGATCGCTGGCTGATAAGACAGGGGGTTCGTCTTGCTGACCTGACCGTGCTGGACCGGCTGAGTCTGGTGGGTGACAGGGGAATGGGGGCCTTGTGTTATGCCCCCTTTTCTCCCTCCGGAAAGGAAAATCCTCCCTTCTCTCTGGATTTCTATTCCGCAGAAGTGGAGAAGGTCCTCCGTGCCGATTACTCGGGGGCCCTGGAAGAGCTTGTACGCCGGGCCGGCTCATCGGGCGGTGCCCGACCTAAGGTCCTGCTGAGACGCGATGACGGGGAGTGGCTGGTTAAATTCAGGGCTTCTGCCGATCCTCCCGATGTGGGCCCAATTGAATACCACTTTTCCCTGCTGGCCAAAAAGTGCGGCATCAATATGCCGGAGACCCGCCTCTTTGAGGGGAAATATTTCGGCGTAAGACGCTTCGACAGGGAACAGGGACAAAGGTTCCATCTTCTCTCTGCCGCGGGATTGCTGCATGCCAGCTACCGGTTGCCCTCGCTTGATTATGTCTCCCTGATGAAGGCGACTTTTCTGCTCACCCGAGATATCCGTGAAGCCGGAAAAATGTTCAGGCTGATGGTCTTTAATCTTCTCATCGGGAACAAGGATGACCATGCCAAAAACTTCTCTTTCATTTACCGTGATGCACACTGGCAACTGTCGCCCGCCTTTGACCTGCTCCCCTCTGAGGGCTTTAACGGGAACCACACCACCACTGTGAACGGAAAGGGACGGCCTGCACTTCAGGATTGCCTCGACGTGGCCCGCCTCTCTTCCTTCCCCCTGAATACCGCCCGCATGATCATCGATGAGGTCGGTAGCGTCGTGCAAAACGGCTGATTCCGGCGCCGAAACCCGGAATGCAAAAATTACTGCTATAGCAGTAAAAAAGCCCACTTTGCTCAACCCTTCATCCCGGAAGATTATCGATGAAGCCAGCAATTTCGTGAAAAAGGATAATTCCAAGAGCTTCAGATGGCTTTCCGGTTATGACCGGACGGTCATGATCTCCCAGCCGGCATGCCTGAAATCCCTGAAATTCCAGTAATCCCTGAAATTCCAGTAATTCCTGAAGTTCCTGAAATCAAAGAGACTCCCATCATCTTATCAAGTTTACAATCATAATAGTTTTTTTGTATTTTTATTTCTTAAAGTGAATGCCAATCAAAAAGATGGTCTGGATATTACCATTAAAGCCCGTTCAAACCAATAATCATTCAACTATGAAGATTCTGGCACTGTTTCTTTTGACTGTGTTGACCCTCAACACCAATGCGAAAATTTGGCGCGTGAACAATAACCCCGGCTTGAAAGCCGATTTCCTGACACTCGCCGACGCACATACCGGAGCTTCTCCCGGCGATACCATCTACCTGGAGCCATCCATCCAGTGCTATGCGGGATTTACCTGGGGCAAACCCCTGGTACTCATTGGTACGGGCTATTTCCTGGCCGAAAATGGCATCACGGAAAGCAATCACCTTACAGCAAATGTTTGCGGCGATATCACTTTCAATCCCGGATGCGAAGGCTCTCAAATGATGGGGATCAGTATGTGGAGTCACACGGCAGTCATTAAGTCAAGTGATTTGGTTCTGAAAAGAAATCAAATCAGGAATATTTCCATACCCCGCCAATCAGGAGTGAGACTCACCAACCTGATCATTGTACAAAATTATGTCAAAGCCATATACGGAGGAGTATATGGCGGAACCAACTTTTATGTCGACGATCTGATCTTCTCAAATAATATCGTCGTCTCTGAACTCAGTTTTTCCTATACCATTTATAATGACGATTGTCCATGTTATGACCAGGCACTGACAGGGAAGATCTATAACAACGTCTTCCTGGGAACAGTTTTTCTGGAATCATGCGAGTTCCGGAATAACATTTTTTATAAGAGCGACCTGCCGACCAACATTTTACTTCTTTCGGACTACAATGTGGTCGAGGAGAACATCTTTGCCAGGGTTCTGCCCTGGTCTGATACACTCAATTACCAGATTTCAAATACCAACCTGGACAATGTCAATATGACCACCCTGTTTGCAGGCGGGGCCAGTCCCGACGGTCAATGGCAGATCAACCCTTCCTCAACCAATCCCTTAAAGGAAATCTGCGGTGCCTTTGCCGGCCAGGAACCCTATGTGATCTCCGGAATCCCCCGGATCCCAGTCATCTACTATCTTGACGTTCCGTATACCACCACCAGGTCGGCAGGTTTAAATATTTCTGTCAAAGCCCGCTCAACCGAATATTAAGGTTTATATGAGATCCATCATCAGGCTTGTCTCAGTCATAACGCTTGTTGTTTTATCGCTTCCCACATGGGGTCAGCCCCGGAAGATCGAAGAGGTGGTTTCCGCTGAGGTTAACCGGAAGGCCAATTACTTCCTGATCCAGTCCATCATCCATTATAAAGAATTACAGGACACTCCCCTTAAAAGCGCACAAGCCCGGAATGCTTTCAAGGAATCGCTGAAAACGGCTTCCCGGTTCATTTCTCTCGACCTTGACCGGCCGGAACCTGAGATGAGCGTTCTGATAAAACTGGTTAAAAACAGACAGATCAGCGCTTCCTACTTTTCAAGGTCCCATCTGATCAGGGGGAACTCCTTCGATTATTTGTCAGCCACCCTGCCTGTTAAAAACCTGGAAGATGTAGCCAAACTCGACGCTGTACTGGCCATAGAGCCCTCCTTCAAGAGTCAAAAATTTGTCAATGATTGTGTGGTGGATTCCCGGGCTGATGAGGTCTGGCAGGGCAACCTGAATAATCCCCTTTCCCATTACGTTACAGGGAAAGGGGTTTTTGTCGGCATCATCGACGAAGAACCCAACCGGGGGCACATTACTTTTCTGGATGAGAACAACCAGTCGAGGTTTAATGACTTTCCTCAGGTCATGCCTGGTAGTCATGGGACACATGTGGCAGGGATTGCCGCCGGGAGAGGGGATGCTTCCGGGAACTTTCGGGGCATTGCCTATGAATCTGATCTGTTGTGGTATCCACATGACAGTTTCGATGATGTGGCCGCAAACGTGGAAAAAATGATCATGGATTCCGGAGATCAGCCTCTCGTTATTAATTACAGCGGAGGAACGGTCTTCGGACCCCGCGATGGAACTACCGTGATTGAAGAATGCCTCGACGACATTCTGGTCGGAAATAAAATCATGGTGTGTGCCGCTTCGAACAACTCAACCAGAAATATGACGGAGTCCCCGACATTCATGCATTTCGGGGGGGTAGTTCCCGGTAATGTGGTTGATTTTCTGGAAATTGAAGTGAAAAATATCGGTTTTCCCATGCCCATAGAAATATGGTACCCCGATACCCTCAGTTTTGATGTCATGGTGAGTGGGAATAATAATCTGTATGAATTCTGGAGTGAAAGAATCTCACCGGGAGTATATACCCAAGTGACGTTGCCCTTAAATACCTACAATCCTTATTCCGATGATTACATCGCTGTGGTCAACGCAGCCATAAATAAATACAAGGATGATTATGAACCTGCCAATAACAGCCGTTCCAGGGTCATTTCAATCCAGTACAGCTCTGCCGATGAAAGTTTTGAACAAGGCAATTATAAAATCAGGCTTTTCCCGCAGGCCGAAAACAGAGGGGGCCGGATAGATGCTTATGTTTGTATTGACGAAGGTATCTATGGAGGTTTTATAAACGGGGATGACTATCAGACCATCAATACCCCTGCCTGGGCGCACAAAGTCATTACGGTGGCTGCTTCCGATAAAGAAAGGGATGGTGGGGAGATCGCTTATTACAGTAGTTTGGGCCCCTCCAGATCAGATCCCGACGGTTACACCTCAAAGCCCGATATCACTTCCGTGGGAGGAACCGACAAAAACATTCAGTCTGTAATTCGTTCCGCATCACATAACAGTGAGCTCTTGTTTGAAAACTACAATGTAGGTACAAGCATGGCGGCACCCGTGGTGACCGGGGCCATCGCCCTGCTGATGCAATGCTTCCCCGAGCTCGACGCCGTGCAGGTAAAAGAAATCCTTAAGCATTCAGCCAGCCCGATTCCCAATGGTCACACGCAGGAAACCCTGTCTCTGGAGGACCGCAAATATTGGGGTGCAGGGAAACTCAATATCCTGGAAGTATTCAAATCGATGGCTGGATTCAGCTATATCAGACCTTATTCCTACGATGACCAAAAGTACAGGTCTGCTTTTGCAGCGCATAGCGGAGCGGGATTGCCTTACGGCCCCGTTAATTACAACTGGGGCTCCGTCCATTTCAGTCACCAGAAATTCACCAATGGCGCCATCTTCCTTGATAACAGCGCCGATTCAGCCCATTGGCTGGGGGAGGGGATCTGGAACAAATGGGTGGAATTGGGAGCTTATGAAAGCCTCCTGGGAATTCCGGTATGTTCTGAGTTCTCTGATATGGCCAATAACGGATTCGCCACAGTCAGGTTTGAAAATGGGGAAATCTCATGGGATGGGTTTAATCCTTTTGTGATCTATTACGTCCATCCGAAATTCACGTATGATGTCAGCGAAGGAAGTGCACCGCTGCAGGTGAGATTTACCGATCTGACCCGGGTCGATTCCGGAACGGTGACCTCCTGGCTGTGGGATTTCGGCGACGGAATGACGAGTACTGAGCAGAATCCCATGCACCTGTATGAAACTCCGGGAACCTTTCAGGTGAAGCTTACGGTGGAGGTCAATGGTAAACACTTCTCCACGACCGGACTGGGATTTATCACTGTGGTGCAGGGTGCGCCGGAAACAGAGATTTCCTATATGGAGTACTTTTTTGACCAGGATCCGGGGCTGGGGCAGGGGATCCCATTGTCTGCCGGAGCCTCGCCGTTTGTCAGCCTGCAGACCAATATCAGCCTTACGGGTCTCTCTGCGGGGCTGCACCGCCTCTATCTGCGGGCCAGGGATACCAATGGCCTCTGGAGCCAACTCCATTCCCGGCCGGTATTGATCTCTCCGGAATCCCTTTCCGGACCGGTGGACCGGATCGAGTATTTTCTGGATGATCCCGTTCCTGCAGGCTCCGGGGTTGGACTCTCCTTTACTCCGGCCACCGATGTCAGTTTATCCGGAACCCTGCCCCTGGAGGATCTCTCTCCGGGTTTGCACCGGCTTTACTTCCGGGCCAAAAATGAAACCGGACAATGGAGTGCCGTACACAGCAGGCCATTGCTGGTGTCGGGGCAACCTTCCGGAAAGCCCGACATTACCCGGGTCGAATACTTCTTTAACCAGGACCCGGGGATGGGCTTGGCCACACCCTTGCCCTTTGTGGCTTCAGACTCCGTGGCGGTCATTACGGCGGTTCCCCTGGCTGATTTGTCCACTGGAGATCATACCATCGGCTTCAGGGCGAAGGATAGCTTTGGCCTCTGGTCGCAACCCCGGTTTGCCGCTTTTTCAGTGCTCAATGAGGTGACCACGCTCACTCTGCAAGCTGGCTGGAATATCGTCTCCCTCTTTATTCGGCCCGACCCTGCCGACCTCCTGTCGGTTTTCCAACCCCTCATTGATGCCGGAATTTTGGTGAAAGTCGTGGATGAGGCCGGGAATACCCTGGAAAATCTGGGCTCCCTGGGTGGTTGGGTGAATTCTATCGGGGCCTGGCAGGAGACCGAGGGGTATAAGGTATATGTCAATCAGGCGACCGGCCTTTCCGTGACCGGAAGCAGGATACCCTTGCCTGCCACCATCCCTTTGAGCGCTGGCTGGAACATGATTTCATTTCCTGATGCGGCCGTCCAGGATGCAATGGCCTCACTGGGATTGCTCCGCGAAGCCGGAGTACTGATCAAGGTGATGGATGAGGCCGGAAATGCGATGGAAGACCTGGGATGGCTGGGTGGCTGGGTCAATTATATCGGGGATTTTCTCCCCGGAAAAGGCTACAAGGTGCGGGTCAGTGCTTCCACTTCCCTGGTGATCAGCGCTGATGCCCCTAAATCGGCCACCCTGCTTCGCCGTTTACGCCCTACGGATTACTTCCGGCCGGTCTTCACGGGCCATGGCACCAACCATTTTAACCTTCATCTGGTGGATCCCGCTGCTTCGGGGTTGCGCGACGGGGATGAGCTGGCCATTTTTGACGGCGCCCTTTGTGTGGGCTCTGCCACCGTCGATGCTCAAAGCCTGGTGGCTCCGCTGCTCAGCCTGACCGCCTCGGCCAATGATGGCCTGGGCACTGCCGCCCCTGCCAGTTTTCGCTTGGGCAGCCCCGCTCCGGGCTATTCCACTTCTGCTAATAACGGATTGGGTAGCCCCGGCCCGGGTACCCTCCCCAATGGCTTTACCTCCGGCCATCCCCTTTCACTGCGCCTCTATCGCGAGGGCAGGGAATGGCCACTCACCGTGGAGTCCCTGACCACCACCGGACAACCGGGCCCCCCTCTGCTCTTTTTGGCCAACGGATCGGCGATCGGACGGGTTCAGCTAATCACGACAGCCACGCCTCACGTGAACCAGGAGGCCTTCCAGGTGACCTGTTACCCCAATCCGTTCAGCCAGCAGATCACCCTGCTGGTCAGAATGCCCGCCCGGGAGATGCTTTCGGTCGATATCCATGACCAGCTGGGCCGGAAAATCCGCTCCCTCCATGCTGCCCCGGCCCACGGAACGCTCTCCCTGGTGTGGGATGGCCGCGACACCTCGGGCCGCCTCTGCGCCCCAGGCCTCTATTTCTGCCGTGTAAACGGCCAAGTCCTGAAGATCATGCTTTCCCGCTTTCCGGGGGAATAATTGGGGTGATGCCAGGTATGCCCCAACGAAGCCTCCCTAAGCTGCCTTATCAGCTTTTTGCCCACTAAATATTTGCGCAATATGGGATGCCGGGATTTTGTCCCATCAATTATTTGAATAAAACGGGTACCCGGACTTTTTGCCGATATTTACTGCTATAGCAGTAAATATCCGGCGGTTGCTCTTCGAATTTAAAGTTCGACTTTTTTTTAATGAATTTAAATGGTTAAGATCTCCTTTTAAATCAAAACGGTTTAAATTTGCATTAAGACAGCGATTTGGGACGTCCTTTGTAGATTCCTTTTGCCCAGTCTTTGATAAAAAATGGAGAGTGATGAAATGGATTTAAAGAAGATAATGGACGATAAGGTCCAGGAAGCTGAAGTTGTTTATAGGATGTTGGGAATTCAAACTTCCACTAAGGAACCTGCTTTAAGTGAGATACCTTCGGACCTGCCAGGCAGTATTCCTGAAAGAAGTACCGATAAGGAATTTGAATTCCATTGGACCAGATTATCAATCAGCTCGAGCATAGGCTGTATTTCTGAGTAAAATGCCTACATGGAATGATATTCTAAAAGAGATTGGCGCCCAACCTAATGTTTTTGATCACGTTAGGCGGAAATATATCGCTGAGTTAGCTTCTCAAACTGGACGAAATGTAATAGTATATTATTCTGGCTGGCTTCAAAAAGGTAACCTTAGCCAACATGGTTTTAGGTTTGATATCGTAGATACCGATAAAATGGGTTTCATGTCTACAATCAACGGACTAGACAAATCCAAAGGTCTTGATCTGGTATTACATACACCTGGTGGATCCATTGGAGCGACTGAATCTATAGTTCATTATTTGAAATCCATCTTTGGAAATGATATCCGCGCTATTGTTCCTCAGATTGCTATGTCAGCTGGGACTATGATTGCATGCTCATGTAAAGAGATTATCATGGGTAAGCATTCAAATCTAGGTCCTATTGACCCTCAAATTAATGGCATGCCGACACACGGTATAATTGAAGAATTTGAAAGAGCAAAAACAGAAATATCTAATGATCCCAAAACTATACCTGTTTGGCATACAATCCTTTCGAGGTATTCTCCAACTTTAATAGGAGAGTGTGAGAAAGCGATTAAATGGTCAGAAACTATGGTTAGTGATTGGTTAAAGTCTAATATGTTCTTGAATAACAAGAATAAGGACCAGATAGTTGAAGGGGTTATTAAGGAACTTGGTAGCCATGCTCTAACGTTATCTCACGATAGGCATATTTCCATTGATATTCTTAAAGATAAACTTGGACTGAAAGTTTTGGTGCTTGAATCTGACGATGATTTACAGGATAAAGTCTTAAGTGTTCATCATTCATGTATCATTTCGTTGACTCAGACCCCAGCGTATAAAATTATTGAGAATCAGGAAGGTAAGGCATTCATTCAATTGGTTAAGTAATACTTGATTCTCCTGGCGGGGCTAAAGCGACCCGGCCATCCCTCACTGACAGTTGACATAGTATACCTCATTGTTAAATAGGATCATAGATTCAATAGGTACATGCCCCGAAAAATCAATCCCATCAGATTTATGCACATTGTTTTTTCCCATGTGATATTTTCAAAAAATAGGTACCCGGACTTTTTGCCCATTAAATATTCACGCAAAATAGGGTGCCGAGCTTCTTGCCGTTTTTTTAGTGCTATAGCAGTAAAAAAACAGTTGCATCATTCAGGATATGTTCAGGATAAGGCCGGAAGGAAAAAATTACTGCTATAGCAGTAAGAAAGCCCATTTTACTCAACCCCTTCCGCAAGAAAAAAACCACCCAGAAAAAAAACAGGCCCCACCCCGGGGGAAAAACCATTCAGCGTTCACACGCTTCCGGAGCCTCGTGCAAAACGGCTGATTCCGGCGCCGAAACCCGAAAGGCAAGGATTGATTTTATACCCGATGTGGTATAAAATGAGTAAATTCATTATATTTATACCCGAAATGGTATAGGTATGCGACTAAGTGAATTTGTTAAAATGAAACGGGGTAGCGTGGGACTTACACAACCTGAACTGGCCGAAAAGGCAGGCGTGGGTCTGCGCTTTATTCGTGACCTGGAACAGGGCAAGGAAACCCTCCGTCTCGATAAGGTTAATCAGGTACTGCAACTGTTCGGCTACGAAGCCGGGCCTGTACAAATCAACAAAACCACTTGATGATACTCCGGAAAGCTGAAATAAGCATGGATGGCCTGATGGCCGGATGGTTGTGGCAGGATGAGGAGGGGTATCACTTTCAATACGACTCCGGTTACCTCTCTTTTGAATCTCCCCGTGCCATCAGTCTCACCCTCCCCTTGCAGACGGAGGCCTTCTTTTCCAGGATACTCTTCCCCTTTTTCGACGGACTGATCCCGGAAGGATGGTTACTCGACATCGCGGAACGCAACTGGAAGCTGAATCCCCGCGATCGGATGGGGCTCCTGATGGCCTGCTGTAAGGATTGTATCGGGGCAGTGAGTGTGCTCCCTTGTGGAAATGAGGATAATTCCGGGCAGCTTCCGGATAACGGAAAACCGGTATAGGAACGTTCAGATGCTTAGGTATACCTGGAAAATAGATGGTGAATGAAATGTCTCTACTGTTATAAGCCGCTGGATGCCCAGGAACGGGATTTCCATCCTTCGTGCAGCAAAAAGCTTTTCGGGCAGAAGATCCCGCCTGTTTTGCTCTACGCGGAGGAGGATCTGGAAATCCTGGGCAAGGAAATCATCTCCACGCAGACCGCTATGACCGGCGTGCAGGCCAAACTCTCACTGCATCTTCATCCCGGGGAACACCCCGATGCTCCCTCCCGGTTGACGATCGTCGGCTTGTGGGGTGGATATATCCTGAAACCCCCGTCACCTCACTTCCCACAACTCCCGGAAGTCGAAGACCTGACCATGCATCTGGCCGCACTGGCCGGAATCAGGGTGGTCCCCCACAGCCTGATCCGCATGGGGTCGGGAAACCTGGCCTATATCACGCGACGCATTGACCGTACCCTTTCCGGTAAACTGCACATGGAGGATATGTGCCAGCTGTCCGGTCGGTTGACCGAAGAAAAATACAACGGCAGCTATGAGCAGGTCGGTAAGGCCATCCTGAAATATGCTTCCCACCCGGGCCTCGATGTGGTCAATTTCTGTGAATTGCTCCTTTTTTCGTTCCTGACCGGAAATGCCGACATGCATTTGAAGAACTACTCATTGCTCTACCTCCCGGATTCTCACATCGCGCTGGCACCTGCCTACGACCTTCTGGCTACCGCCCTTGTCAACCCTGCCGATGAGGAAGAACTGGCCCTCACCCTGAATGGGAAAAAACGGAAAATCACCAGGCATGACTTCAATAAGACGTTTACATCGCTCGGACTCGATGAAAAACAACAAGCCAACATCTTCCGGAAAATGGCGAGGAGCCAACCCGCCTGGATCAACCTGATCGACCTCTCCTTCCTATCCCCTGATTTCAAAAATCGATACAAAACCCTCCTGGAAAACCGGTTTTCCAG
>Ga0123332_1002103_pt1 | contig 19141 bp, 18 predicted proteins | sample BioC12SIPDNA_4_FD_89958 | JGI IMG/M metagenome (GOLD analysis project Ga0123332, IMG submission 89958) | Anaerobic biogas reactor microbial communites from Washington, USA - Biogas_R2_A C12 SIP DNA | ecosystem: Engineered > Bioreactor > Anaerobic > Unclassified | place: Washington, USA...
GCTACTCGTTCGCGGGCCCCGACCTGACGCCCGGCCGGCCGTTCGCCGCGCGCATCGAGGACGGCTACTACTCGGGCCGCGACGCGGCCGTCGTCTACGAGCTCGAGGACAGGGCCACCGGCCGGAGGCGGTACGTCTACCACGGCAACGACGGCACCGGCCTGCCGTGGAACGACACCGCGCAGCTGGACTTCCTGAACCCCGAGGCGCGCCGCGCCGTGATCGAGACCGTGGTGGCCGTGGCGCGGCGCTTCCCGGTCCTGCGGTTCGACGCCGCGATGGCGCTGGTGCGGCGCCACGTCAGGCGCCTGTGGCACCCGCGGCCGGGCGAGGGCGGCGCCGTCCCGTCGCGCAGCGAGCACGCCGTCGACGGCGAGCGCTTCGACGCCCTGATGCCGCGGGAGTTCTGGCTCGAGGTCGTCGAGGCGGTCGCGGAGCGCGCGCCCGGCACGATGCTCCTGGCCGAGGCGTTCTGGCTCATGGAGGAGACGTTCGTCGCTCGCCTCGGGATGCACCGCGTCTACCACAGCGCGTTCATGCGGCTGCTGGCCGAGCGGCGCGACGGCGAGCTGAGGCGCCTTCTGGCGGACGTCCACCGCCGCGACCCGCGGGTCCTCGAGCGCTACGTGAACTACCTGACGACGCCCGACGAGGAGAGCGCGCGCGTCACGTTCGGGACGGGCGACCGCTACTTCGGCCTCGCCACGCTGCTGTGCACGCTCCCCGGCCTGCCGCTCTTCGGCCACGGGCAGGCCGAGGGCCTGGCCGAGACGTACGGCATGGAGTTCGCGGCCCCGCGCCGCGACGAGCGACCCGACGAGGGTTTCAGGGCCCACCACCGCCGCGTCCTGGCCCCGCTGCTGGCGCAGCGCGAGCGCTTCGCCGCCGCGAGCGGGCTCGTGCTGATGCGCGTCCTGGGCGCCGACGGCAGGGAGCTAGAGCACGTCCACGCGCACGGCTTCGCGGCCTCGGGTCGCTGGGGCCCGGCGCTCGTCGTGTTCAACCACTCCGAGGAGCGCGCCGCCGGCACGCTCGTCGCCCCCGGCGGGCCCGCCTGGGAGGCGCTGGGCCTGCCGCTGCCGGGCGACGACGCGCGCCTCGTCGCCGCGCGTCACCCCGACGGCCCTTCGGTGGCCTGGGGGCGGGAGGAGCTGCTGGGGGGCTGGCGCGTCGACCTCGCGCCCTTCGAGGCGGCGGTCTACCTCGACCTGCGGCTCGAGGCGGCGCCGGACACCGGCGGAGCGACCGCCGGCGAGCGACCGAGGCGGCGCCGGGTAGCCGACGGCGCCGCGCGGTCCGCGGCGCTCAGGCGCGCCCGCGCGCGGCGGCGGCGAGGCGGCGGCTCTGCAGGTGCGTGAGGGCTAGGGCCAGCGCGTCGGCCTCGTGGTCGCTGGCCGGCTGCCGCGGCAGCTCGAGCAGCGCCCTGACCATGAACGCGACCTGGCCCTTGTCGGCGCGGCCGGTGCCCACGAGGGCCAGCTTCACCTCGAGCGGGCCGTACTCGTGGACGGGCACGCCGAGGTCGGCCGCGCACAGCATGACGACGCCGAACGCCTGGCCGACCTTGAACGCCGTCCCCTTCTGGCGGTGGAAGAACTGCGACTCGATGACGAGCGCGTCGGGGCGGTGGCGCTCCAGGAACGCCATCACGCCGTCGCGCAGCGCGCCGAGGCGCTCGGGCGCGGAGGACCGGGAGCTCGTGGTCAGCAGGGAGGAGCCGAGGAGGCGCGCCGCCCTGCGCTCCTCCTCGACCGCTCCCAGCCCCAGGTGCGCGAGCCCGGGGTCCACCCCGACGACGCGGTAGGCGCGCGACCCCGACGCGGTGAGGGAGAGGGACACGCTCAGTATTCTGCCAGGTAGCGCTCCAGCTCCCAACCGTGCACGGCGATGCGGTAGTCGTCGTACTCGAGCGTCTTCGCGGCGACGAACTGCTTGAACGCGTGCTCGCCGAGCGCCTCGACGATCGTCTTGTCGCGCTTGAGGGTGCCGATCGCTTCCCTGAGCGTCATCGGCAGCTCGCGGATCTTGTGGCGCCGGCGGTCGCGCACGCTCATGTGGTAGATGTTCCGGTTCACGGGCGGCGGCGGCACGAGCTTGCGCTCGAGCCCGTCGATGCCGGCGGCGCAGATCGCGGCGAGCGCCAGGTACGGGTTGCACGACGGGTCGGGCATGCGCAGCTCGGCGCGGGTGCTGTTGCCGCGGCGGGCCGGCACGCGGATCATCGCGCTGCGGTTCGACACCGACCAGGCGATGTTCGTCGGGGCCTCGAAGCCGGGCGTGAGGCGTTTGTACGAGTTCACGGTGGGGTTCGTGATCGCGACGATCGCGGTGGCGTGCTCGAGCACGCCGGCGATCCACTGCTCCATGACCTCGGAGAGCTGGTGCCGGCCGTCCTCGTCGAAGAAGACGTTCTTCCCGCCCTTGAACACGCTCATGTGGCAGTGCATGCCCGAGCCGTTGATGCCCTGCACCGGCTTGGGCATGAAGGTGGCGTGCAGCCCGTGGTTCAGTGCGATGCGCTTGACGACGGTGCGGAACGTCAGGATGTTGTCCGCCGTGGTCACGGCCGGGGCGTACTTGAAGTCGATCTCGTGCTGGCCCGGCGCGACCTCGTGGTGGGCGGCCTCGATCTCGAAGCCCATCGCCACGAGCGTGTTGACCATGTCGCGCCTGGCGTCCTCGCCGCGGTCGACGGGCGCGAGGTCGAAGTAGCCGGCGGCGTCGTTCGTCGTCGTCGTCGGCTCGCCGCGCTCGCCGCGCTGGAACAGGAAGAACTCGGGCTCGGGCCCGACGATGAAGTCGTCGTAGCCGAGCTCGCGGAGCCGCTCGATCTGGCGCTTGAGGACGTAGCGGGGGTCGCCGGGGAAGGGGGAGCCGTCGGGCAGGGCGATGTCGCAGATCAGGCGAGCGACGGTGCCGCGCCCCGGGCCCTCCATCGCGGCGGGCAGGACCAGGAACGTCTCGAAGTCGGGCCTCAGGAGCATGTCCGACTCCTCGATGCGCGCGAAGCCCATGATCGAGGAACCGTCGAACATGATCTCGCCGTCGAGGGCCTTCTCGAACTGGGAGCGCGGCACCTCGACGTTCTTGATCTGCCCGAGGATGTCGGAGAACTGGAGCCTGAGGAAGTTGACGTCCTCGTCCTTCAGCCGCGCGCGCACGTCGTCGATCGTCGTTGCCATAGCGTCCTTTCGTCCTGCCTGGCGTTACACCGGGTCCGAATCTCCCGGATAACGGCAGAAGCGTACGGCCGGAAACGCCAAGTTGTCAACGACGGCTGTGCAACGTGGACCGGCTGCGCGGCACGCGGGCGCGGGCGGGGCGCAGGACGACCCTCACGCGGCCTTAACACAGGGTCGAACGGCGCGCCCGCGACGCGGGAAGCGCGTTGACAGCGCCACAGGCCGAGACTAGGATGCACGCAACCGCCGCCAGTCGTACCACTCCATCCAAGGGAGGACGCACGTCGATGAAGAGAGCACTCTGTGTCTTGGCAGTAGCGCTGGTCGGCCTAGCGATGGCGCAGCCGCCGGTGTCGAGGGTCGGCACCCTGATGTCCTACACGGGCGCGCTGGCCGAGTTCGGGCCGGCGATCAACAACGGCGCCACGCTCGCGGCCGACCAGATCAACGCCGCCGCCACCGCCGTCTTCGGAGGCCCGCTGATCGAGATCGTCACCGAGGACGACGGCACGAACCCCTCGCAGGGCACCGACCGCGCCCGCAAGCTCGTCAACACCGACGGCGTCGTCGCCATCGTCGGCGCCCTCTCCAGCGGCGTGACGGTGACCGTGGCCGAGTCGGTCACGATCCCCGGCCAGGTCGTGCAGATCTCGCCGGCCAGCACCTCGCCGCTCGTCGCGACGCTGCCCGACGACGAGGACTTCATCTTCCGCACGGTGTCGTCCGACGCCCTGCAGGGCGTCGTCCTGGCGCAGCTGGCCCGCGGCGAGATCCTGCCCGAGCTCGCCTACGAGCGCGCGGCCGTGATCTACGTGAACAACCCGTACGGCCAGGGCCTCGCCCAGGCCTTCGCGGCGGCGTTCGAGGCGCGCGGCGGCACGATCACGGCCAGCGTCGGCCACCCCGAGGAGCCGCAGCCGACGTACGCCGGCGTCCTCGACCAGCTCCTCGCCGGCGACCCCGAGGTCGTCATCGCCGCCTCCTACCCGGGCAACGCGACGGTCTTCATGCAGGAGGCCCGCGACCTCTACGGCTTCGGCAACTGGATGATGACCGACGGCACCAAGTCGCTCGACATCGTCCAGGCGCTCGGCGCCGACGCGGTCGAGGGCCTCTTCGGCACGGCCCCCGGCGCCGACCCGGCGTGGGAGGGCTACGTCCGCTTCTCCGATGCGTACGAGGCCGCCTTCGGTGAGCGCCCGCCGCTCCCGTACATCGACACGGCCTACGACGCCGTCGCCGTGATCGGCCTGGCGATGGCGAAGGCGTACATCGACGGCGTGGAGATCAACGCGTCCACGATCCGCGAGCGCCTGCGCGAGGTCGCGAACCCCGAGGGCGAGGTCGTCGGCGTCGGCGACTTCGAGGAGGCCATCCGCCTGCTCCAGATCGGCAGCCCGATCAACTACACCGGCGCGGCCGGCGAGGTCGACTTCGACGAGCTCGGCGACGTCGTCACGCCCGTCGAGGTCTGGCAGTACCAGGGCGGCGAGATCGTCACGAACCAGATCCGCACCGCGGACCAGATCCCGGCGCAGTAGCCGGCGCACGCGGGGCCGCACCGGCCCCGAAGCAGAGGAGCGGGGAGCCTCCGGGCTCCCCGCTCCTTCTCGTGGCCTCGCGGCGCGGTCGTCACGCACGAAGGGCCCGGGCCGCCTTCGCGGCGGCCCGGGCCGCTCCCTCGCCGCCGGCTCAGTCGCGCGTCAGCGAGACGACCTTCTCCTCCGGCAGCACGCCGCGCGGCCGGTACAGGACGATGAACAGCATCAGGAGCGAGATCAACAGGAAGCGCACGTACGGCCCGCGCTGCGGCAGGTCGGGGGAGATCGCGGCCAGCGTCGGGCGCAGGGCGTCGACGGCGAAGCTCGCGCCCGTCCAGATCGCCCACACGAGCAGCGCGCCGAGGACGGCGCCGCGGTTGTTGCCGCTGCCGCCCAGCATCAGCATCACCCAGATCAGGAACGTGCCGTACAGCGGGTCGAAGTGCCCGTAGTCGATCGCGACGACGTAGTGCGCGTAGAGCGAGCCGCCCATGCCCATGATCACGGCGCCGACGACGAACGCCTGCATGCGGAAGGCGGCCACGTTCTTGCCGCTCATCGCCGCGGCGTCCTCGTCCTCGCGCACGGCGCGCAGCACGCGGCCCCACGGGGAGCGGATCGCGCGCTCCAGGCCCACGAAGACCAGGAACAGCACCAGCGCGACGATCGCCACGTAGACGTAGGGGTAGTCGCGCGGGGCGAGCGGCGCGAAGAACGCGTTCACGAAGCCCGGCAGCCAGTCGCAGCCGGCACCGGAGAGGCAGGAGAGCGGCTGGGGCAGGCCGCGCAGCGGCTGCGGGCCGTTCGCCAGCCAGCGCTCGTTCTGGAACACGAGCCTGACGAGCTCGGCGATGCCGATCGTCGCGATCGCGAGGTAGTCGCCGCGCAGCCTCAGGGTGGGGCCGCCCACGAGCAGGGCGAGCGCGCCGGCGACGACGCCGGCCGCCAGCAGACCCACCCAGAACGGCGCGCCGAGCCCGAACGCCTGCTGCGTGAACGCCGCCAGCGAGCCGGTCGGCATGCGCAGCGTGAACAGCGCCGACGTGAACGCTCCGATCGCGAAGAACGCCGCGATGCCGATGTTGAACAGGCCGGTGTACCCCCACTGGACGTTGAGGCCCAGCGTGAGCACGGCGTAGACGCTGCCCATCAGCAGGAACGTCACGACGTAGGAGAGGGTCCCGGCCGGCAGCAGCACCGTGAGGCCGAGCGCCACGGCGAGCGCGGCCACGACGGCGACGGCGTGCTTCACGAGAGCCGAGCGTCCGCGCAGCACGACCACGAGGAGCAGGTAGAGCGGCACGGCCAGCAGCACGGTGCGGGGGAGGACCGTGGGGTCCATCAGCGACCGCCCCCCATCAGGCCCTGCGGCCTCACCAGGAGCGCCAGGATCATGACGACGAACGCCGCGGCCGGGCCGTAGGCCGGGTTCACGAACGCGCTCGACACCTGCCACACGATGCCCATCGTGAACGCGCCCAGGAGCGCGCCGTACACGTTGCCGATGGTCCCGAGGATCACGGCGGCGAAGAGCGGCAGGAGCAGCCACCAGCCCATCTCGGGCCGGAGCTGGACGTCGAGGCCGTAGAGCATGCCGCCGGCGCCGGCCAGGGCGCCGCCGACCATCCAGGTCCAGAACACGACGCGCTCGGTGGGGATCCCGCTGATGCGCGCCAGGTCGGGGTTGTCGGCCATCGCGCGCATCGCCTTGCCCGTCTTCGAGCGCTCCAGGAGCAGGTAGACGAGGACGATGAGCAGCACGGCGGCGCCGAGGATGAAGAGCTGGTCGGTGCGCACGCGCACGCCGGCGAACAGCTCGACGACCGGCCGGGCGCGGCCCTGGTAGTAGAACGCGAAGTCGGCGCCGAAGACCATGTAGACGATGCTGCGCACGCCGAACGCCAGGCCGAGGGCCGCCATGGCCATCATCACCGGCGCGCTGCGGCGCTGCCTGAGGCGCCGGAACGTGAGCCTGTCGAGGCCGTAGGCGATCAGGCCGACGAGCGGCATGACGACGAGCAGAGCGACGACGAACTCGTAGCCGAAGCCGAGGCCCAGGATGGGCGCGCCGCGCGGCAGCAGGGTCATGACGACCAGGCCCAGGTAGGCGCCCAGCGTCATGTAGTCGCCGTGCGCGAAGTTCGCCATCTTCAGGACACCGAAGACGAGCGTCACGCCCAGGGCGCCGAGCGCCAGGACGCCGCCCAGCAGGACGCCGCGCACGACGAGCCCGAGCATGCGCGTGCCGGACACGCCCTGGAGAGAGGCCATGACGACGATGAACAGGGCGATCAGCGCCAGGAGGCCCAGGAGGGACCAGCGGCTGCCGACGACCTGGGCGACGGTACGACGCAGGCTGCGGCCGCGGGGGAGGGGACGGGCTCCGACCACGTCAGCCTCCCAGGTACAGCCTGGCGACCTCGGGGTCGCCGAGGAGCTGCGCGCCCGGGCCCTCGACCTGGTTCCTGCCCGTCGCCAGCACGTAGCCGCGGTGGGCGAGCTCGAGCGAGCGCTTCGCGTTCTGCTCGACCATCAGCACTGCCACCCCTGTCCTGTTGATCTCCGCCACCTTCTCGAAGATGAGGTCGACGAGTAGCGGGGCGAGGCCCGCCGACGGCTCGTCGAGCATCAGCAGCTTGGGGTCGAGCATCAGCGCCCGACCCATCGCCACCATCTGGCGCTCCCCGCCCGACATCTTGCCCGCCCGCTGCGTGCGGCGCTCGGCGAGGCGGGGGAAGAGCTCGTAGACGCGCTCCTTGCGGGCCTTGAGCGGCTCGTCGAGGATGTAGGCGCCCATCTCGAGGTTCTCCTCGACCGTCAGCGTGGGGAAGACGTTGTCGACCTGCGGCACGTAGCACAGCCCGCGCCTGACGATCTGCTCGGGCGGCATGCCGGAGATGTCCTCGCCCGCGAACGTCACCCGGCCCTCCCACGGCTTGAGGAGCCCGAACACGAGCTTCATGACCGTGGACTTGCCGGCGCCGTTCGGCCCGACGATCGAGACGATCTCGCCGTCCTCCACGCGGAGGTCGACGCCGCGCAGGACCTGCATCTCGCCGTAGCCGGAGACGACGCCCTCAACCGTCAAGAGCGACACTCTGACCTCCTAGGTACGCCTCCAGCACGCGCGGGTCCTCGCGGATGACCGCCGGCGGGCCCTCGACGAGCTTGCTGCCCTGGTTCATGACGATGACCGGGTCGCACAGGCCCATGACGAGGGGCATGTCGTGCTCGATCAGCAGGAACGTGATGCCGCGCTCCTCGTTGAGCTGCACGATCTTCTCCCGCAGGCGCCCCATGAGGGTCGGGTTCACGCCGGCCGCCGGCTCGTCCAGGAGGACGATCACGGGGTCGGTCATCAGGGTGCGCGCCAGCTCGAGGAGCTTCTTCTGGCCGCCGGAGAGGGAGCCGGCCGGCTCGTTCTCGAGCTTGCCGAGCGCCACGAAGTCGAGGACCTCGCGGGCCTTCTCGCGGAGCTGGCGCTCCTGGCGCCACACCGCGCCGCGGCGGAACACGGGGTTCCAGAACCTCTCGCCGATCTGGCCGGGAGGCACGAGCATGAGGTTCTCGAGGACCGTCATGCCCTTCTGCTCGCGCGGGATCTGGAACGTGCGGCACAGCCCCTTGTGGAACAGGACGTGCGGCGGGAGGCCGGTGACGTCCTCGCCGTCGAGGAGCACGGTGCCGGCGTCCGGCCGGTGGAAGCCGGAGACCAGGCCGAACAGCGTCGTCTTGCCCGCGCCGTTGGGGCCGATCAGGCCGGTTATCGTGCCGGCCTTGACGTCGAACGTGCAGTGGTTGACGGCCCTCAGGCCCCCGAAGTCCTTGACTAGACCCCGGATGCTTAGAAGCGCGTCGTCGCCTCGCTGAACCAAGTCTCTGACCTCTCGGTACCGTGTGGGGTTACGGCGGCGATGCTATCACCTGCCGCTCATCTCATCGCCCCCTGCGGTGGCTCAGCATCTCGTCGCGCCTCACCGCCTTCACCCGCGGGCGCCCGGCCGCCTCGCCCGCGGCGACCTCGGCCGCGTCGAGGGCGAACCAGTCCTCGGCGTCGAAGGGCCGCACGCCGCGAGCGGACAGCAGGGCGTCGACAGCGACGGGCGCGAGGTCGCTCGCGTCGCCGGCGTGGCCGTGCACGCCGGCGGCTAGGTCCTCGAGGAGCGACGCGACGGTCTCCATCGCGTCGGCCTTGTTCGTGCCGATCACGCCGCTGGCGCCGCGCTTGATCCAGCCCGCGACGTAGAGGCCGGGCAGCGGCTCGCCGCCCGGGGCGTCGAGCACGCGGCCGCGGTCGTTGGGGACCACGCCGCGCCGCTCGTCGAAGGGCACGCCCGGCAGCGGCACGCCGGTGTAGCCGACCGACTTCAGGACCAGCTGGGCGGGCAGCGTCTCGTGCTCGCCCGTGGGGACGGCGCGGACGTAGTCGCCGGGCTCGCCCTCGAGGCGGGTGCGCTCGAAGCGCACGCCGGTGACGCGGCCCTCCTCGCCCAGCACCGCGGCGGGCTGGAGCTGGAACCTCAGGGCCACCGTGCGCGGCTTGCCCTGCCTGGGCTGCGCGGCGAAGGCGTTGAGGACCTCGACGTTCTTCGCCGTCGTGACGTCGGCCGCGGCCGCGGCGGCGCTCGCTGGCCCCAGCTCGAGCTCGGCGGCGTCGACCGCCACGTCGGCGTTGGCCAGCTCGCCCAGCTCGCGCAGCTCCTTGGTCGTGAACTTCGCCTCGGCCGGGCCGCGCCTGCCGACCAGCGTGATGCGCCTGACGGCGCTCCGCGCCAGCGCCTCGAGGGCGTGGTCGGCGATGTCCGTCGTGCCGAGCTCGTCGACGCCCTTCGCCAGCACGCGCGTGACGTCTATCGCCACGTTGCCGTTGCCGATCACGACGACGTCGGTCGCGCGCGCGAGGAGCGGCGCGAAGCCGAGGTCGCAGGCGTCGGGATGGCCGTTGTACCAGGCGACGAAGTCGGTGGCCGAGACGCAGCCCTCCAGGTCCTCGCCCGGCACGCCGAGCCGGCGGTCGGTGGCCGCGCCCACCGCGAGGACCACGGCGTGGTAGTGGCGCCTGAGGTCGTCGAGCGTGAGGTCCCGGCCGAGGCAGACGTCGCCCAGGTAGCGGGCGCGGGGGTCGCGCAGGGTCCGCTCGTAGAGCTTCGTGACGACCTTCATCTTCTGGTGGTCGGGGGCCACGCCGAAGCGGACGAGGCCGTAGGGCGTCGGGAGGCGGTCGAACAGGTCGACGGTAGCGGTCGCGTGCGACTTCAGCACCGACTCGACGGCGTAGAAGCCGGCGGGTCCGGCGCCCACGACGGCCACGCGCGGGCCTTCGCTCTCGTGCATGGCGCACTTCTACCACTGATGCGCCGCCTCCGATGGGGTGTAAGCTCTCGTGCCATGGACGCCGCGGCCCGCTCCCAGCCGACCCCAGAGCGCCGCGACGCCGCGCCGCGCCGGCGGCCGACGCGCGTGATGAAGTTCGGCGGCACCAGCGTCGGCGACATCGAGCGCATCCGCAAGGTCGCGGCGCGCGTCGAGCAGCACGTCCGCGGCGGGGAGAAGGCCGTCGTCGTCGTGTCAGCGATGGGCCGCACGACGGACAGGCTGATCTCCCAGGCGCGGGAGGCCAGCCCGCGGCCCAGCCGCCGGGAGCTCGACGCCCTGCTCGCCACGGGCGAGCAGCAGAGCGCGGCGCTCGTGACGCTGGCGCTGCAGGCCCGCGGCGTCGCCGCGCGCTCGTTCACGGGCGCCCAGGCCGGCTTCCTGACGGACTCGAACCACGGCGCCGCTCGCATCCTGCGCGTCGACGCCGGCCCGCTCGAGGCGGCGCTCGCGCGCGTCGACGTGGCCGTCGTGGCCGGGTTCCAGGGGGTCGACGTCGACGGCGCCATCACGACGCTGGGTCGGGGCGGCTCGGACACGTCGGCCGTCGCCCTCGCCGCCGCGCTCGGCGCCGACGAGTGCGAGATCTACACCGACACCGACGGCGTCTACACCACCGACCCCCACCTGGTGCCGACGGCGACGCGGCTCGATGTCATCGACTACGCCGAGATGCTCGAGCTCGCCAGCCACGGCGCCAAGGTGCTGCACCCGGCCAGCGTCTGGTACGCCAGGGCCTACGGCGTGAGGGTGCACGTGCGCTCCTCGTTCACGCACGCGCCAGGCACGGTCGTCACCGACCTGGCGACCGTCTCGGAGGGGAAGATGATCACCGGCAAGCCCGTCACGGGCGTGGCGCTCGACAGGGGGCACGCCCGCATCGACCTGCACACCGTGCCCGACCGGCCCGGCGTCGCCGCCGAGGTGTTCGGGGCGCTGGCGGCGCAGGGCGTGAGCGTCGACATGATCGTCCAGGGCGTCCGCGGCGCCGCCGACAGCCGCCAGCAGATGGCGTTCATCGTCAAGCGCGAGGCGGTGCCCGAGGCGCTCGAGGCGTTGGAGCCCGTGCTGGCGTCGCTGGGCGCGACGGCGGCCGTCGACGAGGACGTCGCGAAGCTCACCGTCGTCGGCATCGCGATCGGCTCCACGCCCGGGATCGCCGCGCGCGTGTTCGAGGCGGTCGCGTCCGTGGGCGCGAACATCGAGGCGATCACCTCGAGCGAGGTGCGCCTCTCGGTGCTGATCGGCGCCGAGCACGCCGAGGCCGCCTTGGCCGCCGTGCACACCGCGTTCGGCCTCGACGCCGCGGCCTGAGCGTGGGCACGCGCCTCGGCACGCTGGCCTACGTCCGGCAGGGAGGCAAGACGCTGATGCTCAGGCGCCCGGCGGCCGGCCACCCGCAGGCGGGCAAGTACAACGGCCTGGGCGGGAAGCTCGAGCCGGGCGAGTCGCCGGAGGAGTGCCTGCGGCGCGAGGTGCGCGAGGAGTCGGGCCTGGTCGTCCTGGAGGCGCGTTACAAGGGGCTGATCACGTTCCCCGACTTCGACGGCGAGGACGACTGGTACGTGTGGGTCTTCCTCGTCACGCGCTTCCTCGGCGAGCCCGCGAGCGGGCCGGAGGGCGAGCTCGAGTGGGTCGACACCGACAGGCTCGCCGACCTGCCGCTGTGGGAGGGGGACAGGCACTTCCTGCCCTGGCTCGACGAGCCCGGCGTGTTCTCGGCGGTGTTCCGCTACGCGCAGGGACGGTTCGTCGGCTACGAGGTCGAGAGGTACGCGGGCTGACGCCGAGCGCGCCGCCCCCGGGCGCGCCCTTCGGCTGCGCCGCGCGCCCGGCGCGCGGCGGGCGCCTCACCGCTCGCCCAGCAGCTTGTCCTTGTCGATGGCCCTTATCAGGCGCTGGGCGAGCCCGACGTCGCCCTTGACCTTCAGCCGACCTGTCATCAGGGCGGTCATCGGGTTCAGCCTGCCCTCGATCATGCGCATGAGGTCCTCGCCCTTGACCCTGACCGTGACGTCGGCGCGGGGCGCCACGCCCTCGTAGGGCCGTACCTCGCCGCCCGCGACGACGTAGTGCACCGGCTCCTCGGTGTCGAACTGCACGACCGAGTCGGGGGTGTCGGCCCCCTCCTTCAGCGCGCCGGGGACCCGCAGCAGTAGCTCCTTGACCGTCACCGCGCCAGTCTAGCCGAGGCCGGCGCCGGTATACTCGCGTCAGCTACGGGCCATGTGAGCTTCTTGTGGACTTCTCCCTTTCCGAGGAACAACAGGCGCTCAGGCAGGCGGTGCGCGACTTCGCGCGCGCCGAGGTCGCCCCGCTGGCCGCCGACCTCGACCGCGAGCCGCGCTTCCCGTGGGAGACGCTCCGCAAGATGGGCGCGCTCGGCCTCCTCGGCGTGACGACGCCGGAGGAGTACGGCGGCGCCGGCCTCGACGTGGTCACGTACGTGGTCCTGCTCGAGGAGATCGCCGCCGCCGACGCCTCGCACGCGACGATCATGAGCGTGACGAACGGGCTGCCGCAGTCGCTGCTGCTCACGCACGGCACCGAGGAGCAGCGGCGTCGCTACCTGCCGCGGCTCGCCTCCGGCGAGTGGATCGGCGCGTTCTGCCTCTCCGAGCCGCACGCCGGCTCCGACGCCGTCGCCCTGCGCACGCGCGCCGAGCGCGTCGACGGCGGCTACCTCCTGACCGGCACGAAGGCCTGGGTCACGTCGGGCGGCGAGGCGCAGCTCTACGTCGTCATGGCCAAGACCGACCCGGCGGCCGGCGCACGCGGCGTGAGCGCGTTCCTCGTCGAGAAGGGCGCCGACGGCATGACGTTCGGGCGCGCCGAGGAGAAGCTCGGGCAGCACGCCGCCGTGACGCGCAGCGTGACCTTCGAGCGCTGCTTCGTGCCGGAGTCGGCTCGCATCGGCGGCGAGGGCCAGGGCTTCGTGATGGCGATGTCGGCGCTCGACGGCGGCCGCATCGGGATCGCGGCGCAGTCGGTCGGCATCGCCCGCGCCGCGTTCGAGACCGCGCGCAGCTACGCGAACGAGCGCCAGGCCTTCGGGCGCGCGATCCACGAGTTCCAGGGCGTCGGCTTCAAGCTCGCCGACATGGCCACGCGCATCGACGCCGCGCGGCTGCTGACGCTGCGGGCGGCGTGGCTGAAGGACCGCGGCTACCGCGTGACGCGGGAGGCGGCGATGGCGAAGCTGTTCGCCTCCGAGGCCGCCTCGGCGGTCACGCACGACGCCGTGCAGGTCCTGGGCGGTTACGGTTACACGAAGGACTTCCCCGTCGAGCGCTACTTCAGGGACGCGCGCGTCACGGAGATCTACGAGGGCACGAGCGAGATCCAGCGCATGGTCATCCACCGCCAGCTCTACCGGGAGCTCGAGCGGTGAGGCGGAGGGGAGAGGCGTGATCGACTTCGAGCTCACGAGCGAGCAGAAGCAGTTCCAGGCGCTGGCGCGCGAGTTCGCGCGCGACCACGTGATCCCCGTCGCGGCCGAGCACGACCGCGCCGAGACCTACCCCGAGGAGGTCGTCGCCGCCGCGCACGAGGTCGGGCTGCTGAACGTCAGCGTGCCGCAGGACGTGGGCGGCCTGGGGCTCGGCATGGTCGACGAGGTCGTGATCGGCGAGGAGCTCGGCTACGGCTGCATGGGCATCTACACCATCCTGATGGCCTCCGAGCTGGGCATCGCCCCGCTCCTGATCGCCGGCACCCCCGAGCAGCACCGGCGCTTCCTCGCGCCGCTCCTCGAGGGGCCGCGCCTGGCCGCGTTCGCGCTCTCGGAGCCGAACAACGGCTCGGACGCCGCGGCGATGACGACGCGCGCCGAGCTGCGCGGCGGCGAGGTCGTCCTGAACGGCGTCAAGACCTGGATCTCGAACGGCGGGATCGCCGACGTCACCGTCGTGTTCGCGACCTTCGACCCTTCCCTCAGGCACAAGGGCACGTTGGCCGTGGTCGTCGAGAAGGGCGTGCCGGGCCTGACCTGCCACAAGCTCCACGGCAAGCTGGGCCAGCGCGCCAGCCCCACCTACGAGATGGTCTTCGAGGACGTCGTCGTGCCGCGCGCGAACGTGCTCGGCGCGCCGGGCGACGGCTTCAGGATCGCGATGCAGACCCTCGACAAGACGCGCGTGCCCGTCGCCGCCGGGGCGGTGGGCGTCGCGCGCCGCGCCCTCGACGAGGCCAAGGCGTACGCCCTGCAGCGCCACGCGTTCGGCCGCCCGATCGCCGAGTTCCAGGCGATCCAGTTCAAGCTCGCCGACATGAAGATCGGCGTCGAGACCGCGAGGTGGCAGACCTACCGCGCCGCCTGGCTCGTGGACAGGGGCGAGCCGCACGCCGAGGCCGCGGCCATCGCCAAGGCCTACGCCTCGGACATGGCGTTCCACGCGGCCCAGGAGGCGATCAACGTCTTCGGCGGCTACGGTTACATGAACGAGTACCCCGTGGAGAAGCTGATGCGGGACGTCAAGCTCAACCAGATCTACGAGGGCACCAACGAGATCCAGCGCCTCGTCATCGCGCGCAGCCTGCTCAGGTGACCGGGCGCGGCTGGAGGAGAGCATGAAGGTACTGACTGTGGTGAGGCAGGTCCCCGACGCCGAGGCGCGCGTGCGCGCCGACGGCGGCAGGGTCGACCTGTCCGGCGTCACGTTCGTCATGGACGGCATGGACGAGTACGGCGTCGAGGAGGCCATCCGCCTGCGCGAGGCCGGGCACGACGTCGAGATCGTCGCCGTCGCCGTCGGGCCCGAGCGCTTCGCCGAGGCCCTGCGCACCGCCCTCGCCCTCGGCGCCGACCGCGCCGTCCACGTCGTCACCGACGAGCCCCTCGACCCCGTCACGCTGGCCGGGGTGGTCGCGCGCGTCGCCCAGGAGGAGGGCGCCGACCTCGTGCTAACGGGCGGCAAGCAGGCCGACTGGGACAGCGCCGCGCTGGGGCCCGCGCTCGCCGAGCACCTCGGCTGGCCGCACTCCGACTGGACGACGTCGCTGGAGCTCTCGGGCGCCGAGCTGAAGGTCGAGCACGACGTGGACGACGGGACCGAGGAGCTCACCCTCACCCTGCCGGCCGTCGTCACGACCCAGCAGGGCCTCAACGACCCCCGCTACCCGACCCTGCCCAACATCATGAAGGCGAAGCGCAAGGAGCTCGCCGTCCGCGACCTCGCCGCCTACGGCGCGCCCGCGGCCCGCGTGAGGGTCGTCTCGCAGGAGATCCAGGTGCGCCCGCGGCTGAACAAGGTCGTCGACGGCGACCCGACGGAGGCCGCGCGCGAGGTCGTGCGCCTGCTGCGCACCGAAGCCAAGGTCATCTAGGAGGATGCGATGATCCTGCTCGTCACCACCGAGAGGGACGGCAAGCCGCGGCGCAGCGCCGCCGAGCTCGTGACCGCCGCCGGCAAGCTGGGCGGCGAGGCGCACGCGCTCGTGCTCGGACCGGGCGCCGCCGACGCCGCGAGCGCCCTGGCCGCCCTCGGACCCGACGTCACGGCCCTGCGCGCCCCCTTCGACACGGCCGAGGCCGTGGCCGCGGCGGCCGCGGAGCGCGCCCAGGCGCTGGGGGCGGACGTCGTGCTCTTCGCCGCCGACAGGCTCGGGCTCTCCGCCGCGCCGCGCGTGGCCGTGAGGCTGGGCGGCGCGCTGCTCGAGGACGTCACCGACGTGAGCCGCGAGGGCGGCGCCGTGAGGGGGAGGCGCTTCAGCTACCTCTCGCGCGTCACCGAGACCGTCGAGGCGTCGTCCGGCCCCGTCGTCGTTAGCGTCAAGCCCAACGCCCTCGCGCCGGCTGAGCCCGCCGGCGCCGCCGGGTCGGTCACCGTGGAGGACGCCGCCGTCGCCGGCCACGCCGGCAAGCGCGTGGGCGCGCGCTCGGCGGCGCAGGGCGCCAGGCTGCCCCTCGAGGAGGCGCGCGTGGTCGTGGCCGGCGGCCGCGGCCTCGGCAGCGCCGAGCGCTTCGACCAGCTCGTCGAGCCCCTCGCCGAGCTCCTCGGCGGGGCGGTCGGCGCGACGCGCGCCGTCGTCGACGCCGGCTGGCGGCCCTACGCCGAGCAGGTGGGGCAGACCGGCAAGACCGTCGCGCCCGAGCTCTACGTGGCGCTCGGCATCTCGGGCGCGGTGCAGCACCTCTCGGGCATGAACCGCGCGAAGGTGATCGTGGCCGTGAACAAGGACGCCGACGCGCCCATCTTCAAGGTCGCCGACTACGGCATCGTCGGCGACGTCGAGCGCGTCGGGCCCGCGCTCCTGGAGGCGGTCAAGGAGACGCTCGCGGCGTGAGCCCCCGGCGCGGCTTCGCGGTCAGGCGCGCCGAGCGGCGCGACCTGGACGCCCTCGTGGAGCTCGAGAAGGGCTTCCCGGGCGACCGCATGAGCCGCGCCTCCCTCTCCCGCCTCCTCGGCCGCGAGAGCGCCGTCGTGCTCGTCGCCGAGTCGGGCGGCGAGGTCATCGGCGACGCGGTCGTGCTGTTCCGCAGCGGGTTCCGCTCGGCGCGGCTCTACTCGATGATCGTGTCGCCGGAGCACCGCGGCAGGGGCGTGGCCCGCGCGCTCCTGGCCGAGGCCGAGGCGGCGGCGCGCGAGCGCGGCAGCGTCTCGCTGCGCCTCGAGGTCCGCGAGGACAACAGGCCGGCGATCGCCCTCTACGAGAGCGAGGGGTACGAGGCCGTCGGCGCCGCACCCGCCTACTACGAGGACGGCGGCGGCGCGATCCGCATGGTCAAGCGCTTCCTGCCGGGCAGCTCGACCCTGCTGGGCGTCCCCTTCTACGGACAGACGCTCGACTTCACCTGCGGGCCGGCCTGCCTGATGATGGCGATGCGCCACCACGGCTACCCCGTGCCGCTCGAGCGCTGGCTCGAGCTGACGCTGTGGCGCGAGGCCACCACCGTGTTCATGACCTCGGGCCACGGCGGCTGCAGCGCCCACGGCCTGGCCGTCGCGGCGCTCAGGCGCGGCTTCCAGGCGACCGTGGTGACGCGCGACGCCGGCGTGCCGTTCCTCGACAGCGTCAGGTCCGAGGCGAAGAAGGAGGTCATCGCGCTCGCCCACGAGACGTTCGAGCGCGAGATCAAGGCCCTGGGCGGCCGCGTCGAGGTGCGGAACTTCGGGGTCGACGACGTCGTCGCGGCCGTCGACAGGGGCGCCGTGCCGATCGTCCTCGTCTCCGGCTACCGCCTCTACGCCGAGAAGGCGCCCCACTGGATCGTCGTCACCGGCTACGACGACGAGAACGTCTACGTCCACGACCCCATCGTGTTCGAGCCCAGGGGCCGGCTCGACAGCGTGAACCTCGCCCTCAGGCGCGCCGACTTCGACCGGATCAGCGTCTACGGGAAGGCCAGGCACCGCAGCCTCCTCCTCGTCGAGCGCTGGGGGAGGGTCAGTCGTCGCCTGCCAGATGAGCGATGATCTCGCCGTAGATCTCGGGGTTCGCCTGGTCCTCCTCCCCGGCGGCGATCGTGGGGTTGTCGTTGACCTCGATGACGAAGTACTCGCCGTCGATCTCCTTGAGGTCGACGCCGTAGAGGCTGTCGCCGATGGCCCGCGCGGCCGCCAGGGCCACCGCCACGAGGCCCGGCGGCGCGGCGTCGCGGGGCACGCCGACGACCTTCGCCCACTCGCCCTCCTGGCTGCGGTCCATCGGCTTCCACTGCTGCGGGGCGTACTCGTAGCGCACGACCGCCAGCACCCTGCCGGCCAGCGTGATCACGCGCCAGTCGAACTCGCTGGGTAGGTACTGCTGGACGACGATGCGGTCGGCGCGGCGCAGGAAGCGCTTGCCCACCCGCACGAACGCCTCGGGCGTCGTCACCTTGTCGACGTAGGCGCTGAAGGACGAGTTCGGCGCCTTGAGCACCAGCGGCGCCCCCAGCTCCTCGAACAGGTGGGCGGCGCTCACGGCCGTCACCTCCGACTCGGCGAGGAAGCGCGTCTCGGGGAGAGGCACGTCCGCCCGCATCAGGCGCGCGTACATGTTGACCTTGTCGCAGCAGACCCTTATCGCGTCGGAGTGGTCGAGGACCCGCTTGCCGAGCATCTCGGCCGTGCGCGCCACGACGTAGCTGGTGTTGAGAGGGTCGGTGAGCGCGCGGATCAGGATGCCGTCGTAGTTCTTGAGGTACTTGAGCTCGTTCTTGAACAGGAAGTCCAGCTCGTGCCCGCGCTCGAAGGCGGCCAGCCGGAACTCGGTTAGGGCCGTGAGCTCCACCGACGACCTGATCGTGTACCGCTCGGTGAAGATCGCTAGCCGCGCCACGACCCCATCCCCTCGAGCTGCGCCCTGTCCTCCTCGGTCAGCTCCCCGAACGGCAGCGGCTCGATCGCCGAGAGGAGGTACTCCTTCGTCGTCACGACGATCCTCACCTTCATGAGCGGGAGGCGGAAGGTCGCGAACAGCAGCCTGCCGAGCTCCGCGTACTCCGGCACCGGCGTTAGGCCCATCACCAGCCGCAGGACGTCGATGCGGTGGTCGACGGGGAGCTGCTGCACGAGCACGGCGTACTTCCCCGTGTAGGTGAGCCCCTTGCGGCGCGCCGCCACCGACTCCTGGTCGAGCAGCAGCTCGCCGCGGCTCGAGAACGGGTTGATGGGGTAGGCGAGGATCGGCGGAGCGGGGAAGCGCTCGGTCACGACCTCGTGGGGCGGCACGGCGATGCCGGCGAGCCGCGCCTTCTCCATCGCGATCGGCACGACGTAGGCGTCGAGCGCCTCGCGCGTCGTGGGCAGGACCTTCAGCCCGGCCAGCTCGGCGTCGAGCGACGCGTAGTACCCGCTGGTCAGGTAGGTGTAGTCGCCGGAGAGGTTCGCGACCTGGGCCAGGTCGCCGAACCGCCGGCGGTCGAGGTGGAACAGAACGGGGTCGTCGCGGTTAGGCGTCATCCCTGAGGACCGCCAGCCCCGGCAGGTCCCCGTTCTCGATGAACTCCAGCGAGGCGCCGCCTCCCGTCGAGACGTGGGAGACCGCGTCGGCCAGGCCGGCGCGGTTCACGGCCGCGACGCTGTCGCCGCCGCCGACGACCGTGTACGCCCCCGCGAGGGA
>Ga0123332_1002104_pt1 | contig 19134 bp, 19 predicted proteins | sample BioC12SIPDNA_4_FD_89958 | JGI IMG/M metagenome (GOLD analysis project Ga0123332, IMG submission 89958) | Anaerobic biogas reactor microbial communites from Washington, USA - Biogas_R2_A C12 SIP DNA | ecosystem: Engineered > Bioreactor > Anaerobic > Unclassified | place: Washington, USA...
GGAGCTAGACCACGATCACCTCTACCCCCCGCTCCCTCAGTGCCTCGAGTATCTCAACTGGAGCGTCCTGATCCGTGATCAACCGATGGATCTGATCCACTGACACGATGGTAGAGAAGGCGACCGTTCCGAACTTGCTGGAATCCACCATCACTGTGATCTCGCGCCCAGCCCGAACGTACTCGCGTTTGAGCTCGACCTCGTCACGATTGGGGTCCGACAGACCAGTCTCCATCGTAAAGCCGCGCCCACTGAAAAACACCTTCTGCAGGTTGATATCGTTAGATGCCGGCCGAGAAGACGGCCCAATGACAGAGCCGGACTCGCGCCATATCCTACCCCCAGGTATCATCACGTTGATTCCCGGGGCACGCAACAACTCAACAGCCACGTGCAGCCCCGTGGTCACTACGGCGAGATCACGATGATTCAGCAGGTGCCTCGCCATATGCCACGCCGTGGTGCTCGCATCCAGAACGACGGACTCGCCGTCCCTCACCAGGGCGGCGGCAGCGGCACCGATCCGATCCTTGATCTGCGCCTGCGTTCGTTGCCGGGCCGAGAACGACAGGATCTCATCACTGGAATGCAGCGGTACGGCCCCGCCATGGGTGCGTTGTAGCTGACCATCCGCCTCGAGACTATCCAGATCCGTGCGGATGGTCACAGCGGAAACACCCAGATCATCGCTCAACTCTGAGACCGAAACGTACCCGGTCTGCTGCAGTTTGTCCAGTATCAGATCAAGCCGTTCTTGACGGTATAGCCTTCGAGACATAGTAGCTTTCGTCTTCTTTCCTTTTGTTGACTGATGTCGTGAATTCTAGCACCCGCTAAGGCATTCGTCAACCCTGCCGCACGCCTTACATCCGCCATAATACTTAGTCGCCTAACCTTGAGGCAAAGAGATAACCGGAGTGGGCGCGCAGCATGCCCACCGCTGGACACTCAGTCCGCTATCCGCTCCACAGGAGGCGGCTTTGGGCGTTGTGCCGGGCAACCAGAGCAGGCACATCGGCCGTGAGCAGTTGCCCGCCCTCCACGATGACGCGCCCGTTGATGACACTGAGATCGACGTGTCCGGGTATGCAGAACAGCAGCGCTCCCAGCGGATCAGCCTGAGCTCCGGCCAGCGGCAGTTGCTCCACATCATACCCTATCAGATCGGCACACATCCCCGGCGCGAGGGCGCCCAGATCGTCGCGACACAGCACCGCCGCGCCGCCCAGGGTGGCCATCTCCAACGCCTGACGCGCCGAGAGCGCCTCGGCTCCCGAGAGAACGCGCTGCAGCAGCATCGCCTGGCGGGCCTCCGCCAGCATATTGCTTGAGTCGTTACTCGCGCTCCCATCTACCGCCAGGCTCACGCGGACGCCCGCATCCAGCATCGCGCGCACAGGGGCGATCCCTGAGCCCAGGCGCATGTTGCTGGAGGGACAGTGTGCCACGCCGGTGTTCGTCTCCGCTAGCAGCGCGATCTCATCCGAGTTGAGGTGCACGGCGTGAGCCCACCAGACATCCGGCCCCACCCAGCCAAGCGAAGCCATATAGGCAGCGGGCCGCATGCCCACTCGCTCCAGAGTATACTCTTCCTCATCTCGGGTCTCGGCCACATGCGTGTGGAGAAGTACGCCGTAGGCGCGCGCCAACTCTGCGGACCTGCGCATCAGGTCCTCCGATACATTAAAGGGGGCGCACGGCGCGACCGCGATCCGGCACATGGCTCCCGGCGTGGAATCATGCCAGCGCTCGATCGCCTCACGCGTATCCAGCAGGAGGGCGTCCTCATCCTCAACCGTAGCGTCTGGGGGTAAGCCGCCCTTGGATTCGCCGATCGACATGCTGCCCCGGCACGGGTGAAAGCGCACGCCAAGTTCCTGAGCCGCGCGGATCTCGTCGTCAATCCGCGCACCGTTGGCGTAGAGATACAGGTGATCGCTGACCGTGGTAGCTCCGGTGAGCACGAGCTCGCACAGGGCCACCTGGGCACTGACGTACACCATCTCGGGGGTGAGCCGGCTCCAGCGCGGATAGTGGTTCACCAGCCAATCGAAGAGCGGTCGATCCTGCGCCCCTGGAAGCGCGCGGGTGAGAGACTGGAAGAGGTGATGGTGGGTGTTGACCATGCCAGGCATGATGACCAGCCGCGACGCATCGAGGCGGTGAAACCCCTGCTCGCGGCCAGCCAGCTCCCTGACGCTGGGATCCAGTTCATCCGCCGGACCGACCCACCGTATGAGCCCTCCCTCGATCCAGATGGCTCCGTCCGCGATCTCACGCCTCTCGGCATCCATCGTGGCGACGAGCCGGGCATGATCAACTAGAAGCCTCTCCATCGTTCGTCCCCCTACTCTGGCCCGGCGCAAGCTGCCTTCGGACCCCGTTGAAATCCAGCAACACTCCATGCTATACTGCGCCCGTCGGCGGTCTTTTGGGGGAGCATCATGAATCGTGACGGCACACGGCTCATATTCTGGCTGGACATCATCGTTCTGTTTGCGGCCATGGTGTTGGCACTCACCGGCCGATGGGATTTTGTCCTGGCGCTTGCGATCGGTCTGGTTCTAATGAATACCTTTGACGGATTCTGGAACAAGCGAGGCGGCCGTTGAGTGCCCGGACAAACCGGCACTCGGGTGGACGCAAGCGACGGGCCTTCCCCACCTGGATGACGCACGAACTCCCGTTGGCAGCGTGCCTCGCGCTCATCTGGATCCTGTCTGACCAGCCCTCCCTCCCGGGCCCAGGCGAGCGAGGCAGCCTGACGCGTGACGTGTTCAACTATGGCAGCCATGCCGCCATATACGGCATCGTGGGCCTGCTGGTCTGGCGAACGCTCAGTACGAGAGCGGAGATCCTGCCTCGATGGCTGGTGCTTCACCCGCGCGTCAGTTCCGCGGCGTTTGCCGTGCTCTATGGATCGATAGATGAGTGGCACCAGAGCTTTGTGCCGGGCAGGACGGCCTCTCTGTGGGACGCGTTGACGGATCTCGCGGGCGCGTCTCTGGCACTCTGCCTGTGGCCACTGGCCGCACGCACCGTGCGTAGCTGGATGGAACGCGGCAGGCGTGCGGCACCGTCCGCAAGAGCAGTCTAGCACGTGGACAAGACCGCGCCAAGACGTGCTTGCCGCGTGTAGCGCCCTCAAGCCCGGACTCGTAACGGCACGGGCGATGGAAAGGATACGCAGACATGCATAGCGCCGCCTTACTGGACGAGCGCCGGCTCGCATGGCCGGGTTGCACCAACGTACGCGATCTGGGCGGCCTCGCAGCCCAAAATGGCCATGGACCCGAAGCGATAAGACCAGGCCGGATCGTTCGTTCGGACGTCCTGACTCACCTGGCCGAAGGAGGTTGGAGGAATCTGCTGGCACACGGCATCCGGACGATCTTGGATTTGCGCTCTGCCTCCGAGATTGCCGCTCATCCCTACGATATCCCACTCGATGCCCTGGAGGCCGGCCTTGGCAGGCTGCACATCTCGATGCTACCACTGGATGGCGAGATGATGAGGCTGCTGGAGCAGGCAGCCACCCGCGGCGACGAGTACATCCTCTTTGTGGAGAACTACCAGGCACCCATTGCGGCTGTCTTGAGGGCGATCGACAGTGCACCTGCGGGGGGTGTCCTGTATCATTGCCAGGCTGGCAAGGATCGGACCGGGATCATTACAGCGCTGCTGCTGGCGTTGGTGGGCGTGCCGGATGAGGTCATCATCGCGGACTATGCCGAGTCAGGACGGCTGCTGAGGCCAGGTTGGCTGCAAGAGACACAGGAGGCACTGGCGAACGGCCAGGAACCTCCCTTTGAGCCGCTCAGTGAGCCCGAGACGATGCGCGCGCTTCTGGACCATTGGAGGACTCGGTACGGCGGCGCGGCCGGCTACATGGAGGCGATCGGCCTCGCGGATGCGGAACGAAGGCGCCTGGCGATACGCCTGCTCAGCTAACAGCCGCATCCCGCCCTCGCCCGATCCAGCGCAGCACACCGCCGCGGGTCTACGCACTCCCAAGAACGAGGCCTCCACCAGAACAGAGACGCGCCAGAAAGCATGACACCCTGAAGCAATCGGTCTAGACTGAACAGCTGCGGGGCCTTGGCCACAGAGCCCCCGAAGGAGCACCGATGGAGCGCTTTGACGTGGTTCGCCTGTTGCCCCTCCTGGCCCCGCTCGTGCTGCTGCAGCTCGGGCTCTTGGTGGCCGCGCTGTGGGATCTCTATCACCGTGAGCGCGTGCGCGGAGGCAACAAGATCGTATGGGCGGCGATCATCGTGCTGGTCAATCTCCTGGGCCCCCTGGCGTACTATCTGTTCGGCCGCGAGGACTGACGTGAGCGCTTCCGCCATCAGCTGCCAAGAACTGACTCGGCGGTTCGACCACCATCTGGCGCTGGACAGCCTGTGCCTGGAGGTGCCAGAGCACAGCGTCTTTGGCTTTCTGGGGCCCAACGGCGCCGGCAAGACCACCACGATCAAGATCCTCGCGGGGCTGATCCGCCCCACCGCGGGCAAAGCCTATGTGGCGGGGCAGCGCGTCTCGCCCGACGACATCGCCGCACGGCGCGCCGTGGGCTACCTGCCGGAGGAGCCCGCCTTTTACGGGTGGATGACAGGGCGCGAGTATCTGATCTACGCCGGGCGCCTGCTGGGTTTGGGCGCTGGAGCACATGGCCGCGCCGATGAGCTTCTCCAACTGGTGGACCTCGCAGAGGCGGGCGCGCGCCGTGTCGGAGGTTACTCTCGAGGGATGCGCCAGCGCCTTGGGATCGCCAGCGCGCTGGTTGGCCGTCCCCCTGTCCTCCTCTTGGACGAACCCACGTCAGCGCTGGATCCACTGGGCCGCCGTGACGTGCTCGCCCTCATCGAACGGCTCTCCGGCGACACGACGGTGTTCCTCTCCACGCACATTCTTGCCGACGTCGACCGAATTTGCGACCGGGTGGCGGTGATATCCCGAGGGCGGTTGCTGGCCGAGGCGGACCAGGAGACCCTGCGGGCTCGCTTTGCGGCCCCCGCCTTTGAGATCGAACTGGCGCCCGCCCCTGGCCCCGCGGCCGATCTCCTCAAGACCTTGGCCGCTCAGCCCTGGGCCGCCAGTGTAGAGCCCGTGGACAACACCCTCCGCGTGATGGCAACCGACACGGATTCCGCCCGCCGTGCGCTCCCCGTGCTATTGGCTCCACTCGGCGAGCAGCTGCTTCGGTACGAACAGGTCCGTCCTACGCTGGAGGACATCTTTGCACGGTTGGTGGAACAGAGCGAGGAGGAGACTCTGTGAGAGCACTGCTCGCCAAAGAGTGGCTTGAGCTGGTCCGCTCGCGCCGCCTGTTGGTCCTCTGCGTGGTGTTACTGTTCTTTGGGATCCTCTCGCCGCTTACGGCCCGCTACATGGGCGATATCTTTGCCATGATGAGCGAATCCATGCAGGGCATCGTGATCCAGCTGCCGGAGCCTTCGATACACGAAGCGATCGTCCAGTACCTCGCTAACTTTTCCGAGAACTACCCGCTGGCGATCATTCTGGTGGCCATGGCGTGCATCGTCGCCGAGCGCGAGCGCGGCACCCTGGCGATGGTGCTGGCCCGCCCGGTCATCCGCTGGCAGATCGTGCTCAGCAAATACCTAGCGCTGTTGGGCATGTTGCTGATCGCGTTGGCGCTCGGCGGACTGGGCGCGCTCTATTACTCGATCATCCTCTTTGGCGGGCCAGCTTTCGTTGACTTCCTGCTGCTCAACCTCGCGGGCGCCCTGTATCTTTCCGTCATCCTGGCCCTGACTGTGCTGGCCAGCACCCTGGCTCGCAGCACCGTCGCCGCCGGCGCCCTCTCGCTCGGCTTTTGGCTGACCCTGAGCCTGGTGGGCTCGCTCCCCGGCCTGCGAGGCTGGCTCCCCCCCGCGCTGGTGACCCAAGCCGCGGAGCTCGGACTTGGCTCCAGGCCGGACGTTTGGCAGGCCGCGCTTGTAGCCCTCACCTTCATCGGCGTCGCGCTGGCCGGGGCCTGCCTGGCGCTGCAGAGGCAAGAGTTGTAGGGCACCAGGCTCAGCAGTCCGACCATCCCGGTGCGTTGCCCCCCTGATGCTCCAGCGCCCATCGGCCGTACGTGACACGATCTTATAGCTCACCCGGCCTTCATCGCTCCCGACGGCTGAATGATCCGTGTGCGGCCCTGTTGCGCGGCCCGGTCCGCTGCCCTCCTCGCTCTGTCCTCTGTTGCCGCCGCAGTAGCGGTGCTCCTGCCGCGCCATCCCGTCTCAGGCCGTTCTGCCCTCGGCCGAGGCTGACGCCGCCCCGGCAGAGCGCCGCGGCTGCCGTACGATGTGGTGGCCATCACGGTCGGCTTGGCGCAGACTTGCGCGCACGACGTCGAGTGCCGAACGCCATCATGGTACTTGGCCCATGGCCCTACGCTATCTGCCTGCTACGGCTAACTCACGGGCTGTATACCGCTGCGCCTGCCACAGACAGAGAACGGGACGCCCAACGATGGACGTCCCGCCGCCCCTGCACGATGGTGTGGTTGCTTACTCGGCGACCGCTATCTGCAGCCACTCGTAGAACCGGTCGATCCAGCCCTGGGCGGGCAGTCCGGTCTGGTTCATGCCGAACCCGTGGCCGCCACGGGCGTAAAGATGCAGTTCGGCCTCGCGGCCAGAGGCCCGCCAGCGATTGAACATCTCCATGCTGCGTGGCATCAAGTCGTCGTCCTGCGCACAGGCAATAAAGATCGGCGGCGCATCCGCAGGCACCTCGCCGGGAGCGCCGGCTCCATAGATAGGCGCCGCGAAATCCGGCCTGCTTTCAGGGCTGTACCGCAGGCTAGCCAGTGAGGTCACCGTACCACCGGCGGAGAACCCCATGATCCCCACCTGATTGGGTCGGATACCCCACTCGCTCGCGCGAGAGCGCACGAGCCGGATCGCCTGCAGCGCATCGGCGCTGATCAGTGGCAGGTATGGCGCCAACCAGCCCATGAGGTCAGCCCGCGCCTCGGCTAGTCGCTCTTCATAGTCCCGCGGAAACGTATCGCCCGTGGGCAGCAGACGGTACTTGAGGATGAACGCGGCGATGCCGCGCGCGCGCAGCCACTCTGCCACCTGGATCCCCTCGTGGTCCCACGCGAGAAAGTGCCAGGCTCCCCCGGGGGCCACAATCACCGTCGGCCCCGCGGGATCTGCCGGAATGAACGGGGTCAGCGTCGGCCGGACCACGTTCCGCACCACGTGCAGCCCGCTATCGAGGTAGCCATCCGTCTCCAACTGTGTCCAATCTTCCGAACCTGGGGCGGTACCCTCCCAGAGGGGGATCTCCATCTTTCGGAACTGCGACCAGGCACCCTGATCTGTCATCTTTCCTCCTCGGTGCTACCGTGCGGTAGCCCAACGCACATCGCCGACCAATCCGGCTCCGGAAGCAGCGGCCTGTACGGTGACGAGGACTGCCACCTGGCGCGTCCCCTCGGGCAGCCGGGCAAGATCCACGGACAGTGGTCCCTCACCGGGGTCCTCTTTGTGCGCGACCAGTGCAGTGGCCAGATCCGGTTGGTGCTCTGAAAAGGGCATCACCAGGACCGTTGCCGAGCCGCGAATGGCGGAGAACTCTAGCCCAAGCCCCTCCCGCGGACCGCCGGGCACGGGCGTCAGGGCCGCCATGCTGAGGTAACCCGCCTCTTCGGCCGTGATGGCGTCCGAACCGGGTCCCAACCGGGCCGAGTGGAGGGCCATGGAAACGCCCCTTCGCAGGAACTCCTCAGGCTCGATCGGCTGAGCCGATAGTGGTGCCACATGCCAGCGATCTAGCCGCCAGCGGGGCTGTGCCTCGGGCAGATAGGGCCGCCGACAAACGGCGGCTACGGGAATGCGCAAGCTGGCGGGCACCAGTCCATCGGCTTCCGCCACCAGCGTCAGCTCTCCCGGCGCAAACCCCGCTCGAACGATAACCTGGCACTTGCCGTTGAACAGCCGCCGTTCGGCGGCGGCGTCAGGCTCATGGCTCTGGGGATCTCCGTTGCCCACCCCGATGATCTCGCCATCGCCGTGCAACGTAAAACGCACCAGATCATCGGCGGTTGGCACCATATTCCCATCGACGTCAAGCGTGCTCACCTCCACCGGGCAGGCGTCTTCACCATCTGAGCGCAACAGAGAGACGCCGTTGGCGAGTTGCAGCGCCGCAGGGCCGCCCGTCGTCTCGGCGAAGTCCTGCGCGACGGCCACACCTTCTCGCTTCCCGAGGGCCTGGAGCACGCCGCGCCGGTAGGGCACGTGCCACCGAGGGGGCTCATAGGGATTTGCGGGCTGCTCGCCGAGGCTCTGACCATCAAAGTAGAGCTCTACGGACTCGCAGTTGGAGTAGCACCACACCTCGATGGTTTGTCCCTCACGGCCGGACCAGTTCCAGTGCGGCAGGATGTGGACCATCGCCGGATCCGCGCTCCATAGGGCACGGCACAGCCAGGCGTTATCCTTGGGCTGGCAGCAGATATCGAGCATGCCACTCTGCGACTGGATGGTGGGCCAGCGCTCTTCACCGCGGTACTCGATTCCGGTCCACAGGAAGGTTCCCATGACATCCCGGCGCTCCGCGACAGCACGCCACGCATCGCGAACACTGGAGCCAAAGTCATATTCCTTGTGATCGTAGGCCGGGATGTAGCCCCCCTCGCGATCGTACATGCCGCGCGTGGTGCTGGCAGCCGCTGACTCGCTCGCCACGATGGGCTTGTCCGGATAGAGGGCACGCACCGCATCGTACTGGCTGAGGTTGTAGTTGATGCCGATGACATCCAGGGCCACGGCCGCATTCGCAGGCACGCCATCTGTGGCTTCCAGCCAACCATGGTTCATGGCCCCCGTCACCGGGCGGGAGCTATCCAGCGCGCGAACGCGTGCGCGCATGCTCTCCGCGGTCCGCATGCCCGCCTCAGTGGCCTGGAGCGGCTCCTCGTTAAAGATGGACCACAGAATGATCGAGGGATGGTTCCGATCACGGCGGATCATGGTCTCCAGCTCGGCAAGCCCCTCCGCCGAGCTGCTGAACCGGCGCGCCTCATCCATGACGAGCATCCCCAGAGCGTCACAGGCGTCCAGAAGCTCCGGCGCAGGAGGGTTGTGGGCCGATCGATAGGCGTTGCTGCCCATCGTCTTGAGCCGCTGGACACGGTAGGCTTGGATGCGGTCCGGCAAGGCCACGCCAAGGCCGGCATGATCCTGGTGGTTGCACGTTCCTTTCAGCTTGACGGGCACCTCGTTCAGAAAGAAGCCCTCATCCGCAGAGAATCTGAGCGTGCGAAAGCCAAAGGAAGTCTCTTCCTGATCCGCGGGAGTGCCTTCGCGCAGTATCTGGCTCCGAAGCCGGTACAGCGTAGGCCTCTCCAGGGACCATAGCGCCGGGTGGCGGACGCTCATGGACTGATGGACAACGGCCTGGCCGCGAGCCGGGACCTCGGCGACGGACTCGGCCTGCGCGACGACGCGCCCCTCATAAGTCTCGATGCTCGAGACCAGGGAGACGTGTTCGGCCGCAGAACCTGCATTGTAGAGCGTGGTCTCTACGGGCACGCGCCATAGCCCCAGCTCCGCATCCTCGCGCTGAGGGTTAACCCATACCCCAGAAGTATCGACGGATACGCGGTCGGCGAGCACCAGCCAGACGTGCCGGTAGATGCCGGCGCCCTCGTACCACCAACCCTCGTGCTCTGTTGCATCCACGCGCACAGCGACAACGTTTGCGGTGTCATCATAGTTGAGGCAGTCGGTGATATCGGCACAGAAGGGCGTGTAGCCGCTTTGGCTGCGCGCCACCAGCCTGCCGTTCACCCAGACCTGGGCCCGGGTGGCAACGCCGTCAAACTGCAGCACCGCCCGCATGCCTGCGCGATCCTGGCTGAGAGAGAAGGTCCGGCGGTACCAACCAATTCCGCGCGGTTTGCAGTGATGGGCGCCCGGGAGGGACGGGTCAAAGGGTTCTGCGACGACCCAGTCATGGGGCAGGCGCACGTCCTGCCAACCATGCTCGTTATACAGCACGCGTGCCGGGCCTTGGCCTGACTCCGCCTTGCAGACTTCTATGACTGAGCCGTAATCCGTTCCCGCCTCACTGGGAACATCGCCGCGGTGGAACTTCCAGCCCCAATCCATCAGTAGGCGCTGGCGGCGCTCATGAGCCATATCGGGCTCCTTTCTCGTCCAGGGTGTGCGGCCAAGTATAGAGCGGAGGGCAGGACGCGTCTACCACCCGATCGATCCAAGTCCTTGCCCCGCAGGGAACACGGCATCCCCCGAGGCAAGCGGCGGCAGGGCGGCGCTGCAGCCTTCCGATGGCCATCCCCTCGCGCCCGCCCAAGGCTCTCGGCCTCAAACCCTTGCCGTAGCCTACCCGCCATGCTGACCCTGCGCTATAATCGCAATCAACCCGCGCTGCGCCGAACGGGCAGCGCCAAGGTGCCAAGTGCCGGCCCTTGCCGACATGCCACCTGGAGGTGCGCGATGAAGGCCATTTCCGACTCTGCAGCGTTTGTCGCCGCCACGGCAGGGCACTACCGGCAGAGGCTACTCGAGACACCTTTACTCCGAGGCTGGCTAATCGTCGGGCCGATCGTGGCGCTAGTGATCCGTGGGCCACTTGGGCTGGCCCTATCCGTGGGCAATCTCGCGCTAATCGCCATCTACGCGGTCCTGATCCGCGCATTCACCCTGCACCCAGGAGAACCGCCCTGCATCAGGCGGCCATGGACGGAGCTTTCGCTAGTACTCGCGCTCACTCTGCTCTTGTTGTGCGTTCAGTTGCTGGATTTCGGCCTCTGGCATCTGCAACCCTGGCAGCGCTGGGTCAGCGGCTTCTTTGCGGCCATCAGCGGGGGCGTGCAGGCCTCTGGGGTGCCCGGCTGGCTCAGGCAGGACGCGTTCCTGGCCATCTCCAGCACGCTCAAGCAGACGCTCCCGGCCATCCTGCTTCTGGCGGCGATCGGTGGTACGCGGAATGCCCGCGCCCTGGCCAGGCCGTATTGGCGGCTGACCGGCGCCCTCATCGGCCTGACGACCGTTTTCGGCCTGGCATCCGGCGTGCTGTTGCGGCTCCCTCTATACCAGACACTTGCCCTCTATCTCGTCGGAATGCTGATCAACGCCCTGCCGGAAGAGCTATTGGTCCGCGGCATGCTCCTGCCTCGCTTGGAGCGTGCGCTCGCGAACCCGCTCAATGCGCTCGTCGTCTCCGCTCTGCTGTTCAACGCGCTGCACGTCCCGATCGCCGTGCTCCAGGGAGCCTCACCGCTGGAGGCGATAGCCGGCGTCTTTAGCCTGGCCTATCCCAGCGGGCTCATCTGGGGATATCTCTATCTTTGCACGCGCAGCATCGTCCCTGGCGTGCTCTGGCACGCCGCGAACATGAACCTTGGCTTTGCTCTTCTCGACCTGTAAGCAAAGACGGGCCCGGATTGACATCGCGCGGCGAACAGCCTCCTTGACACCCCCGCATACGGGCGCAACAATAGCGCCGTGTTGAGGCTGGAATTTCTGACAGGGGGTAGCTGCGATGAAGGTGTTGATTGGCGCGAACAACATGGGCCTAGAGACGCACATGGAGCGACTCCGCGGTGAGTTCGCCGGAGTCGAGTTTGTGCACGAGCCAAGCCGTGAGAACCTCGCAGCCGCGTTGGCTGACGCCGATATCTATATCGGATGGATCACCCGCGATGCATTCCTTGCCGCCAAGCAACTCAAGTGGATTCATTCACCCAGCTCGGGCGCGAACGCCTACGTCGCCATCCGCGAGTTGGTGGAGAGCGATGTGCTCCTCACCAGCGCCGTCGGGACACACAGCGCCTGCCTCGCCGAGAGCGTCTTTGCCATGTTGCTGTCCTTCACACGAGGCATCCGCCAGTTCATCCTGCGCCAGCAAAAGCACGAGTGGTCGCTGGCCGAACTGCGCAGCTGCCTTTGCGAGCTGACGGGCCAGACCATTGGCTTGATCGGATTTGGCAGCGTGGGCCGAGCCACTGCCAAACGCGCCGAAGCCTTCGGCATGCGGATACTGGCGGTGGACGCGTATCCCGGTGCCAAGCCCGACTATGTAGAGTCTCTCTCCGGGCTGGAGGGTTTGCCGAGGCTGCTGGCCGAATCGGATTATGTGGTGGTGACGGTCCCGTACACCAAGGACACCGATCACATGATCGATGCGTCCTGTTTCGTTCAGATGAAGGACGGAGCCTATCTCATCGGAATATCGCGCGGGAGCATCATCGACGAGGATGCTCTCGTAGACGCGCTCCACAGCGGCAAGCTCGCCGGAGCCGCCTTGGATGTCTTTGCCCAGGAGCCACTGCCCAAGGACAGCCCGCTGTGGGATGAACCGAATCTCTTGATCACCCCGCATGCGATGGGTGGCACGCAGTACGAGGGCCAGCACGTGATGGCGATCTTTGAGGAGAACCTGCCCAAGTTCCTCAAGGGATATCTCCCACTGCGAAATCAAGTCAATAAGGAGCTCGGCTGGTAGCAGATAACCTGCGCCAGAGGCGCGCTGCGTAAACATCGGCCGGTGCGAGTCGCTAGAGGGGGAGGAGACCCAGTTGGTCTCCTCCCCCTACACACACCGCACAGCGGCTTGCGCGAAATCATGATGGCGCACGGCTCGATGCGGCGCCACCCGGCGCGCGGATCAGGCAACCACCTCAAAGCTGCCCTGGATACCCTCGGAGGAACCCGGGCCGATCCATACCTGGAAGGCGCCTGGTTCGACAGTGTAGCCGTTCTCGAGCCCGTGGAATCCCAGAGAATCGACGGGCACCTCAAAGCTCACCACCCGGGACTCGCCCACCTCCAGGGTCAGGCGCCGAAAGCCCATGAGCTCCTTCACAGGCCTCGTCACGCTGCCCACCAGATCGCGCACATAGAGCTGCACGACCTCATCGCCAGCCCTTGAGCCTGTATTGCTCACGGTGGCTGACACCCGAAGAACTCCGCCCAACTGTACCCTGGGTGTGGCTACCTCCAGGTTCTCATAGGTGAAGCAGGTATAGCTCAGCCCGTAGCCAAAGGGATAGAGCGGATCGTTGGTCTCATCGATCCAGGTGGAACGGAAGGGATCGGTGAACTGAGTCGTCCCGGCACCCAGCGCCGGCCGCCCGGTGTTCTTGTGTGAATAGTAGACGGGGATCTGTCCCACAGTGCGCGGGAACGTGATCGACAGCTTGCCCGAGGGGTTGACGGCCCCGGAAAGCAGGTCCGCTACGGCACGCCCGGTGCGAATGCCCGCATGCCAGGCCTGCAGTATCGCCGGCACATTCTCTGCGGCCCAGGTGACGGCCAGCGGTCGGCCGGTAAGCAGAACCAGCACGACGGGCGTCCCTGTCTCCACGATCTTCTCCAGCAGTTCCTGCTGACGACCGGGGAGATCCAAATAGGCACGGGAGTGCGCTTCACCGGACATCGTCTCGGCCTCTCCGAGAACAACGATGGCCACCTCTGCAGCGGCAGCCGCCTCCACCGCCGCTGCCATGTCCGGCTCGGGGGGCTGGGCCGCGATGATGGCCTGCACATCCTCGGCGGATAGATCCGCCGCCGTCATACCCATGCGGCTCAAGATGGCGCCCAAGTCCACGCGCTCCAGCGAAATCTCGTCGAGATCCCAGTGGCTGTAGCCCAGGTTCTCATGAATCCGCTTCATGAAATCGAGGCTCTCGATATCGGGAATTCCCCGCAGATCGAGGTTGCGCCAATCGAGGCCGTGCTCACCTCGGTCGGGCTCGACGATCGGGCATCCCTTCTCATAGCGGATCTGTGCATCGGCAAACACCTGCTTCAATCCGTCCAAGACGGACTCTACATCGCGCGCCTGTCCCATCCAGGCCCACATCCCCCGAGGCGAGTAATGATCGTCCGCGAGAGGCCCGATGACTGCGATCCGCTCCGGGCAAGGGTCCAGGGGGAGCAGGGCGCCATCGTTCTTGAGCAGTACCATGGACTGATGAGCCACTTCGAGGGCCTTATGCCGAAAGGCCGGACTCAGCACCACTTGTGCATGCAGGGATTCATCGGTGTACGGCTGCTCAAACAGGCCCAGGGCGTACTTGAGCGCCAGAATACGGCGCACGGCCGAATCGATGACGTCCTCTGGCACAACCCCCTCCCGGACCAACTCAAGGAGGTGCGCAGGGTAGGCCCCCGCCATCATGTCCATCTCCACACCCGCCAGCGAGGCCTTGGCGGCAGCATCCTTGAGGTCCGCAGCGATGCCGTGGGCGATGAGTTCTCCGATGGAGTTGTAGTCGCTCACGACAACGCCGTCCCAGCCCCACTCGTCGCGCAGGACAGTGCGCAGCGTGAACGGGTTGGCGCTGGTTGGGATGCCACAGAGGTCGTTAAATGCGGACATCGTGGTGCCAGCTCCCTCGCTGAACGCAGCGTGGAAGGGCGGCAGATACACGTCGCGCAGCGTACGTTCGGACATGTCGGTGGTGTTATAGTCCTTGCCCGCCTCTGCTGCTCCGTATCCCACATAGTGCTTTGGGCAGGCCACGATCCGCTTACCGCCGGGCAGCCCCTTGGCCTGGAAGCCCCGTACACGGGCGCGCGCCATCTCAGAGCCCAGGAAGGGATCCTCACCGGCTCCCTCTGCGATACGCCCCCAGCGCGGATCGCGGCAGATATCGACCATTGGGGCAAAGATCCAGTCCACGCCGGAGACCGCCGCCTCGCTGGCCGCGATCCGCGCAGCCTCCTCAAGGAGGGCCGGATTCCAGGTGCACGCCTCGGCCAGCGGGATTGGGAATACCGTGTTGTGGCCGTGGATCACGTCGAACCCGAATATCAGGGGGATCCCGAGTCGGGTCTCCTCCACCGCAATCCGCTGCAGCCGATTGACCTCGAATCTGTCCGGCAGGCTCAACACCGAGCCGACGCCTCCGGCGCGTATGCGCCCATCCACATCCGTGGTACGGGTGGATTGGACCATCTGGCCGATCTTTTCTGCCAAAGTCATGCGCGCCATCATGGCCGCGACCTTGGCCTCAATCTCGGCGGGAATCCGATCATAGCGATAGTACTCTCCCATATCCGGCTCCTTTGCTCACAAGAGAGTGACACCCTGGCACATCCGTTGTGCAGGGCGAACAGCCACGCCAGCAATCACCGCCAGTGTAACGCAAAAGACGCGCCCGTGGAAGGGCGCGTCTTTGGGGCCGAGCCGGATCAGGGCGTGCCCACGGGATATTGATGCGCGTTTCGGGCAAGCTTGCCCCGCATGGCATCACTGAGATCGATCCCCGCGGCATTGGCCAGGCAGAGAGAGTAGATGAGCACATCTGCCAGTTCTTCGGTAACCTCCGGTCGCGCCCCTGATTCGTCCAAGTAAGTGACGCTATCGGCATCATCGAGCCACTGAAAGTGCTCCATCAGTTCCGCCGCCTCAATGGCGACGCTCACCGCCAGGTTGCGCGGCGTGTGTCGCGCCGTCCAGACTCGTGCGCCGATGGACCGCCCGACCTTTATGTGGCAGCGGAACTCCAACGCCCCACGTTCGTCCGCGGCCATTCCTTCTCCCTAGAGCATCATGACACGCACGACGCGCAGCTGTGGGCGCAAGGCCAACCCCGAACTGCGCAGGCGGCGGACAAGAACCTCCGTGAGGACGCTGCACCGTGAGCAACTCGATCCGCCGACGATCCGTGGTCAGCGGTACATGTCCAGTGTAAATGGCCCACCTCGCCCAGGCGCTCGCGCCAGATACCGCCGGGCTACAGATTCGCAAATGTGCCCAGCATAATGGGGATATCCATCCCTGCATGAAAAAGGATCGATCCCCACAGACCGTCGGTCTTTTGCGCGAGGTAGCCCCAGGCGAGCGCCAGCGGGAAGGTGATCGCCAGAAACAGATACTGATCCGATGTGTACGAAACGCCATGATGGAGCAGCGTGAACACAACAGCCAAGACCAGATTGGAGTGAAACGACCCAAAGAAGGGTTGCAGCTTGCGCAGGAACAGCCCGCGGAACATCAACTCCTCAAGCGCGCCGTTGGCCAGCACATAAGGCAGCAGCCAGGGGAGCCAGGGGATGACACGGGCCAACGTCAGTCCAGGGGCGTTGAAAAGCAGTCCAGCCACGGGGATCGCGCCGACCGCGCCGACCGCAAAGGCCAGCAGACCAATGATCAGGCCGAGCCTGAGCCGGCCACGGTGGAGATAGATGGCACCCAGGCGCTCACCGGAGAGGCGCGTGCAGAGGATGATGACGGCGAACACGATCAGAAACTCGTTGACCTTGGGGATCGCCCATCCCGAGGGGACCTCATCGGTCACCCCCAAGTAATCCACGACGTAGATGCTGATGATGCGGTCCAGCGTGACCGTGAGGGCCAGCACGAAAAGGCCAAACGCAATCGGGCCATAGCGGCGAGTGAGCCCGGAACGGCGCACGACCCGCCACACGGTGCCCAAAGCAGCACACAGCAGCACCCGCCCGACATAGTCCGGTACGCGGGACATCAGGGGGCGCCAGGGGCTAAACACGACGATGACGAGAAGTCCGGTGGCGACAAATGCCAGGCCTAGCCACAGCCTCTCGAACCGTTCCCTTGGGGATGGCCCGGTCTGCTCCATCATGCCAACCCTCCTGTAATGCGCAACGGGTCAACAAGACACATCATAGCACATACACAGGTCAAGAGATGGGTGACCAAGCGAGTGGGGCTGGACCACGGACCATGGGCGGCAGGGGCAGGACCATGGTCTGCAATCAGTGGCGCGTGGTCGCTCCGCGGTCAACGGCGGGCCCATTGACCCGCGACCTGCGATCCGGAACGACCTGCCGTCCGTGCATGCAAAGTGAGCCGTGCGGGGCTCGAACCCGCGACAACCTGCTTAAAAGGCAGGGGCTCTACCACTGAGCTAACGGCTCGTGGGCAGGACAACCGTTAGTTGGTGAAGGTCGATCTAGGCCCTACAGGTTGTGGGCAGAGAACAAGAAAGGGGCGTGCTAGATGTTGGAGCACCTTACGCTGCGACCACAACCGGTAGTCAATCCCCTGCAGTCCGCCATGGATGCTTTCATGCTATCGCGTGAGGCCATGCGGTGCTCCCCCAAGACCCTCGCTCATTACGGCTACACTCTCGGGCGCTTTCTCGACTTTCTGGACGCGCAAGGCGTCACCGCGCCGCAAGGCATCACACCCGCCCATGTGCGTTTGCACCTGGTCACGCTGCAACACGCCGGCCTGAAGGACACGACGCAACACGCCCACGCGCGCGGCATCCGGGCATGGTTGCGCTGGATGGTGCTCGAGGGCGACATTGACGAAAGCCCCATGCGCCGCGTGGCCATGCCCCGCCTCGAACAGCGCATACCGGCACCATTCTCGCCCGATGATGTCCGGGCACTCCTGGAAGCTTGCGACCGTCACAGCGCCATAGGTGCACGGAACTTTGCGCTGGTGCTCGCCCTGCTTGATTCCGGCCTGCGCGCGTCTGAGCTAGTCGGCTTGCGTGTGGGCGATGTGGACATGCGCTCAGGGCTGGCCGTGGTCATGGGCAAAGGCGGGAAACAGCGACAGGTGCGAATGGGCACCAAGGCACGCGCGGCTATCGTGCGCATGTTGGGATACCGAGAGAACGCCGACGCCAGCGCGCCGCTCTGGGCGGGCTACGATGGGCTGCGCGGGCAGGAAGCCGGGGCGCTCTCGGTCCACGGCCTGCAAACCATGTTGCGCCGACTCGGGCGGGCAGCTGGCGTTGAACCCTGCGCGCCGCACCGCTTCCGGCGCACGTTCGCCCTTTGGTGTCTGCGCGATGGTATGGATCTCCACAGCCTGCGCATGCTCATGGGGCACAGCTCGCTCGCTGTACTGCAGCGCTATCTGGCGCTGGCCGGTGAGGATGTGGAGCGCGCCCACAAGGCGCACAGCCCCGCCGACAAGCTGCTTGGGTGAGGGGTTGACATGGTAACGAATCCGTGATAGCATCCTTGTAACGAATCCGTGACCGACAACCAACGGAGGAGAGCATGATCCTGAAGGGCGTGATGACGTTTGCTGAGGCCGCCGAGCACTGGGGGCTGAACCCCTCTACTCTGAGGCGTGCTATCCGGGACGGTCGCCTGCAGGCCACCAAGAGCGGTGGTACCTGGCTGGTATCCTATGAGGACATGGTGGCCACCTTCGGCAACCCGTCAGAGGAGGATCGCGAGCACAAAGACTGAGAGCGAGCATAGAGCAGCCCTGGGCGGTGCTGTCAACACCGCCCAGGGCCTAACCGACGCGCTGACGTAGGCAGCGGCCAGCTATGGCCACTATAGCACATGTAGCCTCCTACGTCAGACAATCCGACGTAGGAGGCTTTTGCATGAGCTCGAGAGAAACAAACTCACGCCAGTTCGCTGGGAGGCCATGGCGCCAATGGCTGAGAGGCCAGCCCGCGCGCGATCGCGCGCAACGCATCGATGCGCTGTCAAAGGAACTGCTTGCCCTTGCGGATGTGCTCGAGTGGGCGACAAAGGAACTGAGGACCAGGGCGCGGGCTATCCGCGCAGAGGAGGGGCTGCAATGGGGGACGGCGGCACAGGAGGACAGCGCGCCTACCACGGCGCCCAGGGGCAGGGGGCGACACAATGACGCTGGATGAACTGCGGAGCGAGCTTATGGCGATCGCGCGCGAAGCGATCGACGCCGAGGAACTGCTGGGAGCGGTGGGGTTACTGCTGAGTGAGGTCAAAGGCGAGGAGAAGAGAAGGCTCACACCGTGCGGGGATCCACACTTACCCCGCGCCTCCGTAAGGTGTGCTTTTCGCGGCGTACACCAACGGTGTGAGCCTTCCGGGAGAAGCATAGCATAGTGAACGCTTGCGCGCCAGTCGGAGCGCACCTAGATTGTAAATGATGCCGGGTGTGGCCTAGCTAGCCCCGCAAGCTGAGCACGCCTTACCGTGCGAAGGCCCGGCGCATCGTCTGACCTGTAAGGAGGTTGCCCCAATGCCTACTGCAACTCAAGGACAACCAGACGGATCGTCGCTGATCGTTGTGCACAGCGTCACACCGATAGAGTTGTGTTCTTGGCTAGAGGTCCTTATCCAAGACCCGGGCCGAATGCTGGAAAGGCATGCAAACGATGTGCCTTTCAGCATTCGGTCTGAGGTTTGGGAA
>Ga0123332_1002108_pt1 | contig 19115 bp, 14 predicted proteins | sample BioC12SIPDNA_4_FD_89958 | JGI IMG/M metagenome (GOLD analysis project Ga0123332, IMG submission 89958) | Anaerobic biogas reactor microbial communites from Washington, USA - Biogas_R2_A C12 SIP DNA | ecosystem: Engineered > Bioreactor > Anaerobic > Unclassified | place: Washington, USA...
ATGAAGTTCGCCGACCGGGCGTGGTCGGCGTGGGTTATCGAGCATCTCGGCGGGCTTGACCGCGCCCGCCTGATTCACCACGGAGCGGGGTTGGTTTTAATTCTGGGATTCCTCTATCACGTTATGTATTTGAGGTGGATCATTCGGCGGCGGCAACGGGCGACCGGTCAGGAGTGGCTGGACATCGCACTCGATCAGCCGATGGTGATGAATCGGGCGGACTGGAGACACCTGCGCGAACTTCTGAGCTATTTGCTGTTTCTGCGGCGGACCCGGCCGAAGGGCGGGCGGTTCAGCGTGGAGGAGAAGTTCGAGTATTTCGGCGTGTTCTGGGGCGTCACGCTGCTGGGCCTGACGGGTCTGGTGATGTGGGGCAACGCGGTGGTGACGCAGCATCTGCCCGGCCGGGTGTTGACGATCGCCTCGTTGATCCACAGCTTTGAGGCGTTCCTCGCTCTACTGCACGTGGGCGTGGTGCATATGGTGACGGTGATTTTCTCGCCGTCGGTGTTCCCGATTTCGCGGGCGATGTTCACCGGCGATACGCCGGTCGAGGAACTGGCGGAGGGACATGCCGGGATGCTGGAGACGGTGGCCCGGGAGATTGAGGCCGACTCGGCCGATGAAGACTGTGATAAGCGTGAGGCCTGTGAAAGCACTTAGCGTGTTGAAGAGCATCGGTCTGCGGCTGTATGCCCTGGCGGTCCTGGTCGTATTGATTTGGGCTGGGTATGCCGCGGTAGCGTACCTGGTGCGATCGGTGTTCGTGCCGACTGCCGTTCCGGCGGAGTTGGGCGGGGGCGTACGTATTGTTTCGGGTTTCCACGGGCATCTTGAGCCGCCATTGCAGGACGTTGAGCCGCCAGACCATTTGGGACTGACTGACGAAGGTGTTGGCGAGCCGGATTCCGAGTCTGCCGCTTCACCATGTCTGGTGTGCCACGGTCCGCAAGGCGTCGCGCCGGGACCGGCCACCGTGATTGGCCATCCGGCCGTTCCTCTTGAGGATATTGCCCTTCAGGAAGTCGTTCTTGAGAACGGGTCGATCGGATGCACGACCTGCCACTGGCCTCACGGGGAGGCGCCGCAGGAGGACGAAAGTTTGTTGCGGACCGGGATCGCTGAAGGCTTGTGCGTTAAGTGCCACGTGACGAACAGCGAGGCGCTCTACCGGCACTACCATCATCCGGAGCAGCGGAAGTAGCATATTGGTTACGGCTGAGGGCTTCCGCGACGGACGGTGCAGACCAGCACGGCTCCGATCACCAGGGTCGCGTCGATCGCGGCGGCCAGGAAGAGCCATCGGACCACCGCGCCGGTGCCGAATCCGTAGCTGTGGAGGCCTGTGCCCAAGACGTAGTTGACGCCGACGTAGGTCATGATGACCAGCCAGAAGGCGCCAATGCTCTTGATCGCGGTGCTCAGCGGGCCTCGCGGCAGCATGAAGAGGCCCACCGCGGCGGCCATCGCCAGGGCGGCTGGGATCATCCACGCGGTCAGTCGGCCGAAGGGGGCGAGCGTGAGGGCGATCACCGCCGCGGCGAGGACGCCCAGTGCGATCGGGAGCCACGGTCGGCTGCGGGCGCCTTCGATGCGGATGTGCAGAATGGTCACGTAGCCGAGCAAGGCGATCAGCGACCAGACTTCCTTCGGGTCCCAGCCCCAGTACCGTCCCCACGAGGAAGCCGCCCACATGCTGCCGGTGATGATCCCGACGAACAGCAGCAGCGAACCGGCCAGTACGTACCAATAGTGCAGATCGTCCATCCTCGCGGTGAAGTCGCGCCGTGAAGGGACGAGCGCCATTGCCACCACCTGCACGTGGGCCAGCAGGACGGCGAGGGCGAGCACGGAGTAGGAAACCATGATCACCGGCACGTGGATCGACATCCAGATTGTGTCCAGCAGGACGGGTGCGATCGGCCGAATGCCGGCGTCCATGCCCGTCAGGTCCGCGAGCATCAGGGCTGCGGCTCCGACGGCTGAGGCGGTCAACGGGACCGCCCGGTGGCGTACGACGATCATGGAGACGATGGCCAGCAGTCCGGTCCCCCAGCCGACGAACAGCAACGACTCGTACATATTGGCCGCGGGCAAGCGTCCGGCGATCTGGCCGCGCAGCCACAGGCCGGCGGTGATCAGGACAAACCCGGCGATCAGCGGGATCGCGGCGGGCCAGATCGCCCACGGGCGTCGGATCGCCAGCGTGAGGGCTGAGATGGCCGTTCCGGCCGCCATGATTATCCAGGCCAGGCGGAACGGCTGAACGCGGTTGTAGGTCAGTTCGGTGGCGATCCGGTGCGGGCTCGGCCGGTGCGCCGCCGGCAGGGCGGCCAGGGCCTCATCGAGTTCGGTTGACGCCGAGGCAAAGCCTTCGGTGTCATTGGTCAGGAAAGCCGTTTTGAGGTTGGACCATGCCTCGATGACCGATTTGGGCGACTGATCCGGCGCGATCGGCCGCCACGGCGCGATCGGGTCGTCCGGGTCCGGGATGAGCCGGATCGTCTGACCGGTGAAGACCTGCTGGAGGGCGGCCAGGCGCTCGCCGATTCGGCGGACCACCGTCTCCAAGGGACTCGCTTTGCGGCCGCGAAGGTTCCGGCTCGAGTCGATTATCGCCATTAGCGGTTGGTGGGCGAGCAATTCGTCGTATGAAAACACCTCGCGCTCAGCAGGAAGCTCCAACTCGCGGCGGACTTCGGCGTTGGCGATGGGGATCAGCGGCTCGGCGGCCCATCGCTGCGGATCGAACGTCCAGGCCAGGAGCCACGTCATCGGATCACGGTCGTGAAAGCTCCGGCGGCCGGTGATCGTTTCGACGGTCTGGCGGGCCAGCGTGTCCATGGGCGGCCAGCGTCCCAGGTCCTGTACCGGGATCGACCGGACGATCGCATAGTCCAGGTCGGTCGGCGGTTGGGCGGCTTGGCTTGCCGCCGCCGCGGCGAGCAGGCAGGCTATCGCGGCGATCCGGATCATGCGGCAACTCGCTTCCTGCGGTTTACGGCGCGGGTCGCGATCACCGCGACAAAGCCCACTGTGACCAGGATATAGCCGGTAAAGACCACCGGCTTGCCCGGGTCCCATGAGACGCTCAGGAAGCTGACCGTCTGTTGGCCATCGGTGTTATAGCTGGACTGGTACAGAGTGTACGGTCCGACCGCCGCTGGGCGGTTCATGCTGATCAGCTTGCTCTGTGCCCGTTCCGTGACGGGGTCGATCACGGTCAGGTGGCTCTCGAACGATCGCGGCTGCTGCCGTCCGGGATAGAAGCCGATCTGGAACTTCTCGAGGCGCACCGCTGCGCCCAACGGCAGTTCCTTGCGGCCGAACGCCAAGCGGTAAGCCTGCTGGTCCAGTTCGACCGTCGCCTGTTGTCCGAATCGGACCCACGTTTGGGATGAACCGTGCGGGCTGTGCACTTCGACCTTAACTGCCGGTGTGCGATTCGATTGCGGAGGCTCGATCGGGACCACGGTGCGGTCCACGCGGGCATGGGTGAACCGCTGCAGCACGGTCAGGCTCAGGGCCGGCCAGGGCGTCTCGACGACTTGATTCAAGGCTATCTGGCGAGTCCGCACATCGTTTTCGGCAAGGCGAAAGCGAACGGCCAGCCGGTCGTCGGGCCCGCTGATCACCGTGATCGGCGTTTCGGAGATCGGTTCGACGTCGGCTGAGAGGTTGACCTTCAGTCCCTCGAATGCCTGGTCGTGTCCGTGCATGGACCCGAAATCCGGAAATCGGGCAAACGCGAGCCGCCGCTCCGTGCCCTGGGGGCCTTCGAATTCCACCTCGATGGCAGGGTTCACCGGTTGATCGGAGGCATTGACGAGCTTGCGATCGGCTCCGACTGTCGCATGAGGCAGATACCGCACGAGCCGCATCCGCAGGTCCGACCCTTCCAACGGGACCTCACGGCCGAGGACCTCGTCCACGCTGAATTCGTACCGCTGCCCATGATACTCGACCATCACCCGCCCTTTGTCGGCGGGTTGGGTGGTCGGCTGCGTTGTGATCGTCCGAGCGAAGTCCGCTTCGTCCTGATGGACCTGATAGCCGATCATGGCCGTCTCGTCTGCGTGATCGGCGAAGAGCCATAGGGATTGGCTTCCCTCATCCGTCGAGAATCGCACTTCGACGGCGTCGTGTTCGCGCGGGTTGTCGTCGAGCACCTCCTCCCGCTCGGCGCTGTCGGGGAGGTATCGCAGGGCGCTTGCCGTCACGTCGCCGAGGGCCGGTTGCGGAGCGGCGGGCGTCTCAACGGTTTTCAGGCCGTCGAAAACGGACGGCGGCAGATCGACGGTGGCGGTTCGGCCGTCGGCGAGATTCGTCAGGGCCAGGACCGGCTGATCGACGGCAAAGACGGCCGCGGTCTGGCCCTCCGCGAGGGCCAGTTGCCCGTCGATCGCCCAGCGTTTGGTCATCAAGGCTCCGACCAGGACGATCAGGATGCCGGCGTGGACGGCTACGAAACCCGCGTGGCTCCGCTTGAACGGGAAGCGCAGGACCATCGCGGCCAGCACGTTGACTCCGATCATGCCCAGCAGCGCGGCGAACCACGACGAGCCGTAGAAGGCTTTGAGCGTCGGTTCGGTTCCGCGCTGGACCTCATGGACGGTCGCCGCCGCCATCGCCACCATCCACAGGACCATCAGCAGCCCGGCCAGGCGCAGCGACCCGATCGACCGCAAGAGCCGATCCGGCCAGTTCTGAGGCGCCTTCTGTTGTTCCAGTTCCGCCATTGTCCGATCTTGTCCTGGTGTCCGCCCCCCGTCGCAAGGGCATACGTTCAAGGATTATTATAGTCCATGCCGCCGTGCGGCAGAAACAATGAATACGCGTTCGCATTTTCGCGGCGAGAATCGCTTTGGGCGCCGTGTCGCCGTCCTGTGCGGTGATCTGAATGGTGGCGGCGCCGGGGGTGGAGAGTGGCCTGCGATCGACCGACACAGATTCCGATCGCCGAGCCCGAGCCACTCCGCTTTGATGCCCTTACGTTCGGGGCTACTTGGCGACGGGCACGACAGGCGGCGCCGGAGTGAGGCCCTGGAGGGCGGCGTTGCGCAACAGCTCGCCGAACGGGTCGTAGAGCGATGAGAGGTCGCGCCGACCGACGTTGAAATCGTCTTCGAGGTAGTCCTCGCCGCCGATGATGTTATAGGTGGCGCTGAAGCCGGCGCGGAAGAAGAAGTTGCGGTTGATGAATTCGACGACCCGCGTGCCGAGGGTGTGCGGCACCCAGAGAATATCGCCGGCGGCGAGCACGACGTTGGGTTCCTCGCCCTTCGATATCTTGTTGAGGTTGAGCTTGACGCGGATGTCGCGGCCGTCGGGCGTGCGATGGATCAGGGTGGCCTCGCTGGGCACCAGGTCTTCTCGCAGGCCGGCGGAGGCGGCGATGGCCTGGAGCACGGTCACGTCCGTTCCCGGCGGATAGGTCTGGGCCCGGGGCGCGTTGACCAAGCCGCCGACGAATACGGTATTCGGGACGGCTGAGTGCACGTAGATCAGGTCGCCCGGCTCCAGCGGATCGATGGTCAGGGCGCCGGCGAGCTGCTCCGGGTCGGTCAGGTCGAGGGTGACGCTCTGCTCGGGGTGGCGAAGGCGCTTGAGCGTGGCCTTGCCGGAAGAGAGCTGCGAGAGTCCGCCGGCCGCGGCGAGGGCGTACATCAGATTTCGTTCCGTTCGGCGCAGCGGGATCAGTCCGGGAGTTACGACCGCGCCGGTGACCAGGACGTTGGTCGCATAGGGCTCAAAGAGGCTCACGTGCACGACGGCCTGGCGGTAGACGTCCGGGACGTAGGCCTGCTGGATCGCGTCCTCGACCGCCTCAAGGCTCAGGCCGGCCACCTTGATTTTGCCGACGATGGGCAACTCGACGGTACCCTCCTGGTCGACCCGCACCGGCACCGGCTGATAGATCACCGTCTGATCCGGACCGGAGAGCATGATCTGGAGCACGTCGCCGGTCCCGGCGCGGTAGGGGCCAAGTTCATGGTTGACCATCTTAGTCAGCGCGGAGGTGTCCACGGGCTGGGTGGTTGGTGCGGCTGGTTCGGTCTGCCGTATCTGGAGGTACTCATAGACGCTGATTCGGCCGTCGCCGGCGCAGCCGATGCAAGTGAAGGCGAAAACCGCGACTCCCGCCAGTATTGAGAAACGCCCGAAACCCATGACTCTGCCCTTGGTCACCCACGACATAGCTCGTGCCTCCGTTATCACCGCGGTTGGACCACGCCGTCCCCAACGGCCCGGGCCTCTGATGACCCGCCTATTGGAGCATTATTCAGAGAATCTCACGAAGTTCAACAAAAAACCGTTTCGCGGGTTTGGAAGCAACGGGGAAACGACGTGGTGGAGCTTCGGGCGGAGCGTCACGGCTGTTGGTGTGGTACTGCGTCGCGGCGCAGGGAGAGACCGCATCGTCTGTTTGCGGCGTTCGCGAACGACGTTGACGACGGTTCCGGCATCCAGGCGGATAGCGCGAGGGCCGTCAGGCCAGACGTTGTCGGACCCATCCGGCCAGAGCCAGGCCGATCGCGCCCAGCAGGATCGCAGCCGGAGCGGGCACCTGGACCGGGGGCGTGTTCTCGCCGTTGGTCGGCTGCGTGTAGCCGAAGCTGTTCTGTAACAAGGCGAAATCGTCAAGGTCCACGTCGTCGTCCTGGTCGAAGTCTCCCTGTTCCCACGTCGCTCCGGACGGTGTGGCGAAGTTGGCCTCAAAGATATCAAAGTCGCCCAAATCAACGTCGCCGTCCAGATCGGCGTCGCCCTGCATCGGCTGATCCGCCATCCGACTGGGAGCATCGAGACTCAGCTCCGAGTTGGGTGCAGCCGAGGGAAACAGGTCTCCGCTGCTTGTACTTGTCATAACTAATGCCAATGCAACATAAGCAATAATTTGTGTCAATGTATGCACTATGCACCCCCGCTTAGAAATTCCCAAGTTGGCGATGTCAACCATACGCTCCTGCGCTGACTATACAAAGATTATCGGACCTAGTCAAGGGTGAATAGTGGTGGGGATGATTTGGGAGAAGCAGTAGTTATTAAGTTCATGCCTCCCAGGGTGTTTTGTATCAAGGGATAGGGGGCGGGCTGGTCTTGGGTGGATTACGTTCGCCTGGAGAAGGCGGCGACAGTTCGATTGAGCCATGCCAACGTATCGGCATCAAGCTGGTCGCGGTCGACGTGACCGGCGGCGACGAGTTGTTTTTGCCGATCGCAAAGCGGGGCAAGGTGGTCCAGATCGTTGGGGCTTGCGGGTTCTTCGATCAGTCCGGTCAGCGTAACAATATCGCGGAAGCGGCGATCCCGCCACCAGCGGCCGATCATGGCGCAATAGTCCGTCTGGGGCTCTGGTTGCCGGTCATCCGGCCTTGACTTGACCTCAAGCCATTCGACGCCCTGGCCGGAAATGGCCCGCCTCGTCTCAATTCCCGCATGATCGACGAAGCAGAGGCGGATATCACGGGTTGACGCCCAGCGAAGCCCCACGCTGACGGAGATGCCGATGCGGATGGGCAGGGGGAGTGCTTTGAGCGTCCATTCGAGCATCTCAAAGGGGGCAGAGGCGCCGACAATGAGGACGGAGCGTCCGTACAGGAGGGGCCGAAGAACCTTGGTGAGCCAGTAGGCATCGTCGGAGGTGCCGAAACAGGGGGTCGGGTCGTGTTCCAGGTCCATGTGCGGGATGGCGTCGGGGTCGAGTTCCAGCGGGTCGAGCCGCGGTTGGGGTTTGAGCATGATCGACTTGCCGGCCTCTCTGGCCAGGACGGCTGCGGCTCGCACGGGATTGCCCTCAAAGCGTCGAAAGCCGTCTTCGCAGAGGACCGCGAGGTTGGTATAGACCCTTGCTCCTCCTCGCGCGGTTTGCTCGGCACCCGCGCAGCGGGAATAGCCGATGCAGTATCGCCCGCTGTCCAACCGGCAGTTGAGGATTCCGACCGCATGGGAGGACGGTGAGCAGAGGCTGTTGTGCGAGGGGCTGCGACGGGTGATCTCCGTGCGCTCATCCGGATTCAGGCCCGGGCTGGCCGCGATGATCCGGTAGCCTTCGCCGGTGAGGGTCCGAATGGAGGTGAAGATTGCCTGCTCGCACTTTACGGCCATACGGTCATTCCCTTCCGTTTCCGACCCGGTCCGGGGCTAGATCTGTTCGAGGATCCACTCGAACGGCTCGAGGACGCCCTGGAGGGCGGTGTGCAGCGGCACGGGGACCACCAGGTCCTGGCCGCCCTGGTCCCACTCGGGGTGCGGCCGGGGCTCCGCCTCGACCATTTCCGAACGGCTGGACTTGGAGGCGCCGTTGACGGCGAATCGGCGTTCCCATTCCGACAAGACTCCTTCGTCCTGTTCTGCGTCTTCCTGGGTTGCTTTTTTCAGGATGGAGGCGGCGGGTTGCGGTTTGGGACGCGAGACGGCGGGCGTCGCGTAGCCGAGCGAACCGACCACGCTGCACGCGAAATACTCGACGTTTTCGAACCGGCTGATGCACATGTTCCAGAGGCGGTTGAGATTGGCCCGGACGAATTCTCGCGGGTTGTCAAAGCATTCGGGGCAGTAGTCGGACTTGGCGAGCACGATGGCGATCGGGGTCTTGATTTTCTGGTCGTGCCGCAGTCCGTTCATCGAGTCGATGTAGCTCATCATCTTGAGGGCGAAGAAGTCGGGCCTGGAGGAACCGTTGGCGGCGAGGCCCGCGTCCACCAGGAGGACGGCGCCGGAGGACTTGCTGACGAGGTTGCTGATCACGCGGAAGGTTTTTGGGCTGGCCATCTCCGCGGCCAGCGATTCGCCGGCCATGTCGGGCATCACCAGGTCAATCCACTTGTTCGCGATGGCCCGCTTGCGGACCTGGTAGTAGGCCCAGTACCACTGGTCGGGTTCCATGGCCGTCTTGGGCGGGAACATCCGGTGGGCCATGTGGCTGATGACCGTTTGCTGCACGTCGATCGAGTACGCTCCCTTTGGGATCGCCTCGAAGTCGTTGGCCTGCTGCGAGAGCATATCGAGCAGGAAGCCCAGGTACACGGTTTTGCCGACGTTGCTTTCGCCGACCACGCTGACGACCTGGGGCTCGCGTTCCTGGGAGATCGCCTCGCGGACCAGGCTCAGGGGGGCGGAACACTCGCGGCACAGCATGGCCGACTTGGAGTTCGGTGTGTCGCAGATCATGCAGATCGTATTGACCGAGGAACTGGTGTTGATGGTTGTCATTGCTCACTCCCTTGCTCGCCGCCGTTTTGATCGTCGACCGCCGAACAATCGAGCGCGCAGCGGATTCCGACGTTGTGCGTCCGCATCAGGCACGCCAGTCCCGTTCGGAAGAAGCTGGTGGCCTGGCAGGCGAAGTAGGTGTCGAAGGATCCGCCGCGGATCGACTTCATCAGCATGTCGCCCACCACCGGGCGTCCTTCCTCGTCGTAGACGCAGTAATCGCTGTCGGTCCACTCCCAGACGTTGCCGCAGAGGTGCAGCACGCCGTTGGGAGCGGCTCCGTTTTCATACTCGTGAACCGGGACCGTCGTGCCGACGCCCGACATCCAGATGTTGCATCGGGAGGCGTCCATCGCATCGCCCCAGGGATAGCGTCGCAGCACATAGGCCGAACTGCGGATTCGCCAGCTCGCGGCCATCTGCCACTCCGCCTCGGTCGGCAGGCGGTAGCCGGCCCATGCCGCGTACGCCGCCGCCTCGTAGTAGCAGATGCCCACCACGGGATGGTCCGCCAGGCGTCGGTCGTGCCGTCCATGTTCCCAGTAGCGAGGTCCGGGCAGGCCGGTCAGATCCTTGAAGTCGATCAGGTGGGGCCAGATGTCTTTGGGCCACAGTTCGAGGTTTTCGTAGGCGTTGTCGTCGACGAACAACTGAAATTCGGCGTTGGTCGTCGCGCAGCGGGCCATCAGGAACGGGTCCGTTTCGAAGTCCATCTCGGGGGAGCCCGGGGCGTCGGTGACCGTCTGGGGGAGCGAGACGAAACCCTCCGGAACCAGGGCGAACGTCTCGTCGATTTTGCGCAGGGCGGTTTTCGAGCCCGAGGCGAACTGCGGATGGTTCCGCCACTGTTCGTCGCCGCGGACGAGCAGGCCGCAGCGTCCCTGTTGGAGAACCCGTTTGAGCGGATCCTGGTCCAATGTTCGCGGTTCGGCCGGCACGTAGTCCTTGTGTCGGCCGGTCATTCGCCGCTGCACCGCGAGCCTCGGTTGGGCGGGGGTCTGCTTTCGCGTGAACATCTTCAACACCATGCTTGTGTTCCTTGCACCAGGGAATAGTCGTCAACCGTCGCCGCCATCAGCCTTCGCCGATCGCCCGCCGTCGGGCATCCCGGCAGAGCTTCTGGAACCGTTCGATGGCCTCGCGGGCCTGGGGATTTTTCGCCGCAGGCAGCCCGGCCTTTGCGGGGGCGCCTTGCTTGACTTCCTCTTCGGTCACGCCGAACTTGGGAAGCAGGTCATCCTTGCGTTCGACCACGTTCTGCAACTCGCGATCGAGCTGGGCACGGAGGGCCGAGAGGCTCTCGTTGGCGGCCATCAGCTCCTGCATTTTGGCGTCCCACTCGGTCTGGAGGGCCTCGACCTGGGTCTGCCGCACGGCGAGTTCCTCCTTCTGCTGCTCGAGGCTCTCGGCCAGGGCGGCGAGTTCCTTCTGCCGGGCTTGGAAGGCGGTCCGCTCCTGTTCGAATTCGGATCGGGCGGACTGGATCTGCTCCTGCATTCGGCGGAGTTCTTCCCGCTGGCTTTCCAGCTTGCCTTCGGCCTCGGAGATATCGCCACGCTGGTTCTCCCAGTCGGAGCGTTCCTGCTTGAGTTGCGAAGCGGCCTTGGCCAGTTGCTGCTTCTGAGCCTCGATTTTCTTGCCCTCTTCCTCCAGGGCGGCGGACCACTGGTCAATCTCGTGGGACTTCTGCGAGAGTTTCTTCTCGTTTTCGGCGAGGGCCTGCTCGAGGACGGTGAGTTCCTGTCGTGCCTTTTCCACCTCCTTGAGCCTGGCCTCGACCTGCTCCTGTTTCTGGGCCAGCTCGCGCGACCGCTGCTCATGCTCCTGCATGACCTTTTGCGCCTGCTCGTGCGTTTCCTCGCAGGTCTGCTCGCGTTCAACGAGGTCCTTTTCGCGGCGTTCCAACTGTTCGCAGAGCTCCGACTCCTGCTGGGCCAACTGGCTGCGTTCTTCCTCGAATTGATGGTACTGCTCTTCGAGGGTGGACCGGCAGGCCTCGAGCGCCTCGGCCCTCGCCTCGAGCAATTCGCGCAGCAGTTGAACCGCCTCCACGACATCGTTGCCCAACTCCTGAATATGCCCCAGGTCCAGGGCCTGTTGCGCCAGTTCGGCTGCGTTTCCCGCTTTCACCTGCGTCATCGTTTGTCTCTCCTCCACCAGGACCAACCCTTCCCCTTGTCCGCTTCCTTCTCGGCCGGTCTGTTGCGTTCTCCGGCCGCTTCTGTCCGAAATCTCTCGATCAACTCTTCGATATCCTTGTCCGGGAACATCCGGTGCATGATGCGAACCTTCTGAGCCACTTCGGGCTCCAGTGTCGCCAGCAGCGCATCGATTCCGTCGTCGCCCTGCGGTTCGGCCGTCGTGTGGGCCTTGGGCGAGGCGTGTGTTCGATCCTTGTTTTTGGCGCTGATCCGCACGATGTTGTGTTTGGCCAGGAGATCCTCATCTTCACGGCCGGCCGCGGCGTCGTCGGCTGACGCCTCGGCTGGGACGGCGTCGAGTTCCGGTGCCGCGAGGGCGGTTTGCAGTTCTTCACGGACCGCATCCGGGGTCGGCGTCTCTGCCGGCAGCGCAGCCGCGTCTTCCTCCAAGAGGGTCGACGGCGTCGATTGGATTTTGGCCTCTTCGCTGGAAACACGCGGCCCCGCCAACGCGCACAGGGCTTGGTGTGCGGCCCGGACCGAATCGAACCATGCCGAGGCCTTGCGGTCGAGTTCCGCCAAGGCCCGCTCAATCGAGTCGTCATCTGCGTCCAAGGCCACTCGCAGCTTTTCCGCTGTCGTGGCGTCCATCAGTACCCTCCGACCTCTGGGCCCGCGAATTTCGCGTCCGCGAGGGGTCCCCGGTGTGAAAAAGGAAGTTTGGGTGCTTTAGCTAACCTGGGCGACCTCCATAAGTATACATTTCACCAGATCGGCTTGACCAACCCCCGGCATAAGTTTGCAACCGGGTTTGGGAGTAGTTCCGCTGCCGCAACTTGGGCTATGGTGCTGGTTTACAACAAGTAGATTATGGACGGGAGTTATAGGACGGGTCGCTGCGCAAAAAATCGGCGGCGTTGCTGGGGACTAGCGAACGCCGCCTGGGTCGGGGGAGGGGAAAAGGCAAACCTACCCGCTCAAATCTCCTCTTCTTCGTTTCTCAGTGTCTAGCATGCCTTTCATTAACTTACTGTATTATCAACCCCCTTGGAAACTATTCAAGCCGGTAGGTGTCAACAATTATGACTACATCTTCACCGCAGGGTGCTGGAAATCGCTGCCGATCGCTGTTCTAACTTGTTGATTAGCAGTGACTTTAACCGCCGAGGAGTTCTCGGACATTCCGCAGATCGCTCAGATCGGTCAGATCCCTGTTGAGCGGCGTGACGGTGATGTAGCCTTCGTTGATGGCATGCTCGTCGGTCTCTTCCTGGAGGGCCTCGTCCTCGTTGACGTCGGCGTCGAGCCAGAAGTAGACGCGCCCTCGGGGGTCGGTGCGGCGTTGGAAACGGTCCGCCCATGCCCGGGTGGACTGACGGACCACCCTCATGCCCTTGGGCGGGCCGATCTCCGGGATGGGGATGTTGACGTTCAGCACGCGTCCCGGGGTCAGGACGCTCTGGTGGACCAGTTGGTCCAGCGCTTCGCGGGCGACCTGTTCGGCGTACTTGAAGTCGATCTTGCCGCGGATGTCCAGCGAGATGGCGATGCCGGGGACGTTGAAGAAGGCGGCTTCGAGGGCGGCCGCCACGGTGCCGGAATAGAGGACGTTGACGCCGACGTTGGCTCCGGCGTTGATCCCGCTGATTACCAGGTCCGGTCTGGTCGGCAGCAGTTCGGTCATGGCCAGTTTGACGCAGTCGGCCGGACGGCCGGAGATGCTGAACCCGCCGATCCCGCCGGGCAGTTCGACGTGTTGAGAGATCAGCGGTTCGGTCAGTGTGATCGAATGGGCGGCTGCGCTCTGGGCGGTTTCCGGGGCGACCACGTGAAGGTTTCCCAGGTGCTCGGCCGCCCGGATGAGGGCGGCCAGACCCGGAGCGAGAATCCCGTCATCATTGGTAATCAGTATGTCCAGCGGCTTGCGTGGTTGGTTCTGCGTCGTCATGGCTGCTCTCCGTTCTGCTCCATCAGGAGATAGGCGGTGGCCAACTGGCGGACCAGGGGGTCGGCGTCGTTGCGGGCGTAGTAGTCGTACAGCGGTTTGGCGGCTGGTCCCTGGAGTTGGCCGACGCTGTCCAGGGCGGTGAGCCGATCCAGCCAGCCCGGCCGGGACAATACCGCCGCCAGGGCGTTAAAGACCGCCGGCGTTCCCTCGGCGTGGCGCAGCCCGAAGGCCAGGACGGCGGTGGTTTCCGCATCGGCGTCGGTCAGTCGCTCCGTCATCGCGCCAACCAGACCTTGAGTTGCCTCCTGGAATCGCGGATCGCGAAGGTAAAGGGCGGCAAGATTGCCCCAGGTCCAGCCTGTCGCATCGGGATGCGCCAAGGTCTCGCTGAGTTCCGCCAGACGTTGGTCGGTCATCGGCGGGATTTCAGGACCGGAGGCTTCGCTCTCGATCAGCACCACCGGCTGCACCTCCGCCACCACCACCGTTCCCGAGACTTCCCCCCGAATCACCGGTCGGCTGAGCATCTGGCCGTAGCGGATCACGTACTCGGGCCAGAAGAGCCCGTCGGCCGTCTGCGCGGCGTCCAGCAGAGCGGCGGCTGAGACCGAGCGCCCCGGTTCGAGCACCTGGCGGGCGTCGAGGTCGATTCGCAGGTAGCAGGGGGGAACGTTCGAGTCCTCGGGCGTGATCGCGACCACCACGGTCGGATCGACGAAGGATCCGGGGGCCAGGCTCAGCGGGATCTTGCCGGTATTCTCCAGTACCGCCTCGACCCGGACGAAATCGCCCTGTGCGAGGTCTCCGTGGGTCGCCAGCGTCAGATGCAGATGCTCCCGCGGATTGTAGGCGATCTGCAGGGCGGCCGGGTCGAATTGGTCCAGCATCTGGCGTACCGTCTGGAAATCCGGCTGGGGGATTGGACGGCCCGTCCGCTGTGACCAAGCCTCTTCGAGCATCCGCCGGATCGGGCCGGGGCCCATGTTTGGGAGTTTTTCCTCCAGGAGGCTGAGCAACTCCTCGGTCTTCTTCTGAGTTTCCAGAACCCAGACCTTGGCGAGGACCTCGAGCGGCTGATCCAGCCGATCCAGCTCATCGAGGAGGCGGATGGCTCCGGGCAGTTCCTCGGCGTGGGCGTAGGCCAGGGCTGAGGCCAGGATCGCGGGCCGGCTTGGCCTTTGCGTGGCCAGGTACGCATAGTTGGCGAACTTCAGGGCGCCGAGCGTGGGGTTGTCGAGCTTGTCGGCGTAGACCGCGCAGTAGATGGCGATCATCGCCGCCGCCTCGGGCTCCAGCGACTCTCCGGCCAGCAGGCGCCGATACTGCAACTCGATCCATTCCTCCTGCTCGTGGAGTATCTCGATCTGATCCACCTTGTGGGCCAGGACGGCCAGGGTCAGACGCATCCTGGCCTCGAGCACGTCGCGTCGCGGATCGTCCGGCTGGGTTGCGGGCGCGGTCTGAGCGGTTGGGCTGGTGGTCGGGTTCGTCGTCGCTTGACGACGGTTCAACCACGTCCAGAGCACGTCCAGGCCGGTCTGGTAGGCTTCCGCAGCCAAAGCCGCTTCGGCGATCTCAAGGCGTTGCTCAGGCGTCAGATCCGGCTTTAGACCGAAGTGGTCAAGGAGCTCTCTTCGGCGGTCAAGCCAGAGGTGGAGTTGTTTCTCTATTCCCGCGTTGCCCGCCAGGACGGCGATCTGCTGCTGGATGTCCGCGTTCAAGGGGTTGGCCCGCGCCTCGGCCAGGAGCAATTCCAGCCGTCGGGCCGATCGCCCACCAAGGTCTCTCGGTTGGCCCGGCCAGTCCATCTCGGCCTGCATCCGCTGGGCCTTGAGGTTCAGGGGGGCCGTCCGTATCGCCAGGTCGAGGAACTTGCGGGCCCGGTCCGGCTCGTAGCCCTGCCACGCCAGTTCCGCCAGCCGCCGGTAGACGTCGCTGACCACCTCGGGGAGGAGGGCGTTTTCGTTGCCCACGAGCTGTTCGAGGAAATCGCGTCCGGCCTCGACGGTCTGGAGGTCGACAAGCTGAAGTTCGATCCACTGCATTTGCATCAGGGCATTCGGCTGATTGGTGGCCAGAAAGGCCTGAACCGCCCGCTGGGCCAGGTCGGGTCGGCCGACCGCCTGGGCCAGATCTATCCGCTCTTTCCATGCGGGCGTCAGGTTGGGAGCCAGTCTGGTGGCGGCGGTCAACAGGACGATCTGCCGCTGAAGCTCGCCCGGGTTCGGGCTGGCCGGCTGGGTCGTCTGTATCGCCGAGAGGTACAGTGCCGCCCCCGCCTCGGGCTCCGCCGCGAGTGCCGGCAGACCAAGCATTTGGACGGAAAGCCCCACCGTCGCCGCCAATAGCTGTGCAAGCCATTTGCTCATCGATTTGCGGTTCCTTTCTGGGCCTCATTATGCGTCGGATGTCGTGCGATGGCAACGGTTAAGCAGCGTGATTAACCTTGAATAAAACCTTCGTCGGCAACGTCTTGAGTGGTAGCATGGGACGAGGCCGGTACGTCTGTGGAGAGGTGACATGGTGCGACACGTCAGCGGAATCCGAATAGTGGCAATCCTGGTAGCGGTCGCTCTGGTTGGTGTCGGCGGGTGTCCGATCCAGATCGGCAAGCGTGGCTCGTCCAAGCCCAGAATGTCCGAGTCCGCCCGCCAGTCCTGGGACAACGCACCCGACACGCTCCTGCACGAAGCGGTTCGCAGGAAAGAGCCCGTGGCAGTGACTGAACTGCTCAATGGGGGAACAGAAGTGGACGTCCGCGGACGCCACGGCATGACTTCGCTCCACCTGGCCGCCCTGCACGGCTATGACACGATGGTGGAGGAACTGCTTGACCGTGGAGCTTTGATCAATAGGCGGGAATACACCGCCGATATGACACCGCTGCACGTGGCCTCGGCGGCGGGAGAAACCGAAGTGGTCCGGACACTGCTGGCCCGAGGCGCGAATGCCTCGCTGAAGGACCGATACGGTCAGACCCCCGAACAGGCGGCAGACACCATGGCGGGCCGCCGTCGGCGCCCGCCGGTGCCCGCCCGGAGTAGTGCCAGTTTCGATCCGCGAGCCATCGTCTACTTCGGCTACTGGACTGAGATGCCGCGATTCGTCAGATTCAGCGGTCTGCGGATCGGGTTTGTCGTCGCCGAGGGCCGCTACATCGTGACCGCCGCCCACTGCGTCGAAGATCGCGAGCCGAAGGATGCTCAGGTTCTGCGGGTCCGGCTGCGGGTTGTCAGCCCATTCCACGGCGATCTCTTCGAGGCGAAGGTTGTTGCGGTGGACCGCGAAAACGACGTGGCCGTGCTGGAGCCAGCCTGGTCGGGCCACCCCTCGCTGGCCCTCGGTTCGCAGGAGCAGATGCAGGCCGCTTCGCAGATGGTGATTGCTGGTTACCCGCCGTCTCAGGTGGTGGACGGCTCTCTACAAATTGCGCGTGAGGTCTATCTCGAACAGATACCCGTTTGGCGGGTGAATGTAACCGGCAAGGCGTCGGCGATCACCCTGCAGGGAGGACGCTACGCGGGACCCGGATGGAGCGGCTCGCCTATCCTGTTGCCTCAAAGCGACATCGTAGTCGGGGTCTTTGGGAAACATCACTACTATGAGCGTGACGGCGTCGTACTGCTCCACCAGCTCAAAGGCGCTCCGGTTGGTACGGTCCATGATCTTCTCAAGAGATTGGCAAGCAGTTCGGATGCGCGGCCGGCGACTGTCCCCGCGCCTCCGACGGATGCGGCGGAGTGTTTCTCGTACATTCTGAAAGTCTTCGCGTCGCTTTCAAACCGTGACGAATCGGAACTCGCCCAAGGTCGCGAATTGATGAAGTGTCGTCCCGAGTCTGTTCCCGTTCGCCTCTTCGTGACCAACGCGATTTCCACCGACGAGATGGATGAACTGACGACGCAGCTGGTTGAGAGTGCTCTCAGGGAGGCCCTCGAGCTTTCGCCGGGCGACCCGGAGGTGCACTACTCCCTGGGCCAATCCTATCTGCGGACGGAACGCAAGCAGGAGGCGCTCGAGCACTTCTGCACGGCCTGCCGTCTTGATCCGACCCACCTTCCGGCCGCGATCCATCAGATGGACCTTCTCGTTGAGGACCGCGCGGCTGAGGCTGAACAACTCGCCCGCGACCGACTCGAGCGATTCCCCGACCATCCCGCACTCCTGTACGAATTGGCCGGCGCCCTGGAAAAGCTGGATCGCCTTGAGGAGGCCCTGGCGGCGTCCGAAAGGGCGGCATGTCTCGGTCCTGACAGAGATCACCGCCTCCGTTACGCCGACCTACTCGCGCGCAACGGGCGATACGCCGCTGCGGATCGGCAGTACCACAAGGCCCTTGAGGGACATGACTGCGGACGTTGTTGGCGCCGTTACCTGAATTTTCTGGTGAAGCATCAGCCCCAGCGGCTCAATGATTTGCGGGATGCCCTGGCCAAGGTCGAGCATTTCAGGCAGTGCGGCCCTCTCAAGGAGAGTGAGATTGAGGAACTCCGCAAGAAGGTTGCCGCCCTCACCGACACGGCTACGCAACCGGCCAGCACGCAGCCGACCGACAGACCGGGTTGAGCGGCAAAAGCGGGCTATTTTTCGGCCTGCCAGTGGCGTTTGAAAAAGCATCGAAAGCCTATTGACAGCACTGTCGGCTCAAAGTAGAATGAAACAAAATGGAACAGTTCCTGAAACGATAAGGGCTCTGATGGCGAAGGCAAAGGTCAGGAAGGTTTCGATCTACACGATCAGCCGGGAGCTGGGGGTCTCGCCGGCTACGGTTTCGCGGGTGCTGAACAACCACCCGGCGGTCAGCCCTGAGGTGCGGGCTCAGGTGCAGGAGGTGGCGGAGCGGCACAATTATAAGCCCAGGATAGTTAGTAGTAGGGTGGCTAATCTTTGTGTGCTGGTACAGCAGTACGATGGGCACTCATTGGACTTTGGGGCGTTTCTGGCTCAGACGTTGGAAGGGATCGCTGAGTATTGCCGGCATGAGGATTTGGAGATGAGTGTGTACTCGGCCCATCTGCGCGACCTGAATGAAGCCGACGTGGTGCGTGAGCTTCGGCGCCGCAGCGCGGATGGGGCGGTCGTGCTTCGGGCCTCGGATCGCAGCGGGTATCTGAATCAGCTCGATGAGCAGCGGTTTCCGTATTTTTGTTTGTTCGCCAACGATGGCCGAATGTCCGACCGGCTGTTGAGCATCGACGACGAGAAGCTGGCGTATGAGGCGATCAACCATCTGATTGAGTTGGGTCATCGGCGGATCGCCATCCTGCTCGGGGCGACGGATCGTGCGGCGATTCACCGGAGGCTGGCGGGTTATGGTCGGGCGTTTGGCGAACACGGGCTGGAGCAGGACGAGCGGCTTGTGATCGCGGCTGACTTGAAGCACCATCACGGCGGGTTGCAGTTCGGGTTTGAAGCGGTCGAGGCTCTGCTGGCTGAGGGCGTGGAGTTCACAGCCGTCTTTACCACGTGCGAATTCAGCGCGCGCGGCGTCCTGGCGGGCCTCTATCGGCATCGGGTCGCGGTGCCGGAGGAGGTCAGCGTGGTCGGGTTCGACGATTTCCCGGAGACCGCGTATCTGTGTCCGCCTCTGACCACGGTGCGGGTTCCGTACCTTCAGTTCGGCTACGAAGCGGCGCGGCAGGTTCACCGGCTGGTTCGCGGACTTGAGATTCTGGTGCCGCCGAGCGCCGAGACCGAGCTTCGATGCGAACTGGTGGTTCGCGAGAGCACGGGAAGGGCGAGGAATTGCTGATTGTCGATTGTTGATTGCTGATTTGTGGAGCACCGGACGATGCGTTTCCGGACATCAA